>ERZ773243.299-NODE-299-length-75341-cov-20.940759_pt1 | contig 75341 bp, 58 predicted proteins | sample MGYA00580520_ERZ773243 | MGnify/ENA primary metagenome ERZ773243 (study PRJEB29015, sample SAMEA2737747) | human gut metagenome | biome: human gut; feature: human-associated habitat; material: faeces | place: China | collected 2012 ... | reverse complement strand
CTGCTTATAATACCCAGAAAGATACTGAAATGTCAGATTTGGCGATGGCTAATGTTGAGGCACTTGCCGGTGGTGAGGGGAGTGGATATGACTGTCCTAATGGTTGTTTGACTTCTTCTGGAGATTGCTTTTGCCGTGAATATTTTCCTTATAAGGAAGCATCTTGGTAAATGTAAAAGTTATAATAGCAATTGTTAATCAATATTGATGCCTTGATGTATTGAAACATAATTGTAAAGTGGAGATTGTTTTAAGTAGTAATTTGTTATTGCATTGTTTGAATGAAAAATCTAAATGTTTATAGATAGTCTATTGGGATTATGATTTTATTTGAATAGTGACTAGCATTTTTAATTTAAAGCAATCTCTTTTTTTAGAATATTTTAAGTAGTATGATATGAAGTCTATGATTAAAATTGCGGTATTTATGGTTGCTATGTTGTTGTGTTGTTGTACAAGGCAAACGGAACCTTCCAAACAATATGATGCCAATAGCCATATCGTGAATGTGCGAAAGAATTTAAAGCAAATAAAGATAGAGGAAAAGGATATTTCAAGTTTTGGTATTCCTTATATTTTAAATGATTATTTGATTATAAGCGACTATATGTCTCCAGATCAGTTAATTCATATATTTGATAAAAATACATTTTCCTATATAACCAGTATTGGAGAACGAGGAGTGGGGCCTGGGGAAATAACCAATATGGGAAAGATTGTATCTAATCCTAAGGAAAATGCTTTTTATGTGATAGATTATGGACGTCAAAAGATTCTTTCTTTTTCTATGGATAGTGTTTTGAATAATCCATTTTATAAGCCAAAAGAAAAAGCTGTAATGAAAGAATCAGAATTCCCTAGTAATTTTCAGTATTTAAATGATACCTTATCTTTTTCTTTGTTTATTAAACGTTTGGAGAACGGGGATTATAAACCGGTAGCAGCGAAATGGAATATGAAAACAGGAAAAGTGGATTTTATGAATTATACAGGTCATCCTCAAATAAGAAGAAAGAGGGTTAGTTTTGCTTCTTCTGCTAAATACGGGGTTTATGTGGAAACGTATTGGTATCATGATTTAATCAGTCTTTGCAGTTTGGATGGTAATTTAAAATATAATTTATATGGTGCAAAGTGGAATGACCGAAATTCAAATGAAAATGGCTATTTTGAAGGAACTGTTATCTTTTGTGGAAATAAAATAGTCGCTAATTATTTAGGAGGAAGGCGTTTGGTTGAAACTAAAAGCGGTCTGAAGGCGAATTATCCTGAAAAACTATTAATATTTGATTTGGAAGGTGATCATTTATCTACGCTTGACTTAAAGTATCCGATTCTTTCTTTCTGTTATGATGAAGATAATAACAGAATTATCTTGAATTTAGACAATGAAATTCAGTTTGCATACTTAGATTTGGATGGATTAATATAAAAACTATGAATATGTTCAATAGAATTTGCAGTCTGTTGTTTTTAGCCGGAGTCTTGTTCTCCTGCCAAGAATCTGAAAAAGAACGCATATCACGCTTGGTGAAAGAGTGGGACGGCAAGGAAATCGTTTTCCCCGACCGTCCGGTTTTCACCATTCAAGGGCGAGATACAGTTTCCTGCCCTTCGGGAAACTCTCCCTATAAGGTGCTGACTTATATCGACTCATTGGGGTGTGCCAGTTGCAAGCTCCAGCTTCCGCGCTGGAAAGAACTGATGGCGGAGGTAGACTCAGTGGTAAACGGACGCGTTCCTTTCCTGTTCTATTTCCATCCGAAGGACATGAAAGAAATGCGTTACATCACCCGTCGTGACGGTTTTACCTATCCGGTCTGCTTCGATGAGGGTGATGAACTGAACCGCCTGAACCATTTCCCCTCGGAGATGGCTTTCCAGACTTTTCTTCTCGATGCAGACAACCGTGTGGTTGCGTTGGGCAATCCGGTGCATAATCCCGAGGTGAAGTCGCTTTATCTCCGTTTGCTGAAAGGCGAAGGTGAGGCTCCTGTGGAAAACCAGACGGTGACCACTGCCGAACTGAGTACGGTGAAGGTTGATTTCGGGAAGTTTCCCGTCTCGGAAGTTCAGTCGCAGGAGGTGGTTCTCCGCAATACGGGCAACCGTCCACTGGTCATTCATGACATAACCACTTCATGTGGCTGTACGCGTGTGGAGTATGACAAGCGTCCCGTTTCTGTGGGTGGTGAGACTTCCATCCGCATCGTTTATGAAGCCGAGCATCCTGGTAATTTCCGCAAGACGGCGGATGTTTATTGCAATATCGCCGCTTCCCGGCTCCGCATTACAGTTATGGGAGCAGCGGAGTAGCTTTGATTTTTAGAAGACGGGCAAATCAGGGATCTGTCGCTTCGCAGTAACCAGAACGTATAAAAAATAATTATTTTAAAATAGAGCAAAATGAGAAAGTTAATTATAAAGTCGGCTTTTGTCGCCGCATTTATCGCAGTCGCTGGTTATACTGCTTATAATTCACAGAAAGAAGTTGAATTGTCTGATTTGGCAATGGAAAATGTTGAAGCATTGGCGGATGAAGAATGGACTGATGGTAATTGTTGGTGGGTTACTCGATATACAATATGCAATCCATATGGTATTTATGAAGGATGTCCTTGTGGAAGTCATGGATAGTTGGACTCAGAGTGTAAGGACTTAAATTTCAGAAAGAAGTAACTTTTATTCTAAGATAGTTAGTCTTTATTTTCGGTAAAAAAGAGTCATATCTTTATTAGAATAAGTTTGATATGGCTCTTTTTATATACTCATTATATGGGGTTGTCAAATTGTTTTAGACAACTTTGGTATGTTTGGTTAGATAGTTTTATTTGATTGAAATATCATTACGAATGAAAACACATTTTATATTTTTGTTTTGCTTGTTAGTGCTCTGTGCATGTCACTCCTCAAAGCAAGAAGAAGATACTTGTTATTTGGAACCTACAACAGATTATTTGGAATATCCCGTTGAATCGGATGCTTATATACCTCTTTTTAATTTATATACTTTTTGTGAAGATAGCTGCGAGTATTTAACGTTTTCCAATATGTGGACTCGTACATTGTATATTTATGATTTGTTAAAAGAGGTTTTGGTAAAACGTATAGTCTTTCAGTCAGAAGGTCCTAATGGTATAGGAAGTGACTTGTTTGGTTATTATATGACTGATTTTAATCATATTTATATTCCAAATATATCTCAAAATGTTATTTATCTGTCGGATACGACTGCGCAGATAAAACAGAAAATTCTATTTGATTTGACAGAAGAAGGAGATCGTCCTGTTCCGGCTTATTATACGAATATAGATGACCAGCAATTGGTTTTTAGAGGAGACTCTTTGTTTGTACCTCAAAGATTAAATAATACGTTCGGAAATCAGATGGTCGAAAAAAGTCCGGTGGGTATTGTCATTGATACGCTGAATCACCGGGTAACTTCTTTGCCGATGAAACATCCGCAACTGATATCGACTGCTGATGTGCGTAAAACGATAGAGGGGGCGATAACTTATAGCCGCATATATAATGGTGAGGATTTTGTCTATTCTTTCTGTATGGATGAGGAGTTGTATAAGGTGTCTCCGGACCATAAACGGATTGAAAAATATAAGGCAAAGAGCCGTTATTTGCCGAAGCTTGATTTCAAAAAATCGCCGGATGATTTTAATCAGGTCTTGAAATTGAATTGTGAATTTCCCGCCTACGGACATCTCATCTACGACCCTTATCGGGAGGTGTATTATCGGATTGTGCATTTGAAGACGGAGTTTACCAATCCGCGTGAGGATTTCTTGAAGATACTCCATGCGGGGAGAGGTGATTTTTCCATTATGATTTTAAGTAAAGACTTCAAGGTGTTGGGTGAGACCCGTTTTCCTGCATTCACTTATGTGAACCATATTTTCTTTGTCCGCGAAGACGGGCTTTATTTGAGTACAAGCCACTTTAAACGTGCAGACTATAGTGATGATAAGTTATGTTTCCAACGACTGAAGTTAGTGTGGAGAGGGAAGCAATCTTCAAATAAATAAGATTTGAGAAGAAAGTGGTATAAAGTGTTTTTTAGTGCTTTAGTTTTGAGTTCGTAAGTTTATTCTTTTAATGAAAGGCAGCTTGTAATCTTATAATGTTGTTTTTAAACTTTCGCTAAATTAAAAATGAAAAATGATAAGATGAAAGTTTCTTGTATTCTTTTTACTTTACTGTTCGTTTTGTTCTCCTGCCAAGAATCTGAAAAAGAACGCATATCACGCTTGGTGAAAGAGTGGGACGGCAAGGAAATCGTTTTCCCCGACCGTCCGGTTTTCACCATTCAAGGGCGAGATACAGTTTCCTGCCCTTCGGGAAACTCTCCCTATAAGGTGCTGACTTATATCGACTCATTGGGGTGTGCCAGTTGCAAGCTCCAGCTTCCGCGTTGGAAGTTCAGTCGCAGGAGGTGGTTCTCCGCAATACGGGCAACCGTCCACTGGTCATTCATGACATGTCGCTTCGCAGTGTTTTAGTAAACAATATTATTAATATAAAATCTATTTGACATGAAAAAATTAACTTTAAAAATAGCTTTTGTTGCAGCTTTTGCGGCAATTGCAGGATACGTTTCATATAATTCCCAAAAAGAAGAAATGAATTTGTCTGAACTGGCATTGGATAATGTGGAAGCCTTAGCTTCGTGTGAATGGAACCATTGGTTTGGGCCTTATAATTATCATATTACATTGACAGGTTATTGCTCTTGGACATGTACTTCTGGAGGGGTATTTCAGTATCCTTATTAAATTTATGGGGTGATTTTATTTTATATGCCCCAACTATAAATTGAATGAATTAGTTTGCTAACTTTGAATAGCTGTAAAACAAAGCGTTTGCAGCTATTCATAAATGATATTTATATAATGAAATATTTATTTTGGAGCATAGCTTTAAGTCTTTTTATCGTTTCGTGTACAAAGGTGAGCAAGGAAGATAGTGGTTTAACTGTCTATCCGGTGAATTTGGAGCAGGCTGAAGAAATTGATTTTCATAATGCCGTTGACTCATTCTTCTATGTTCCGTTGGAAACAGCAGATTCGAATCTGTTGGGTGAAATAACCCAAATAAAAATAGACAGTATGATTGCCGTAGCTGATGAAAGGAGAGGAACGTTGCAAACTTATTCCTTGGAAGGGAAATTGCTGCATGTGATAGATAAGGTCGGAACGGGTCCGGGTGAGTATGTCCAATTGAGCGATTTCGCATTGTCATCAAAAGACAGTTGCATTGATGTGCTGGATGGCATGCAGAAGAAAATGATAAGTTATAATTTGGACGGTACACTCCGAAAAGAGATAAAACTTCCTTTCCCTACAGGTGTTTCCAGATTTGCCAAGTATAAAGACTGGTATGTGTTCGATCAGCAGACGAGGCGTAATGAACCGGACTGGAGATATAGCCTGATTCTGCTTTCAAAACAAGGAGAGGTGGTAAGCAAACTTTTTCCATATACCCGTTTTGCTGACATATTATTGTCTCCAAGATGTTCGTTCTTCATGAGTGAAGATACATTAAATTATCTTCCGGTTTACTGTGATACGGTTTTTTCTTTAATAAATGAGCATGAAGCCGTTCCTCGTTACAGGGTTGATTTTGCGGATAAGTGGGTTGATATGTCGTATGTATATGGGGAAGTGAAAGACCCGATGAAGTTTATTTCAGGCTTACAGAAGTGTGACTTTGTTTGTTTTTTAAATATATTGGAGAGTGACAGTACCATTTGGCTTGATTTTATGTATAAGGGAGATAAGTATTGTTGCATTATCAATAAATCTCCTTTGCATATTTCTGTTTTTCTGAATAATGAAGGAACAGAGTGTGGAAGTATTTTAGGAAGTGTATTGACGGTTTGGAATGACTTTTTTGTCATGCCTGTGAATGCAGAACTGATGGCTCGGTATTTTAAATTGAATAATGCGGCAGATGATAATCCGTATTTGCTTTTTGTGAAATTTAAATAAAGAAGATATGCTTAATTTTTTAGTGGTTTTATTTATGTTTATGCAAGGGAGTCACCTTAGTTGTGATGACTTTTATCAAAAAGAATTAGATCCGTTGCATATTGAAGGCGATGTGATTAAGAAAGAGATAGGTGAACAGTTTTATGAAATAGAAGTTTCGGACAAGAAAAAAGGGAAATTGAAATTTCATCTGTTAAAGAATATGGCTGGTTTTGAAGTATATAATTTCTTATTGCCGGGCAGCCATGTGTTTAAGAAGGAGGGGCACAGGGACATTCATGTATTGACGGAAAACAAGTTGGATGGCAGTATAAAAGGAAAAATCTTTGACAATTTGTGCCGGTGATATTGTTTGTGCTGTTTTATTATCTTCTATTGGAAAGATAAAACTTTAACAGAGATAAAGAAAATGAATGTAAAAATACTATGTGCTGTCTTGTCGGTTATAATGCTGGCTGGCAGTTGCACTTCGACTCAAGAGCCGGAGGGCGAACGGGTCTTTACCCGATCTGATTTTAAGGAAACAAGATATGAAGTTCCGCAAGGGGCGTTGCTCTACCTGCGTAACCATACGGAAGGGCAGGATGAACGGATTTTTGAAATGGTAGAGGGAAGGCAGAAGTTCTGGTAGGAGAACGGGTGAAATCATCTTTAAGTAAATCAAATTAAAAAACTTAAGCCAATGGATTGGAGAAAATACGGACAAATCGGATATAAGATGGTGGTAGGAGCAGCCGGTGTCTATATGGCATGGATGCTCTTACGGGTGGTGATGCAGGTGTTTTTCTTTGCTTCGTTTTCTATTCCCAGTGATTCGATGGAGCCTACTTTGCGACCGGGGGATTATGTGTTGGTGAACAAGGTGCTGAAAGGGGCGCGGATTTTTGACTTGGAGGACGCAATAGATCACCGTCCGCTTTCTATCCGTCGCTTGCCGGGGATGGAGAAGTTTAAGAGGGGAGAGGTGCTTGTGTTTAACTTTCCTTATCCGGAACGGTGGGACAGCATTGGGTTCGACGTAATGTTGTATTACGTGAAGCGTTGCATCGCTGTGCCGGGTGATACGATGGAAATACGGGATGCTTGTTATCGGGTGCGTGGGGTGGAAGGTACACTGGGTAATGTGGAGGCGCAGAAAAGTCTGTCGCGCATGCTGGCAAGCAAGCGGGGAGTGGATGAGATGATACGCAATCATAGTTTTTATGCTTTTCCCGGTGATTCGGCTTTGGGGTGGACGGTTCGTGACTTCGGACCGCTGTATGTGCCGGCAAAAGGTGACTCGGTGGGGATGAACTCTACGCATTATGCTGTTTACCGGAATCTGATAGAATGGGAGCAGCGGGCAAAGTTGGTCTACAGGGAGGGGAATTATTACTTGAACGGCAAGCGGATTACGGGGTATCGCTTTCAGGAAAATTATTATTTCATGGGAGGAGACAATTGTTATAACTCGCAGGATTCGCGTTACTGGGGGTTGCTGCCGGAAAGCTATATTGTGGGAAAAACGGTGAGGATATGGAAGGCAAAAGACCGGTTTACAGGACAAATTTATTGGAACAGAATATGGAAAGCAATCGAATAAAAGAAGGTATGAAAGCGGTAGGGGCGTGGTTGGGGTGGCTGCCTGTGGTGTTGGCATTGGGCGTGGTGTTTGTAACCGACCGGAACGTGCCGCCCGATGTGCTGGAGAAGCAATCCGATGATATTGAATGTACTGGGGCGGAATGCACAGGGGGCGGAAGATTATGAGGAAGCTGAGCGTTATTACTGGCGTGCCGTCCATCGACTGCCGGGGCGTATCTATCCCTATTATCTGTTGGTGAAACTATATGCGGAAAAAGATTTTTATCAGCCGGATAAATTGTATCGTGCTGCCAAATCTGTGCTTGGCAAGGAGCCGAAAGTAAATTCGGAAGCGGTCAGGCAGATGAGAGATGAAGTACGGAAAATTATAAAATGTAAATAAATTAACTGGAAAATAGAATGATAATAAGTGTAAAATAATTATTTTTGGGCTAATTAAAAAGAACCTGCTGTGTTGTGAGTTTGGGGGTTCATGAGTTTTTAATTTATGAATCAGCTTGTCAAAAGAATTGTTTATTCATAGACCCATAGCTATTAAAAACACAAACTTACAGCCTTAAATTTTATGATTAAAACTTGAAAACTCATGGGAGGAAAGAATGTTTGTATTTTGATAATGGTTGCCTGCTTGGCTGGCTGTCAGGAGAAAAAAGAAGATTGGAAGGAAAAAGAAGGGGTGGAAACCGTATTGCCGGAACTGGCGAATGAGGTGACGATAATGAAACTGAAGAAACAGGTGTTCAGTCATGAACTGGTGAGTAATGGGAAAATTCAGGCGTGTGAATATGCTGATTTAAGTTTCCGCACTGTGACTGAGCCGCTCGCCAAAGTATATGTAAAGAATGGTGACCGGGTGGTGAAAGGGCAGAAAATAGCGGAGCTGAATTTGTTTACGCTTGAGAATAAATTGGCGCAGGCAAAGAATGCTCTCGATCAGTCTACGTTGGAAATGCAGGATGTGCTGATTGGACAGGGGTATGCGCCCGACCGACCGGAATCGGTGCCTGAAGATGTGATGAAGTTAGCTAAGGTGAAGAGTGGGTATGAGCAGAGTAAGGCGAATTATGAACTGGCACAGTATGATTTGGAACAGGCGGTACTGAAAGCACCGTTTGATGGAATTGTGGCAAATCTGTTTGGCAAGCAGTATAATCTGCCGAATACTTCAGAACCTTTTTGCCGTATTTTGTCAGCGAAGGCGATGGAAGTGGAGTTTACGGTACTCGAAAGTGAACTTCCTTTAGTGAAACGGGGGGATAAGGTGGATGTTATGCCTTATGCAGTAACTGTGGCTTCGTGTAAGGGATATGTGACGGAAATCAATCCGCTGGTTGATGAGAACGGAATGGTACGGGTGAAGGCTAAGGTGGATGGAGCCGGTAAACTGTTTGACGGGATGAATGTGAGGGTGAGTGTGAAACGCTCGGTCGAAGGGCAGTTGGTTATTCCGAAAACGGCTGTGGTGCTCCGCTCAGGAAGACAGGTGGTGTTTACCTTGAATGGGGAAAAAGCGATGTGGAATTATGTGCAGACGGGGTTGGAAAACATGACAGAATATACGGTTTCGGGAGACGGAATGGAAGAAGGGGCTGAGGTGATTGTGACCGGGAATGTGAATCTGGCGCATGAGGCTCCGGTGAAGGTGATTGGAAAATAAAACTAAATAAAACACGTAGAATTATATGGTTAAGTTTTTAATTCAGCGTCCCATAGCTGTACTGATGGCATTTACGGCTTGTTTTATTATTGGCTTGGTGACGTATTTTTCTTTGCCTGTCTCGCTGTTGCCTGATATTGATATTCCGCAGATAACTATTCAACTTACAGGTGAAAATGCTTCAGCGCGCGAAATGGAGAATACCATGGTGGCTCCGGTGCGCCGTGCACTGCTGCAGGTGTCGGGGCTGAGTGAGATGCGCAGTGAAATCCGTGATGGTTCGGGGGTAATCCGGCTTTCTTTTGATTTCGGAACCAATACGGACTTGGCTTTTATTGAAGTAAACGAAAAAATTGATGCAGCCATGAATAGTTTACCTAAAGAAGCTGTACGTCCTAAAGCAATCAAGGCAAGTGCGACTGATATCCCGGTGTTTTATCTGAACATGACATTGAAGAAAGATAAACCTTATGAACCGACGGATGAGCAGGCTTTCCTTGGATTGTGCGAACTGGCTGATAATGTGGTGAAGCGTCGCATTGAACAATTGCCGGAGGTGGCAATGGCGGATATAACCGGAGTGCCGGGAAGAATGTTGCAGATTATTCCTGATACGGAGAAAATGGCGGGACTGGAACTGACCATAGCCGACTTGGAGAATACATTGGTTGCCAATAATGTGGAGCCGGGAAGTATGTTGGTGAGGGATGGGTATTATGAATATAACATTCGTATTGCTTCGTTGCTTCGTACACCTGAAGATGTGGAGAATATTTGGCTGAATAAAGGGAAGCGGATGATGCAGTTGAAGGATTTATGTAAGGTACGTCTGGTTTCTCAAAAAGAAATGGGACGTTCGCTTGCCGGAGGGAAACGGGCAGTAACGCTTGCCATTATCAAACAGTCGGATGAGAATATGGATGAACTGAAAGAGGAACTGCGTAAAACTACGGATTATTTTGCTTCGATTTATCCGGACATTGAGTTCTCCATCAGTCGGAATCAGACAGAATTGCTGGATTATACTATCTCGAATCTTCAGCAGAACTTTACGTTGGGATTTCTGTTTATTTTTATTGTTGCCGTGTTTTTTATCGGAGATGTCCGTTCGCCGTTGGTTATTGGTATCACGATGGTGACTTCGGTGGTGATTACTTTTTTCTTTTTTTATATTTGTAAGATTTCACTGAATGTGATTTCTCTGTCGGGCTTGATTTTGGCGGTGGGAATGATGATTGACAATGCGATTATTGTAACTGAGAATGTAACGCAATATCGTGATCGGGGACTTTCTCTGAAACGGGCTGCTGTGGCGGGAACCACAGAGATGATTACTCCGATGCTGAGCTCATCGCTGACCACGGTTGCGGTGTTTGTTCCGCTGGTGTTTATGAGTGGCATCGCAGGAGCTATTTTCATGGATCAGGCGTTTTCTATCACGGCCGGACTGATGGTATCGTATTTTACGGGAATCATGTTGCTGCCGGTGCTTTATTTTTTGTTCTTCCGTATTGCGATACGGAAACATAATTGGCTGACTGCTAACTTTAAGGAAATACTGAAGAATGACTGGTTGGAGCGCTTTTATGATGCTGGTATTGAATGGGCGTTTGCTCATAAACGTATCTGCTTGGTGGGAAGTGCGCTTACTATTCCGCTGTGTGTGCTGATGTTTGGCATACTTGATAAGGAACGTATGCCTAAAATAGATCAGAATGAACTGATTGTGAGGGTGGAATGGAACGAGAATATTCACGTGGATGAGAACAACCGGAGAATAGATGGGTTGTTGAAGCAGGTGGATGGTAAGGTGATGGAGCATACGGCGTATGTGGGTATGCAAGATTATGTATTGAATTCGGATCAGGAACTTTCGACTACGGAAGCAGAATTGTATTTCAAAACGGAAAAGTTTTCTCAAATCAAACCTTTGGAAGAGGAATTACGGGCTTTGTTTCGTCGGCAATATCCGATGGCAGTAGTAACTTGCTCGCCGCCGGTTACGATTTTTGAAAAGTTGTTTGTAACCGGAGAGGCGGATGTGGTGGCACAGCTTCAGGCTGTGGATAAGACGCATGCACCACGTCCTGAAGATTTGAGGGGGCTGGAACGGCGTATTGCCGGGGTTACGGGGATGGAGCCGGAAGGGGTTTCGTTTCGGAATCAGATTAATCTGGTGGTGAATAGGGATAAATTATTGGTTTATCGGGTTGACTATAATGAAGTGATACGGGTACTTCGCACGGCGTTTAAAGAGAATAAAGTTTCTACACTCCGTTCTTATCAGCAGTATCTGCCTATAGCTATTGCCGGTAATGATAAAACGGTGAGTGAGGTGTTGACGGAAACTTTAGTGGAAACGGCTTCTTCGGAACAAGGAGGAAGAAAAAACTATATTCCGTTACGTGAACTGGTGACCGTGGTGCCGGCTGAAGACTTGAAAAGTATTACGGCAGGACGTAACGGTGAATATATTCCTTTGAGTTTTTATGAGGTGGACAATGCTCCTCAATTAATAGAAAAGGTGGAGCATACGGTGCGTGAAACCGGAGAGTGGGAGGTGGATTTTGCCGGCAGTTTTTTCTCGAACCAAAAGATGATGAAAGAATTGATTGTCATTCTGCTGATTTCAGTATTGCTGATGTATTTCATTCTCTGCGCGCAGTTTGAGAGTTTCTTGCAACCCTTGATTGTATTGGCGGAAATTCCGATGGATGCAGCTTTTGCTTTGGTGTGTCTGTGGGTATTCGGGCATACACTGAACTTGATGTCGGCTATCGGTATCATTGTTTCGTGTGGTATTGTGGTGAATGATTCTATCTTGAAGCTTGACAGTATTAATGAACTCCGGAAAGAAGGATATCCTTTGCTGGAAGCTATCCATACGGCTGGAAGGCGTAGGTTGCGTGCCATCATTATGACGACACTGACTACGGTGTTTGCCATGGTGCCTTTGTTGTTTACATCCGATATGGGCTCTGAATTGCAACGGCCGTTATCTATTGCTATGATTGGTTCCATGATGGTGGGGGTAATCATCAGTTTGTTTGTTATTCCATTGATTTATTGGTTTATTTATAGAAAACATGAAATTAAGAAGTATTAGTATAATCTTGCTTTTTCTGCTTTGGTCGGCAGGAATGCAGGCTCAGCAGTCATTACGGTTGTCCTTGAAGCGGACCATCGAAATGGCTAATGACAGTTCTTTATCGGCTTTCCGTTATCAGAATATGTATCTTTCGGGATATTGGGAGTACCGTACTTACAAGGCAAATCGTTTGCCCAGTTTGACTTTGAATCTGACCCCTGCTCAATATTACCGGAATATCACGCAGCGCTATGATTCGAATGCCGATGTTGATGTGTATCGTGCACAGCAAATGTTCAGTGCTACCGGAGCATTGAGCTTGGCGCAGAATTTTGACTGGCTGGGAGGTACTTTTTATATTGATACCGAACTGGATTATATGCGTAATTTCGGTGATAGTAAATCGACACAGTTTTCTACAGTTCCGTTTCGGGTAGGGTATCAGCAGAATCTCTTAGGGTATAATGCTTTCCGTTGGGAACGGAAGATAGAACCGCTGAAGTTTGAAAAGGTCAAGAAACAGTTTATTTATAATACTGAGCAAGTATCGGAAGAGGCTGTCAACTATTTCTTTCAGTTGGCTATGGCGCAGGCGGATTATAAGTTGGCCAAGGATAACTTGGCTACGACTGATACATTGTATGCCATAGGAGTGCAAAGGCAGAAGATTGCTGCCATATCGCAAGCTGATTTGCTGACTTTGCAGTTGGATAAAGTAAATGCTCGGAATACGTTTAAAAATGCAGAGATTTCGCTGAAACGTGCGATGTCGGCACTGGCTACATTCTTGAATTTAGATAAAAATACGGTTCTTGAACTTGATCTTCCGTCTCGTCCGAGGTATATTGAGATTCGTGCTGATGAGGCTTTAGGATGGGCTAAAGCCAATAATCCCACTTTTTTAGAGCAACGGCAAAATATACTGGAAGCTGAACGTGATGTAGATAAAACAAAAAAGGAATCAAGATTTAATGCCAGCTTTAATGCAAGTGTTGGTTTTAATCAAGTGGCAGATCATATTCGTGCTGCGTATAAGAATTTGCTGCAACAGGACTTGGTTTCAGTCAGTGTTTCTATTCCTTTGATTGACTGGGGAGTGAGAAAGGGAAAATATAATATGGCAAAGAATAACTTGAATGTGGTGAAAATTGCTGCGCGTCAGGAAGAAATCAGTTTGGAGGAGGATGTGGTTATGACTGTCAGTGATTTTGGTGTACAGCAAGATTTGATTGCAAGTGCAGAAGAAGCACTTGATCTGGCTGAGTTGGCGTATGATCAGACGCGGAAGCGCTTTATTATCGGAAAAGCGGATGTGAATAGTCTGACTTTGTCCTTAAATCGCCAACAAGAAGCGCAGAAAAATTATATCCAGGCGTTGCAGAACTATTGGTTGAACTATTACAAGATAAGAAAGCTGACTTTGCATGATTTTGAGTCGGGAACTTCTTTGTCTGAACTGTTTGATTTTGAAAACGGAATGTATCGATGAATGCTAAAGAAGGAAGAAAGACTTTTTCGTCATTTACTTTAATTGTAAGTTTTGTATGCCTTTCATTGGTAGGCTTGGCTTTGATTCCGTTGCTTCCTGTCAAGTTGTCGCCTTCTCACTCCATGCCGGGATTGTCGGTTTCTTTTTCCATGCCGGGTAATTCAGCACAGGTCATAGAATCGGAAGTGACTTCGAAACTGGAGAGTATGCTTGCACGTGTAAACGGCATACGGAATATTTATTCTACTTCGGATAATGGTGGAGGCTGGTTGAATATTGAGCTTGACAAGCATGCTGATATTGATGCAACTCGCTTCGAAGTGTCAACTTTAATTCGCCAGATTTGGTCGCAGCTGCCCGACGGAGTAAGTTATCCGCAAATTTCTACTCAGCGGTCGGACGACCAGGCTTCACGTGCATTTATGACATATACGCTGAATGCACCTGCATCTCCTATTGAGATTCAACGTTATGGGGAAGAAAAAATCAAACCGGCATTGGCTCAAGTTAAAGGTATTTATAAAGTGGAGTTAAGTGGGGCTACTCCAATGGAGTGGAGGTTGATTTATGACAATGGTCAGCTGGAGCGCTTACATGTATCTGTAAATAGCATCAGACAGGCTATTCAGGAGTATCACGACAAGGAATTTTTAGGAATCTGCCAGATGGATGAAGATGGAGAATGGCTCAGATTGATGCGTTCTTCAACAGGTGAAGAGTCTGAATTTAACCCTGCTCATATTCAGGTAAAGACGGGAGATGGAGGAGTGATGTCTTTAGATAAGCTGATAAAGGTGACACATGCTGAAGAAAAACCGGTGAGTTACTTTCGTATTAATGGATTAAACTCTATCTACCTTTCTATTACTGCTGAGGAAACAGCGAATCAGTTGGCCTTGGCTGAGCAGATTCATGAAGTGATGGCGCAGATACAGCAGGAAATGCCTGTGGGGTATGAGGTGCATATCAGTTATGATGCTACTGAATATATTTCTAAAGAGCTGAATACTATTTATTTCCGTACGACTATAACGGTGCTTATTTTATTGTTGTTTGTGGCTGTTATTACCCGAAACCTCCGTTATTTGTTTCTTATCGTAACCAGCCTTTCGGTTAATATTTTAGTGGCAGCTATATTGTATTATTTTTTCGGATTGGAAATACAGCTTTATTCATTGGCGGGAATTACCATATCTTTGAATCTGGTTATTGACAACACGATTGTGATGACCGATCATATTTTGCGACGGCATAATTTAAAGGCATTCATGTCTATACTTGCCGCTACACTGACTACTATTGGGGCGTTGGTAATTATTTTCTTCCTTGAAGATAAAATCAGACTTAATTTGCAAGATTTTGCTGCTGTAGTGATTATCAATCTGGCTATTTCGCTGCTGGTGGCACTCTTTTTTGTGCCTTCAATGATTGATAAGATTAAGTTACAGCGGGGAAAACCAAAGAAGCTTCGTTTGCGGCTGAAGCGATGGACGGTTGGGTTTACTCGCTTTTATCGGTATATGATTCTTGGTTTGTGTCGTTTCAGGGTTTTTGTTTGCTTGTTGTTGTTATTGGCCTTCGGACTTCCGGTGTTTCTGATTCCGGAAAAGATTGAAAATGCCGAGCAGAAAGGAAACTGGGCAGAATGGTATAATGATGTGTTTGATAATTCTACTTATAAGGAAAACATAAAGCCGATAATCGATAAGGCTTTAGGAGGTACATTGCGTTTATTTGTAGAAAAGGTTTATAATGGCAGTTATTTCGGGCGGGGAGAAGAAGAAGTGGTGCTCTCGGTTAATGCTACGCTGCCTAACGGAAGTACACTTGAGCAGATGAATGTATTGGTAAAGAAGATGGAAACTTACTTAAGTGAGTTTAAGGAAATCAAACAATTTCAGACGTCGATATATGATGCCCGTCATGCTTATATTCAGATCTTTTTTAAAAAAGAGTTTCAGCATAGTGGTTTTCCTTATGTGTTAAAGTCGAACATTGTTAGCAAGGCTCTTACTTTAGGAGGAGGAAGTTGGAGTGTATATGGTTTGCAGGATCAAGGTTTTAGTAATGATGTGCGAGAGTCGGCTGGCAGTTTTCGGGTAAAAATGTTTGGCTATAATTACGATGAGTTAGCATACTGGGCTGATGAGATGAAGAAAAAGCTGCTCTCTCACCGTCGTATCAAGGAGGTAATAATTAATTCGGAATTTTCATATTGGAAAGATGACTATACAGAGTTCTTTCTACAATTTGACAAGGAGCGGATGGCAAAGGAAAATCTTACAGCAGAAATGCTTTTCAGTGTGTTGCGTCCTATCTTTATGCAAAACCAGATTGTAGGCACAGTGATTCACGAAAATCACTTGGAGTATCTTCGCTTGTCATCAGAGCAAAGTAAAGATTATGATGTATGGGGATTGATTGAGTTGCCTTTTCTGGTGAATGGCCGGATGTATAAACTTTCTGATTTGGCTGGACTTGCCAAAGAACAAGCTCCTAAAAAGGTGGCAAAAGAGAATCAGCAATATGTGTTGTGTCTGCAATATGAGTATATCGGTTCGAGTGAGCAGGGTAGAAAACTGTTGAAAAAGGATATTGAGGAAATGAAGGAACGATTGCCTATGGGCTACACAATCGAAAATCAAGATTATTATTGGAGTTGGGGAAGTGATAACTCACGTCAATACTTGCTCTTGCTGATTGTAATTGCCATAATTTTTTTCATTTCATCTATTTTGTTTAACTCACTTAAACAGCCTCTGGCTATTATTTTTGTGATACCGATTTCATATATTGGGGTTTTCTTGACGTTTTATCTTTTCGGATTGAATTTTGATCAAGGGGGGTTCGCTTCGTTTGTGTTGCTTTGTGGTATAACGGTTAATGCCAGTATTTATATTTTGAATGAATTTAATGCCATTTGCCGGCGTTATCCTCATCTGGCTCCGTTACGTGCTTATACGAAAGCATGGAATGTGAAGATTATTCCTATTTTTCTTACGGTAGTTTCCACTATCTTGGGATTTATTCCTTTTATGATAGGTGAGGAGAAAGAGGGTTTTTGGTTCCCGTTGGCAGCTGGTACAATTGGCGGACTGGTTATGTCGGTTATCGGTATATTTTTCTACTTGCCTGTCTTTTCACTGAAAAAAGAAAGAATAAGAAAAAATGTAAAAATAACAAAATAACACTCGTTTGGAGCTTACCTGAGTATAACTGTGGGTTATCTTTTATAAAAATATTATATGAAATAAATTTTGTTTTCAAAATGATAGAACTTATCTTTGTCATATAAGAAGATAACATCCTAAAAAAAGAAGATTATGGAAACAAAAGAAACAGCAGCTGTACGTATAGAAAGTGACTTGATTGGTTCTCGTGAAATTCCTGCAAGTGCCTTATATGGCGTGCAGACACTGAGAGGTATTGAAAACTTTCCTATCAGCAAGTTTCATCTCAATGAGTATCCGTTATTTATAAAAGGCTTGGCGCTTACCAAGATGGCAGCTGCCAAGGCGAACCGTGAACTGAACTTGCTGACTGAGGAACAGGCTCATGCCATTATTGAAGCTTGTCAGGAAATTATTGATGGTAAACATTACGAACAGTTTCCGGTTGATATGATTCAAGGTGGAGCGGGAACTACCACGAATATGAATGCCAATGAAGTGATTGCAAACCGTGCTCTTGAAATTATGGGTCATCAGCGTGGAGAATATCAGTATTGTTCACCTAATGATCATGTAAACTGTGCGCAGTCAACGAATGATGCGTATCCTACAGCGATTCATATCGGTCTTTACGAGTCGCATTTACGCTTGATTCCTCATTTGCAGGCATTGATAGATTCTTTTAACACAAAAGGAGAGGCTTTTGCACATATTATCAAGATGGGGCGTACGCAGTTGGAAGATGCTGTTCCGATGACACTCGGACAGACTTTCCACGGCTTTGCCAGCATCTTGAAAAACGAAATTACTCACCTGAATGAAGCTGCCGAAGATTTCCTTACGGTCAATATGGGGGCTACTGCTATTGGTACTGGTATTTGTGCTGAGCCCGGATATGCCGAAAAATGTGTTTCCGCGTTAGCCGAGCTTACTCAGTTGCCTTATCGTCTTTCAGATGACTTGGTGGGGGCTACCTCTGATACGTCATGTATGGTGGGGTATGCCGCTGCATTGAAACGTGTGGCTGTGAAACTGAATAAAATATGCAACGATTTGCGTCTGTTGGCGAGTGGTCCTCGTTGTGGCTTGGGTGAATTTAATCTGCCTGCCATGCAGCCGGGTTCATCTATCATGCCAGGTAAGGTAAATCCGGTGATTCCTGAAGTGATGAATCAGATCTGTTATAAAGTGATAGGAAATGAACTTTGTGTAACGATGGCTGGTGAAGCTGCTCAGATGGAACTGAATGCCATGGAGCCGGTTATGGCACAGTGTTGTTTCGAGTCAATCGACCTGATGATTAACGGAATGGATACGTTGCGTACACGTTGTGTGGATGGTATTGTAGCTAATGAAGAACATTGTAAAGCGAATGTGCATAATAGTATTGGAGTCGTAACAGCCTTGAATCCGGTTATCGGTTATAAGAATTCTACCAAGATTGCCAAAGAGGCTCTTGAAACCGGACGCAGTGTGTATGAACTGGTATTGGAGCATGGCATCTTGAGCAAGGAAGATTTAGATACGATTCTTAGTCCGGAAAATATGATTCATCCGGTCAAGCTGGATATTCATCCCAAGAAGTAAAACGCTAACGGATGGGATTGAATTTATGCTGTGGTAAACTTGTTTCAAGGTTCTTAAGATTCTGTCTTTTTCCCGAATAACAAGTTGATAACGGAGGATATTTAGAAAATTGATAAAAAGCGAGAGCCTTTATTTCAATAAAGATTCTCGCTTTTATTTTTTTCGTTACTTTTTGGGGAAAGTTTTGCTGTCTTTGGGGTTTTGTTATATGAAGCGAATTATATGCTCCATGTTGGTGAATTGCATAATCCGTCAGTGTGGACTGTCGTTTTTCTGCTTTGAAAAAGAAACAAAATTTTGTATTCAGCAGTTTTGTCCGCTGAAATAAACTTGTGGTTTTGGACGCGAGTCTGTGAAACTTGAATAAAATCAAAAAGAATTTATTCTTCACTGAGTTTTTTTACGATTTTTTCCAGTGTATCTAATGACCTTGCATCTACCTTTATGTCTAAGATGTTTCCTCGTTTATCTACAATTTTATAGGTAGGGAAACTGTGTACCTGTAGAAAAGATTCAATTTTTTGTTGCTGCGGTGCCGGTAAATTGTAGTGATGGACATTTTCTCCGGTGACATTATATTGTTTGATCACGTTTTTCCACGTTTTGTCATTGCTCCGATTGGCCAAATACAGGTAGGCAATGGGATATTTGTTGAGTCGTTCATATTCTTCTTGCGAATGAGAAAGAGCCTCTTTGCAAGGAGCGCACCAAGTGCCCCATACGTCAATCAGTACGACTTTTCCTTTTAGAGGGGCAAGCAGTTTACGGAGAATATCTTCTCCTTCGTTAATGCCGGCCACTTCATCATTGCTGTGTAAACTGCTTTCGTATCTCAGCTCTTTTTTTTCGAGTGCCATATATTTTTCGTTTTCGCTCTTTAAAGCTGCTTGGGCAGCTTCCATTTTGATATGCTCTTTTGCGAATGTTATCAGATGAGAATTCATCGGTTGGGCAGTGTATTCCAACCATTGAATGATTTCACTTGTGGCAAGTATGTCTTTCAGCGACTGCTCCATGCCTAATTCATTAGCTGTTTCCGTCATCATGTTTAGCCTGATAAGCGATGCATCCATATCTGCATTTATTTTCCTTTTTGAAGCATGTTCATCCATGTAGTCTCGAAGCATATGACTGTAATCCCGAATCAGTGTATAGGGTTTTGGCAGGGCATCTCGTAGTTGTTCGACGTAGTCAAGATAGTGTTTCGGAATAAAGCGGTCTTTTACATAAAATCGGGCTTGCATCAACGAACTTGCCAGTCCGCAGTTGTAGTGCTGAATACTGTAAATCTTATACCGTGTGGACAGTAAAGGGTGGGCTTCTACCAGTCGGTTATGTTCTTTCAGATATTTCTCTTGATGAGATTGGTATCTTTCCAAAATCTCATCGGCTGTTATTTTACCCATTTCCTGTCTTTCGGGATGAAAATTGCTCCATGGAATAGGATAAGCCAGCAGTTCATTTTGTAAACGGGCATCTTTTCCCATGAAGATTTTATGTCCTCCTTTCATGTCATACAAGAGGAAATAGGTCTTGCCGGCTTCCAATGTGGTACGCACAAAAGTTCTTCCCCAGTCATTGAACACTTCAACCGAATTGAGTGCTGGAATTTTCGCATGGAATCGTCCTAATGAGTCCAGCTTGGCTGTAACACCGACTTGCTGGTCTATCAGTATGTTGGTATAATTCACGGTGTATTCATCACTTTGTTTTTTCATATTTTCCGGCATTCCCCGCAGCCAGCCTATCAGGTGAATGGTGTCATTCGTCTGATAGCCATTGTCTTTGAAGCCAGTTCGGGTATCGGGCATCGGATAATCGGGCAGAGTGATGCCGTTGATTAGCTCGTATTCGGCTTTTTGTCCGTCAACTGTAATTTGGCGATGCGTCTTTTTGCACTTTTCTACTTTTACCTTGATTTCTTTTCCTTCATTTTCGAGCAGAAACTCATATTGGTCATTATGCTGTTTCTTTTGTTTGTAGTTCCAAAAACGGCAGTCATAAATGGCAAACTTATCATAAAAAGAAATGTCCCACGTGCCGGTTTCCACATTTCTCCAGTTAGAAGGGAAAAGTTGCTTGGCTTGAGTTTCTATTGTTGTTATTCCTAGTAGCTTGAATGCGTCGGTTTCATGACCTTCTATAAAATCGAATTCACGGATATTTTTAGGTAGTGGTTCAAAATGAAAAACCAAGTCTGCATTTCCGTCTGGAGCTAAAAAGGTTTCTTTGCCTAATTCCAATCCATCACAACCTTTTACGGTATAACTTTTTCCCTCTGCATTTAGGTAGGTATCTTTCGAAAAGCGTATCCAAAGTTCAGGTCGTAAGGACACATGCATATATACTCGAGTTTCATGCTTGTCAAATTCTACACGGGTAATGTTTAACAAAGATGAGAAATATCCTTCAATCTGACTGTTTTCTTTTACGGCTGGCTGATGCCATATGGTCTGACTGTGGGCATGGCATAAGATGAGGCACATAAGAGCAAAAAATAGAATTTTTTTCTTCATAGTTTTATATTTAGATGTTATTCTATAACGAATTGTATGGATGTTTTATTAAAAGTGAAATATTTTTTATGTGTTAAGTTAATATTAAAGAACTCTGTAGTTAATTACATACGGGTAAGAGTCAGTTTCTGTAATTGTTTTCTGTCTGACGTACCTCCGTATAAGATTTCATATTTACCTTTCATCGGGCGCATGGTGTGAGTTGTGGTATCAAACCATTCGAAACTTTCGGGAGTAAGCGTCAGTGTTATTTCTTGTTTTTCTCCTTTTTCCAGGTTGACACGTTTAAAGGCTCGTAGTGTATGCGATGGTCCTTCTATATCGTCCGGACGGCGGATATACACCTGTACTACTTCTTCTCCATCGTATTTTCCACTGTTGCTTACTGGGATAGTAAGAGTTACATTCTCTGTATTTTTAGGTGTAGAAGTACTTAATCTGGCTTTTCCATAGCTGAATGTGGTATAGCTAAGTCCGTGACCAAAGGGGAAGAGCGGAGTTTCCGCCATGTAGCGGTAGGTACGTCCTTTCATAGAATAGTCGAGAAAGTCAGGAAGCTGTTCGGTATTCTTGTAGAAAGTAACAGGCAGTTTTCCTGAAGGATTATAGTCACCCAGTAATACATCGGCTACGGCTGTTCCTCCAGCTTGTCCCGGATACCATGCCTGAAGGATTGCTTCGCAGTTTTGGGTTTCCGGTGTGAGGGCTACTGCCGATCCCGAGTAGTTTACAAAGATAATCCGTTTACCGGCTGCTTTTAGCCGTGCGATGAGCTGACGCTGAATTTCCGGTAATTCGATGTGAGTGCGGTCGCCTCCTTTAAATCCAGGAATAGTAACGCGCATTTCTTCTCCTTCGAGCGAGGGAGATATACCTCCGGCAAAGATTACAATATCAGCATCTTTTACTCGTTCTACTGACTTTTCCAAGTTCACCGGAGCGTCACGTCCCATGTCAAATTCCAAAGAGGCAGCACGGTCTTTGCTGTCGAATACAAATTCAATATCCAGTTTATATGACTTTCCTTTTTCAGCATGCAGGGTATAAATCTTGTCGTTGTTTTTCATGAAGCGGCTCTTGGCTACTTCTTTTCCATTGACAGAAAGGCGTACAGCACCGTGCGACTGGAAGCAGAAGCCGATATCTTCCGTTTTTTCAGGGGTAAATACAGTCTCATAATGCGCTGAGAAATCTTGGATATTTACTCCCGAAGCAAATGTGGTTCCTCCGGTAGTGATGAAGCGGAAAGGCGTGCTGACCTGTGTAACGGCTGCAGGTTCACCCTTAAGTGAAGGGTTATTCCAGTAAGTTGCTTTGAATCCGGTCTTTCCATTAACTTTGCATTGGTGGAATACGCTTTCCAAAGCAATGTTGGAAGTGCGGTCACATCCCGGTTCGTAGATAAACTGTGCCTCAGGAATACGTGATTTCAGTGCTTCAAGCAAGGTGACAGTATGTGAAGGGTAGCCGTTATAATTTCCCCATTGCATCACAGAGTCATTCGCGTTAGGACCCATCAGTGCAATTTTTTGATTGTCCTTTAATGGTAAAATTCCATTTTTGTTTTGTAGAAGTACGATACTTTCGCGTGCTATCTTTAGCGCTTGGTCGCGATGTTTCTTGCTGTCAACCACACTATAAGGAATCTTTGTCCACGATACGAGTTCGGGGTCGTCCATTTCTCCCAGCTCGAAGCGGGCTTTCAGCAGACGCTTTACTGAGATGTCAATTTGTGACTCATCTATTAATCTGGCTTTGACAGCTTCGGGAAGTGTGGCATAGTCAGAGCCGCATTCCACGTCAGTTCCACTCAATACCGCACCGGCTGCAGCATGTTGTTGGGAAGGATGTGTTTCATGACGTCCTTTTACCCATAAGTCATTGATTGCCCAGCAGTCGGATACAACCATCTCTTTATAGCCCCATTCATTGCGTAATATTTGTACAAGCAGGCGGTTACTTCCGCAGCAGGCCTCTCCTTCAAAACGGTTATAGGCACACATTACTTCTTTGACGTTGGCTTTTTGAACAAGATCTTTGAATGCCGGGAGATAAGTTTCCCATAAGTCGCGCAGAGAGATGTTTTCGGCATTAAACTCATGGCGGTTCCATTCCGGACCCGAGTGAACGGCAAAATGTTTGGCGCAAGCGTGCAGCTTATCGTATTTACTGTCTTCCGGTCCCTGTAAACCACGTACTACAGCCATCCCCATTTGTCCGGTCAGGTAAGGGTCTTCTCCGTAGGTTTCCTGTCCTCTTCCCCAGCGCGGGTCTCTGAAAATATTTACATTAGGAGTCCAGAATGTTAATCCCTGATAACGTTTAAGTCCGCCTTTTTTACTGAATTCGGTGGTTTTTGCACGAGCTTCATCCGATACAGATGTGAAGACTTCATAAAGAAGTTCGTTGTCAAATGAGGCCGCCATACCAATGGCTTGCGGATATACTGTGGCAAGTCCGGCACGTCCTACTCCATGTAATGCTTCATTCCACCAGTCGTATTCTTTGATGCCGAGCCGGGGAATAGCCGGTGACGTGTTTTGCATTAATGCTGCTTTTTCTTCCAGTGTCAGTCGGCCAAGTAAATCCTCAGCTCGCTGTTCCGGTGACAAGTTTGGGTTCTGATAAGGGAGTTGTTGTGCCGAAAGCGGCATAACGGTTAATAGACAGCCCACCCCAATGAGCTTCTTCATTTTTTTATTCATGTCTTAAATAAGTATTTGATTTTAATGTTCACTACAAATTTAAGCAATCTATAAGCTTCAAAGGGGTGTTTTTTGTTACAGAATTTTTCAAGATTGTTACATGCTTAGTTTTTCAGCTAAAAACTGTCCGGTATAAGAAGCAGCACATTGGGCTACTTCCTCTGGAGTGCCGGCTATTACGAGATTTCCTCCCATCTCTCCTCCTTCGGGTCCGAGGTCGATAATATAGTCGGCACATTTAATTACATCCATATTATGTTCGATAATAATCAATGTATGTCCCCGTTCAATCAAAGAATTAAAGACAGTGAGTAATTTTTTAATATCATGAAAGTGTAAGCCGGTAGTCGGTTCATCGAACACAAAGATTGTGGGCTGTATTTTCTCAAGGCTTAAGAAGTAAGCCAGTTTGACGCGTTGACTTTCACCTCCTGACAGGGTGGAAGACGACTGTCCCAACTTGAGATAGCCTAATCCGACACTTTGCAATGGTAATAGTTTTTTGACAATTTTTTTCTGATTGTGTTCGGTGAAGAACTCGATGGCCTGATTAACGGTCATTTCCAGTATGTCAAATATATTTTTCTCTTCATATTTTACTTCCAGTGTATCATTTTTGAAGCGTTTACCATGACAAGATTCACACTCCAATACCAAGTCGGCCATGAATTGCATTTCCACTGTTACAGTTCCTTCTCCTTTACATTCTTCGCACCGGCCTCCTTCGCTGTTGAATGAGAAATAACCGGCTGTATATCCCATCTGTTTGGCAAGTGGCTGTTCAGCAAATAACTTGCGTATTTCATCGTATGCCTTGACATAAGTTACCGGATTGCTGCGTGAGGATTTTCCGATAGGATTCTGGTCAACAAATTCAATGTTGCTGACTTGCTTTATGTCACCTTCCAGTGCGATGAATTCTCCTGGCCGGTCGGTTGCTTCGCTGTATTCGCGTTTTAATGCTTTATAGAAAATATCGCGGACTAACGTACTTTTTCCAGAACCGCTGACTCCGGTAACTACCGTCATCACATTAAGAGGGAAACGTACATCGATTCCTTTCAGATTGTTTTCACGTGCTCCTTTTATTTCAATGTAATTATTCCACGACCTGTGAGTTTGAGGCAGGTCAATGGTTTCTTCACCTAACAGGTATTTTACTGTATAGCTATTGCTTCCTTTATGCAGGTTGTTCATATTTCCCTGGTAAACGATTTCTCCTCCCAGACGTCCTGCATCGGGACCGATATCAATGATGTAGTCGGCAGCCCGTATAATTTCCTCGTCGTGTTCTACTACAACAACCGTATTTCCCAGTTGCTGTAACTGGCGCAATACTTTGATAAGGCGGTCGGTGTCTCGGCTATGCAGTCCGATGCTTGGTTCATCTAAGATATAGAGTGAGCCTACCAAACTACTTCCCAAGGAAGTGGCGAGGTTGATTCGCTGGCTTTCTCCTCCGGAGAGTGTGTTGCTCATTCGGTTCAGCGTTAAATATCCCAGCCCTACATTGTCAAGAAAACTCAGGCGGCTTTTAATTTCATTGAGCAAACGGGTTGCTATGAGGGTATCGTGTTCGCTAAGTTCTAAAGTGCGGAAAAATTCACGAAGTTGATAAACGGGCATTTCAACCAGTTCTAAAATGTTTTTTCCTCCTACCTTAATGTAATTTGCACTTTCTTTCAGCCGGCTTCCATGACAAGCCGGGCAGATGGTTTTTCCCCGGTAGCGTGCCAGCATAACCCGATACTGGATTTTATACTGGTTTTCTTCCAGCATTTTGAAGAAAGAATCAATACAGACTTTATCACGAGGACCGTGCCAGAGATAGTCTTTCTGCTCTTGCGTAAGTTCGTAATAAGGAGTAAAAATAGGAAAGTCGTGATTAGGCGCTTCGCGCAGGAACTCAGTGAGCCATTCGCCCATCTTTTCACCGCGCCAACATAACACCGCTCCATCATAAACACTAAGCGCACGGTTAGGAATAACCAAATGTTCATCAATCCCTATTACATTACCGAATCCTTCACAAACCGGACAGGCCCCGATGGGGGAATTGAAAGAAAACATCTGGTCATTGGGTTCTTCAAATTTAATGCCGTCGGCTTCAAACTTTGTGCTGAATGCGTGAAGACGACTTTCGCCATTGGGTTGATAAAAACGGAGCATGCAGGTTCCATCGCCTTCATACATGGCAGTTTCAGCCGAGTCGGTCAGTCGGCTGATAGCATCTTTGCTATCGTCGCAGCTCATACGGTCAACCAGCAGATAGACTTTATCGGAAGCATCATACGTATAGTCTTCAATCCGAACCATTTCACCATCTACCTCCAGGCGGGTAAACCCTTGTTTGAAATCCATTTCAATCTGTTCGGTAACTGAGCGTCCTTCTCGTGGAATGATGGGAGTTAGCACAGTGTAGCGTGTACCCTTGGGGTAGGAAAGCATGCAATTGACGATGTCTTCCGGACTGTCTTTTTTTACGAGCTGCCCACTGGTGGGAGAGTAAGTCTTTCCGATGCGTGCAAATAACAATCTCAGATATTCATAAATTTCGGTCGAAGTGCCTACCGTCGACCGTGGATTACGGCTGATTACTTTTTGCTCGATAGCGATGGCAGGAGGAATGCCTTTGATAAAGTCGCATTCCGGTTTGCTCATGCGTCCTAGAAATTGCCGTGCATAAGCGGACAGGCTTTCCACGTAACGCCGTTGCCCTTCGGCATAGAGTGTATCAAAGGCGAGTGATGATTTTCCAGAACCGGATAGTCCGGTAATGACCACTAACTTGTTTCTTGGTATTTCTACATCTATATTTTTCAGGTTATTTACCTTGGCTCCTTTAATGGAGATTGATTTGCTTTCAGACATGCTTCTATGTTTCTGTAAGATAGATTGATATACCTTACGGGGTTATCGGATTAGTGCGTATAAGTCGGGGGAAATAAACAGATGTGGATAAGTTTCTAATTCTTCGCGTGTGGTAGCTCCGTGAAGAATTCCCACAAAATCAGTCTTCCCCGCTTGTGCTGTTTCGGCATCTACTGTGCTGTCACCTATGTATAAAGTGTCTTCGTTACGGCAGCCCAATCGGTTGATAGCCAACAATAATCCTTCAGGTGATGGCTTAGCTGTTTTCACATCCTCTCCTCCGATAATGATATCCATGAAACCGGCAGGCAGATGCTGGCTTAATAGTTCTTGAATACGGTAACGGTATTTGGTTGAGATAATCCCTATTTTGCTTCCTTTCTGTTTTAGGGCAGTTAACACCTCTATCGTTTCCGGATAAAGCGTAGTGTTTACTGTCATATGAACGTCGGCTTCTTTTACGTATTCAGTCCGGTAAGCCTCCAGTATATCCGGCTGGGTTATTCCAGTCAGAATAGAAAAAGATTCTTGCAGGGTCTTACCGATGGTCCGTTTTATCGTTTCATCGCTGATGCCGGTATGGCCGTGACATTCAAGAACATGGCGGAAGCATTTTACAATGCCTCGCGAAGAGTCGGCTAAGGTATAGTCGAAGTCAAACAAATATGCTGCGTATTGTTTCATAATCATCATTAAAAAAGATGCTTACAAAAATACATTATTTTGTTTGAACTTGCGGAGCTTTTGGATGATTTTTCCGCAAGATTTAGACCTCAGATGGTTTTCTTCCGAGCCAGTTCTGCCCGAATCCGGCTGAGCGACTGTGGGGTGATATAGAGATACGAAGCAATATATTTTAGAGGAACATAACGCAGTAGTTCCGGCTCTTTCTCAAGTAAGGCAAGATAGCGCTCTTTTGCTTGTGAGGAGCCGCTGTGGATATGCCACGTTTCCATATCCATGAGAAGATGTTCGAATAGGTTTCTTCCCATTCGGGCATGGTTGACCGATGAGTTCAGGAACTTTTCTATCCGGCTTATCGGAAGGTGATATACTATGCTGTCATTTATGGCTTCTTTCCTTCGGATATGATGTAAAAGGAGGAATTTCGTTCTCCTTCGCGAACCAGACAGCTCCCTTTTTTATATGCGATGGGTTCCATTAATGTCAGCAAATGCAATCCGTCATCAAGGGGAACATGATACTTTTCGCAAAAACGTCGGGCTACAGTTTCCATAAGAATCATAGCTTATACCTGCAAAGGTAATAATCATCGAGAATCTTGCTTGCGTCCGCGACAATAAATTGTGAGGATGAAGAGAAAAGTTAGAAATTCGGATACCGGTACAGCCAGCCAAATGCCCGGAAATCCGGCTATTTGAGGCATGAGCCAAAAGCTGAGTAATATTAGGATGAAGCCTCGCAAAAGGGTAATAGACATGGCTGGACGGTCACGTTTGATGCTTTGAAAGTAACCGATGAATATAATGTTTATGCCGAAGCATATCCCATTCGAAGACAAAGATGAATAAATAGTCTAAGATGATGTTGATTAGTGCCGGAATGATGTTGCATACCATGGCATAATTGGGGGAGCCGTCAAGACGGACAAAAAACATGCCGGAACTGAGCAGGGCGCTGAAGGGAAGAAAAGGCATAAACCAATATATATATTCTACTGCTAAGGTAAAAGACGTTCTGAGCTTCCCAGGCAAAGAGCTACTTTCTCTGTGTTGCACAAAACGAAAACTGCATATGCTGTCAAGAGCAGAGAGGAAACGATAACGGCTTGGGTGATATTGATTTGGGCTACTTTGATTTTCCTGTGTGAAAGGTGGATTGAAGCAACTACTGATGCACCGATGCCGAACATTAAGGCAACCCCAGTGTTGAGAAGGAAAAGAGGAGCGGTAATATTGACGGCAGCCAGTGCATCACTGCCTATTCCTTTGCCTACAAAAATTCCATCCGTTATAATAAATATGGCAGAGAATACCATTCCCAGTACGGTTGGGATAAGTAATTTCCGAAAAAGTCTCGGAATGTTCATGGTTTCAAAATCGATGCTATCTTTCATACGCTTCAATGTGAAGAATTATTCTTTTTATGTGAATGCAAAAGTGCGGCAAAGGTAGTTGAATGTGGATATAGAAAGATTAACATTTGGTAATTTCTTTCAAAGTCATCGGGAATTAAGTTGGAAATGTTTATTTTTGCATGATATATACAATTGAACTTAAAATGCAAACAAGCGAAGATATATCGTATAAATTACCAGACTTATCTCGTTCGATGGGAGAGCATTTGGGAATTCGTTTTTTGGAAATGAAGGAAGGCTATGTAAGAGCTGTCATGCCGGTAAATGAGTTTACCTGTCAGCCTTTCGGAATCTTAAACGGGGGCGCATCGTTGGCTCTGGCTGAAATAGTGGCAGGGCATGGGTCTATGCCTTTATGTGCTTCGGGACAGATGCCTTGTGGCATTCAGATTAGTGCGAATCATGTGAGTATGGTGCCTGTGGGAGAAGAAGTGGAAGCTGTTGGAACATTGATTCACAGGGGACGTACTTCACATATTTGGAATGTGGATATTATAAACCGACAAGGAAAGCTGGTATCAACAGCACGTATTGTTAATCAAATTGTAAAAAAACGCTCATGAATATACCCGAAACCCAATTGTGTCAGTTGATTGATAATCTGACTTTACGCTCGGTCAGCTTTGCTCTTTATCGTCTGCCTTGGACTGATGAGCCGATTCTGGTGCTTCAGGAAGGCGGGGATGTGGAAAAACTGGATAGTTTAAATGAATTAAATGGAAAGCGTGGTTTTGTTTTGACTCCATTCGGACATGCGCATCCTGGTGTGCTGATTCGTCCGGACAAGGTTGCAAGAGATTGGGAGCAGATAGGAGAGGTGTTGGCTGAATTGACTGAAAAGACAGAAGAAACGCCGGTGGAGGATAAGGAAGAGGCTTCGGCTGCCTTTGCAGATGAAGGCGGTAATAAGCAGCGTTATGCCGAGGCGTTTAACCGATTTATAGCGCCTTTGCAGCAAAGAGAATTTAAAAAATTGGTTCTTTCGCGTTGTGAAGAAAATGAACTGGCTGTAAACTTTTCGCTGTTGACTGCTTTTGTCAATGCTTGCAATACTTATCCGCGAATGATGATTTCGCTTACGCATACTCCGGTAACGGGAACGTGGCTTGGCAGTACACCCGAAATTATTCTGAGCGGTCAGGATAATCAGTGGCATACGGTTTCGCTGGCAGGAACCATGCCGATGAACGGAGAAGTGATGCCGGAAGACTGGAGTGTGAAAAATAAAGAGGAGCAGGCTTTTGTGAGTGAGTATATACGTAAGACGGTTAAAAAGTTTGGCTCCAAACTTACTGAGAACGGTCCTTATACAGCCCGTGCCGGTCAGCTGGTGCATTTAAAAACCGATTTTCACTTCTGTTTGAAGAATACTGATCGCTTGGGAGATATATTGAGCGAATTACATCCTACGCCAGCCGTATGTGGCTTACCTAAGAAGGAAACATACGATTTTATTCTTGCCAATGAAGGGTATGATCGCGGTTATTATGCTGGTATTATAGGATGGATAGACCCTCAGGAACATACCACCTTGTATGTCAATTTACGCTGTATGCATGTAAGTGGCAGAACTGCTAAGCTCTATGCCGGAGGAGGTATTTTGGCTTCATCAACGCTGGAAACGGAGTGGGATGAAACGTTGCATAAGATGGATACAATGAAAAGAATTATTGCGCTATGATGAATAGTATGTACACAGATAAAAAAAGCATCCTGCAGCTGGCTGCTTTGTTAAAGGCACATGGTGTCAGAAAAATAGTGCTTTGTCCGGGTAGCCGGAATATTCCGCTGGTACAGACCTTGGTGAATATACCGGAATTTACTTGTTATCCGGTAACCGATGAACGGAGTGCTGGATTTTTTGCTTTGGGACTGGCACTCCATGGAGGTACACCGGCAGCCGTTTGCTGTACGTCGGGTACTGCATTGCTGAATATTCACCCTGCGGTAGCTGAGGCCTTTTATCAGCAGGTTCCGTTGGTGGTTATTTCGGCTGACCGTCCGGCTGCATGGATTGGGCAGATGGATGGACAGACGTTGCCTCAACCGGGGGTATTTGGAAGTCTGGTGAAAAAGTCAATCAATTTGCCAGAGGTGGAGACTGAAGAAGATGAATGGTATTGCAACCGGCTTATTAATGAAGCTTTACTTGAATTGAATCATCATGGTAAAGGACCTGTACATATTAATGTACCTGTCAGTGAGCCGTTTTTTAAACTTCCGGTAGCCGAACTTCCGGAGGTACGTGTAATAACCCGTTATCAGGGGCTGAATGTATACGATCAAGACTATCAGCCACTGATTAACCGTTTGAATCGTTATCAGCGGCGTATGGTGGTGGTAGGACAAATGAATCTAATCTATTTGTTTGACAAACGATATACAAAGATGCTCTATAAGCATTTCACTTGGCTTACGGAGAATATCAGTAATCAGACCGTGCCGGGTATGCCGATACGGAATATCGAGCCGCTCTTATGCTCCATGGATTTTGAACAACAGCAAAAAATGGCTCCTGAATTACTGATTACTTATGGAGGACATATCATTTCGAAGCGCTTGAAGAAGTTTCTGCGCCGTCATCCTCCGGTGGAACATTGGCATGTTTCATCCGATGGTGAGGTGGTTGATTTATTTGGTTCGCTGACCACAGTCATAGAGATGGATCCTTTTGAATTCTTGGAAAAGGTTGCTCCGATGATGGATACCCGTACTCCCGATTATCCCCGGCAGTGGGAGGCACTTTCAAAATCTATTCCTCAGGCTGCATTCCCTTATTCAGAAATGAGTGCAATAGGCGAAGTAATCCGTCGTCTTCCTGCTCCCTGTTCTCTTCACTTAGCCAACAGTTCGGTGGTACGTTATGCGCAGTTCTTCAATTTGCCGGAAAATGTTGAAGTCCTTTCAAACCGTGGAACGAACGGAATAGAAGGTTCACTCTCTACAGCTGTAGGCTATGCAGCTGCTTCTGAGAAGTTGAATTTTATTTTTATAGGGGATTTGAGTTTCTTCTATGATATGAATGCCCTTTGGAATGTAAACTATGGGGCAAACTTGCGTATTCTTGTATTAAATAATGGAGGAGGGGAAATATTTCATGCGTTGCCTGGTTTAGAGTTACATGCTCATGCCGTTCCTTTTGTTACCGCAAACCATCAGGCATCGGCAAAGGCATGGGCAGAAGACAGAGGATTTGAATACTTGTCGGCTCATACAGAAGGAGAATTGCTTACGGTTTCGGAACGTTTTACGGAACCTTCAGTGACTACACGTCCCATGCTGCTTGAAGTGTTTACAGATAAAGAACATGATGTGGAATATCTGAAAGCTTACTATCGTAACTTGAAGTGAGTGAATGCTTAAGCGAGTTGGAAATTTTGGGCTGGTTCCCTTTTTATTATGAAATAGCATGAAGAAGCTGCTTAAAAGGGGGAGAAGCCACAGGTCAATAGCTCAATAACTGAAAACTTATAAATTCAATAACTCAAAACTTATAAACTTATAAACTCAAAACATATGTCACAAAGAGAATGGAAAACCATAAAAGAATACCAAGATATTCTATTCGAGTTTTATAATGGAATTGCCAAGATTACGATTAACCGCCCGCGTTATCGCAATGCCTTTACACCAGCTACGACCACTGAGATAAGCGATGCATTATACTACTGTCGCGAATGTCAGGACATCAATGTAGTGGTACTGACCGGCGCTGGAGATAAAGCTTTTTGCTCAGGAGGCGATATGCATGTAAAAGGACATGGCGGCTATGTCGGGACCGACGGTGTTCCCCGTTTAAATGTATTGGATGTACAGAAGCAAATTCGCTCCATTCCTAAACCGGTTATTGCTATGGTCAACGGATATGCCATCGGAGGCGGACATGTGCTTCATGTGGTATGTGATCTGACCATTGCTTCCGAGAATGCGATATTCGGACAAACAGGTCCCCGGGTGGGAAGTTTTGATGCCGGATTCGGTTCTTCTTATCTGGCACGTATTGTCGGACAGAAGAAAGCACGTGAAATATGGTTCCTGTGCCGTCAGTATTCTGCGAAAGAAGCGTTGGAAATGGGATTGGTGAATAAGGTCGTTCCGTTTGAACAGCTGGAAGATGAAGTGGTGGAATGGGCAGAAACCATGATGCAGCATAGTCCGCTTGCGCTGCGTATGATTAAAGCCGGGCTGAATGCCGAGCTCGATGGGCAGGCTGGAATACAGGAACTGGCTGGCGATGCTACCATGCTATATTATATGACAGAAGAAGCTCAAGAAGGTGGAAAAGCTTTTTTGGAGAAACGTAAACCCGATTGGAGTAAATATCCCAAGTTTCCTTAATTTGTTTGTCTATGTATCGCATTGATATTATCCCCCGTACGCTTCACTTTAAACAGCCGGCAGGTACTTCGCGCGGGGTTTATCATACGCGCCGGGTGTGGTATCTCCGCGTAACCGATGTGCAGACTGGGTGTTACGGCATAGGCGAGTGTGCGCCTTTGCCTGATTTGAGCTGTGATGCTGTTTTCAACTATGAAGAAATTCTTTCCGGAATTTGTCGGACATTTGAGAAGAGTGGAGTACTCGATTATGATTTGCTTCGTCCTTATCCTTCCATGCTTTTCGGCTTGGAGACAGCTTTATTGCATTTGAGGGCTGGAACTTTACAGCTTTATTCTACTCCTTTTTCAGAGGGGCGAGAAGGCATTCCCATTAACGGACTGATATGGATGGGAAATTTTGAAGAAATGTATCGTCGCATTGAAGAGAAAATGCGACTTGGATTCCGCTGTATCAAGTTGAAAATCGGAGCTATAGAGTTCGATAAAGAAATAGAACTGTTGGCGCATATCCGAGAACGTTTTTCGTCAGATGAAATAGAATTGCGTGTAGATGCGAACGGAGCCTTTGCTCCCGAAGAGGCTTTAGAGAAACTAAAGGCGTTGAGTGCCTTTGATTTGCATTCCATCGAACAGCCGGTTCGGGCTGGACAGTGGAACGTGATGGCACAGCTTTGCACTCAGTCTCCTGTTCCTGTTGCTTTGGATGAGGAATTGATAGGGGTGAATAGCAGAGAGCAGAAAATGAAATTGTTAGATACAATTCGTCCTCAATATATTATCTTGAAACCGTCGCTGCATGGGGGATTGTATGGAGCTTCGGAGTGGATAGATTTAGCTGCCGAGCGCGGATTCGGCTCGTGGGTAACTTCTGCATTAGAGTCGAATGTGGGCTTGAATGCTATCGCTCAGTGGTGTGCTACGCTGCATCCGGTGTTGCCTCAGGGGTTGGGAACGGGCTTGCTGTTCACTGATAATATCGATTATCCGCTTCAGATAAAAGGAGACTGTCTCTGGTTTTCTCCAGAGGGTTCTGAACCCGACTGGAATGATTTTTTAGGTAGTTAAGATGGAACGGTTTGTTACAGTTATTCAAAAGCAGACGATATCAATTAGTGGAAAAATCTATACTGCGTCTGATTGTAGTGGTCGGTTGTTGAAAGACTTTGGTGAACAGTATGGAGCCGATAGTTTTCAGGTATCGCTTGCTGAATTTTTAGCGGAATGGTTTGACGGAAATGAAACTTTGCGTGTACATACATCCGGCTCTACGGGAAAGCCTAAAGAACTATGGGTGGAAAAGAAGCGGATGATGAATTCAGCCATGCTTACGGTTGCATTCTTGAATTTGCAGTGCGGAGATACGGCATTGCTTTGCATGCCTTTGAAATATATTGCCGGAAAGATGGTGGTGGTACGTGCATTGGTGGCTGGATTAGATTTGCAGCTCGTTCCTCCTTGCGGTCATCCTATGGAAAGGATGGAAAAAGCCCCTTGCTTTGCAGCCATGATTCCCATGCAGGTGTTTAATTCCTTGCAGGTGCCGTCAGAGGCAGAGAAACTCAGACAGGTGCGTCATCTGATTATTGGTGGGGGAGCTGTTGACCAACAGTTGGAAGGAAAATTGAAGGCATTTCCTTACGGAGTATGGAGTACGTATGGCATGACGGAAACCTTGTCGCACGTGGCTCTGCGGAGGCTTAGTGGGGAGCAAGCTTCCGAATGGTACATTCCTTTTCCGGAGGTATCCTTGTCGCAAACCGAGGAAGGTACATTGGTAATTGAAGCTCCTTCAGTGTCGTCACAGAAGTTGGTAACGAATGATATAGTGGCGTTTGATGGAAGGGGATATTTTAAGGTAGTGGGTCGTAAAGATAATACAATAAATACCGGAGGAGTAAAAGTACAGATAGAGCAAGTAGAGGATGTGTTACGTGCGCACATGCCGTTTCCGTTCATGATTACTTCTCTTCCAGACGTGAAGTTTGGTGAGTGTATTGTGCTGCTGGCTGAGGCTGGGGAAGAAGCTGGAAAAACAATAGAAAAGGCTATTGAGTTGCTTCCTGTTTATTGGCGACCTAAGCGGATTTTTTTTGTCAACTTTCTGCCTCTTACGGAAACAGGAAAGCCTGATCGGGCTACTGCCAAACGTATGGCTGCCGGTTTAAAACGGTGAAAAGCATATGCTTGTTTTATCGGAAACAGATGACAAAAAAACGCCAAGGCATTTGAACTTAAATATCTTGACGTTTTAAAAAAATACTTAGTCATTTTATTCCAATCGCCTTGGTGTTTAGAGGCGGTTGGAATTTTTTTTATATAAGGCACAGGCCTTTTGATTATTTCGCTCAAGTGAGCTTATTTTGATTTCCTGTAATCTTTTTCAATGGCAGCAGTAATCCAGTTGGCCAGTGCCTGACGGTTATCGGCAATAACCAGACGTTTCTGGTCTTGTGCGTTCTGAATATTTCCCACTTCAAGGAATACGGCTACCGGAGTGGTGTTTCGGAGTACAAAAAGATTTCGGTCGCTTACTGTACCTTCAAATCCCCGGTTAGGCTGATACCGGTTATATTTCGATTTAAACGTGCGCTGTATTTCTTGCGCCAAGCGTTTCCCGTACTTGCTTCCCGGTGCATGATAAAAATAAGTATCTGTTTGCTTTCCTCGGTTCCGGCTGTCCACGTGGATGAAAACAGCTCGTTTATAGCTGCTTTTTTCTTTGCGGTGAAGTCGGTTGATAGCGTCACATCGCTGCTGAAGTCGGGCAACCTGGTTGAGCGGAATAGTTTTTCCCATACATGTTTCCCGCTTACTGTTATTCAGAATAGCCTGATTCCGTATTCCGTCTTTCGAATCCTGTATAATGAAATGTACTTTGGCCCCCCGTTTCAAGAGTTCTCTTCCCAATCTTAAAATAATATCATATGCATATTCATCTTCATGCAGGTGCTTTCCTTGATATTTTCCGATACAGCCGGGGTCAGGACCACCATGTCCGCTCACCAGATAAAAAGTTGCTCCTTTCAGTGAACTGGAAGTAACAGCATACGAAGCGAGTGATTTACCGAATAGAGGTTCATAATTCGCTCCCTTTTTCTTTCGTGGCAGAGCAGGAAGTGAAATCAGACAACAAATCAATAAAAGTAAAAATCTAATTCTCATCATTTCAGTAATTCATCAATCTTTTTACATAGAGAGGAGAATTCTTCTTCATTATATAAACGAGTCATCATGACAATTTTACCGTCTTTCCCGATGAGTACATTACGCGTGATTCCGGCATTGCGTTCCGCATAAAGTGCAAATATATTCGCTCCCGGGTCAAGTCCTAACGGATAGGTTACTCCGGTTTGCTTGGCAAATGCCTGTACCCGCTTTAACGGTTCATCACGGTCAATGCCATACAGCGCAAATGATGAATTGTCTTTATGTTTTTGCCATATATCGCGTTCGATAAAAGGCATTTCTTTCCGGCAGACTCCACACCAGCTTGCTGTGAATTGCAGCATGACAACTTTTCCCCTGAGGTCGGAGAGTTTGATCTTCTCTCCATCGGTAAGTGTCATTTCGAAATCGGGAGCTTCATCTCCCACTTTTACTATATATCCCACCGCATCGGGTGTAACTTGCTGTGCGTACGACGGGTGAAAAGAAAACAGACATCCGGCTAATACAGCTAAAAAAAATAGTTTTTTCATGTTTATATTATAATTTGAACGGCTCAAAGATACAAATTTCCAGTTAAAGATAAGTGCATTTTAAAATAAACTCCTATCTTTGCGATGTTTTGTTCCGCTAGTCTCTGCTGAAAACGAGGCTGTGGATGAAAAGGGAATCGGGTGAAAATCCCGGACAGTCCCGCTGCTGTAAGCTCTATGTAAAAGTTTGCTTATCATTCTCCCTGCCACTGCCCTAATGTATTTTTAGAGGGTGGGAAGGCAAAGCAGACAGAGTAAGTCAGAAGACCTGCAAAACAGAAGTCGTGCTTGTATTCTCGAGGAAAGAAGAGCAAGATCATGCAATTTTTTTCTTTTTTATAACACTGATTATGAGTAAAAAGCATTCTGTCCGTCATACAGGCATGTGCTTTATGATAGCCATTACGATGCTTTCGGTTGAGGGTATGCGTGCTCAGCATCTTGATACCGATAGCATAACAGGGCGTGTACACGATATTCCGAATGTTATGGTCAATGCGCGTCAGTTGCCAAATAAGGTGACATCAACCATTTTGGCTATAAAATGAGGCAGGAATCAACTCACAAACTTAAAAATTCACAAACTTAAAAACGAATGAAACAAATTTTACTATCTGCCTATATAGTAATTATGGTCTTGCTTCTTTCTGCATGTGTCAGAGGAGGCAAGACCTCTTCTGCTTTGTCGAACGGAGATACTTTGGTATTTCGCCACGCTATTAACTTGTCAATCGTGGAGTATCCTGAGTATACTGTGGCAAAGTTGCGTAACCCTTGGGATACATTAAGCGTGTTACATACTTATATCTTGACCGATAAAAGAAAGCCTTTGCCCGATCATTTGCCTGAAGGTACGGTGATTGGTGTTCCTCTTGAAAAACTGTTGGTTTATTCGGCTGTTCATGGCAGCTTATTAAGCGAATTGGGAGCTGTCGGCCGGATTCGGGGGATATGTAGCCGTGAGTATTTTAAGCAGACTGAGGTGCAGGAACTTTGTGAGAAAGGAGTAATAATAGATTGTGGAAACAGTATGAGTCCGGATATTGAACGCATAATCGAATTACAGCCGGACGGTATCATGCTTTCTCCCTATGAAAGCAGTGGAGGCTATGGGCAATTAGGAAAGTTGGGAATCCCGCTGATAGAGTGTGCCGATTACATGGAAACATCGCCTTTAGGCAGAGCGGAGTGGATGAAGTTTTATGGGATTCTGATCGGGAAGAAGGCTTTGGCTGATTCTCTTTTTTCAGCAGTAGAAAAAGAGTATCGCAATGTGACTCGCCAGGCGCAGAAATCATCTGTAAGACCTACGGTAATCAGTGACTTGAAGTATGGTTCTACTTGGTATATTTCAGGCGGAAACAGTACTACGGGCCGGTTGTTTAAGGATGCGGGCGCTGCATATGTTTTTGCTGATTTAAAAAATAGCGGTTCTGTTCCCTTGCCTTTTGAAACGGTATTCGATAAAGGACAACATGCCGACTATTGGTTTATTAAATATAACCAAAAGACAGAAAAAACTTATCAGGAATTGGAAAGGGAATTTGCTCCTTATGCTCGTTTCCATGCGTTTAAGAATCATCGCATTTATGGATGCAATTCCAATTATATTCCTTTTTATGAAGAGTCACCTTTTCATCCCGAACTGCTGCTGAAAGATGTCGTGAAAATATTGCATCCTGATTTACTAGAGGGATATACTCCCCGGTATTTCAGTAAACTGGCCCTTGATTAAACCGGTGTTTTACAGATGAAGGAAAAATGAAGTGAAAAACAAGAATGATAAACGTAAAAAGAAGCAATGTGAGGTATAAAGGTTTTTTATATGGAGGCATACTGGTGGGGCTGATTGTTGTCTTGATGGCAGCTAATCTGTTCCTCGGCTCGGTTGATATTCCGGTGCAGGCTGTGATTGATATCCTGCTTGGACGGGAGGTTGAACGGGAAACGTGGAATTTTATTATTTGGGAATCACGCCTTCCGCAATGCATAACGGCTTTGCTGTGTGGGGCTTCCCTTTCGGCTTCTGGGCTGATGCTGCAGACTGTCTTTAATAATCCATTGGCCGATACTTCAATATTGGGCATTAGTTCGGGAGCAAGTTTGGGGGTGGCATTGGTCTTGTTGATGGGAGGTGGAAGCATTGTGGCGGGTGCTTTTACATTGTCGGGCTTTCTGTCTGTTATATTCGGAGCGTTTTTGGGGGCAGCCTTGGTCTTGGGGCTAATCCTTTTTCTGTCCACTTTGATTAAAAATACAATTATGCTTCTCATTGCCGGTATCATGATAGGTTACGTAACTTCTTCTTTGATATCTTTGCTTAACTTTTTTGCAACAGCAGAAGGTGTTCAGTCATTTATGATTTGGGGGCTTGGTAATTTCGGAGGGGTATCATTGAAGCAGCTTCCGGTTTTCAGTGTGGTAACATTATCGGGGCTCATTGGTTCTGTATTATTGATAAAACCATTAAATGCGTTGCTTCTGGGTGTACGTTATGCTGAAAATTTAGGAATAAATATCCGGCGTGTGCGTAATATTTTGCTTGCTGCTACAGGTTTGCTGACTGCCGTAACAACCGCTTTTTGTGGTCCGGTGGCATTTATCGGCTTGGCTGTTCCTCATGTTGCGCGACTTATGCTTGGAACCTCAAATCATAATTCATTGATGCCTGTTACCTTGCTTACCGGTTCGGCTGTAGCATTGCTTTGTAACTTAATATGTATCCTTCCGGGTGAGGTGGGGGTGATTCCCTTAAATGCAGTTACTCCGGTTTTGGGTGCTCCGGTAATTATATATGTAATTATTAATCAGCGTAAGATTCAGTATTTTAATTAATGAAATTATCGGGAGCTATGATTCACGGGAAGCAATTAAGTATAGGTTATCAGAACGGAAAACAGATTAAATATGTTCATCGTAATTTGAATTTTGAACTGCGTCAAGGTGAATTGACTTGTTTGCTTGGTGCCAATGGAGCAGGAAAATCCACTTTGCTCCGTACGTTGGCTGCAGCTCAGCCTGCGCTTGAGGGAACATTAGAATTTCTTGGGAAACCAATTTCTGCTTATACGGAGCGTGAGCGTTCGCGCTTAATCGGGATTGTTTTGACTGATAAAACGCAAGCTGGAGGGCTTGCTGTTTATGAACTGGTGGCTTTGGGACGCCAACCGCATACCGGCTTTTTCGGTCGGTTACATCGTTCGGATAAAGAAAAAATAGAGCATGCGCTTCAAGCTGTGGGAATGGAAGGGAAAAAGCAATGTTATGTGGCTGAACTTTCGGATGGTGAACGGCAAAAGGTAATGATAGCAAAAGCCTTAGTACAAGAATGCCCGCTGATTTTGTTGGATGAACCTACTGCTTTTCTTGATGTGGTGAGCCGGATTGAGATTATGAACTTGCTGCACCGATTAGCTGTTGAAGAGAAAAGGGCTATTTTATTGTCTACGCATGATGTAGAGCAGGCACTGGTTTTGTCAGACCGTCTTTGGCTGCTTACCCCTGAAAATGGGTTGGAATGCGGTGTAACAGAAGATTTGATTCTGTCACATCGGATGGATACTTTGTTTAATCAGACCTCTGGCCACATTCGGTTCGATTTGATGCATGGGGTATTTTCACCGATGGTGGAAGGGAAAAAATCAATCGTTCTCCAAACAGAAGATGACGTATTACGTCATTGGACCCAGAATGCCTTAAATCGTATTAATTATTTTTGTCTAACGGCAGAGACCTTGTCGGATGTTTCAGTCATACTTGAAGTGGTATCTCCTCGTGAATTGATATTGAAGATGAACGGACAGCAGCTTGTTTTGCACTCATTCGAAGAACTGCTTGCCGTATTGCCTTGAGCTTTGTTTTATTCTTGCTTTCGGGGTTGTTTATATGCTTCGCTTTTTACTTAAAGCGGAAGAGTTACTTATTTCTTTTTATCTTGCTGGATCAAGACGGAAACCTTATGTAATGAGATATGGGGAGGTGCTGATAGAAAATAAACAATTATTGTTATTATTTTGTTATATTTATACAAGAAGTTGTTGATTTATATCAAAGTGCTATTATTTTATCTTTTTCTGTTGAATATTGCGATTGAAATCTTTATATTTGCGGATATTGTTAATAAGAAAAAAGAATCGTATGGTTTACGACATTGAGATGCTAAGAGAATTCTACGCGTTGTATGCGACGAAAGTAGATGAAGCAAAGAATAAACTGGGTAGAGCGATGACGCTTGCCGAGAAAATTTTGTATGCACATGTGTATGATGAAACAGTATTAAGAAATTATCGCCGAGGGGAAGATTATGTGAATTTTCGCCCGAACCGTGTGGCTATGCAGGATGCTACTGCTCAAATGGCTTTGCTGCAGTTTATGAATGCCGGTAAATCGGTATCAGCTGTTCCTGCTACTGTTCATTGCGATCATTTGATTCAGGCATATAAAGGAGTGGAAACAGATTTGCCGGTAGCTTGTACTGCAAATAAGGAGGTATATGAATTTCTAAAGAGTGTAGCCGCTAAATATGGTATTGGCTTTTGGAAACCGGGAGCAGGAATTATTCATCAGGTAGTACTTGAAAATTATGCATTCCCGGGTGGTATGATGGTAGGGACAGATTCACATACTCCTAATGCCGGAGGATTAGGCATGATTGCCATCGGAGTAGGAGGAGCTGATGCGGTAGATGTCATGACCGGCATGGAGTGGGAATTGAAAATGCCTAAACTGATAGGTGTGAAACTTTCAGGAAAATTATCTGGATGGGCTTCTCCAAAAGATGTTATTTTGAAGCTGGCGGGGATATTGACGGTGAAAGGAGCAACGAATGCGATTATTGAATATTTCGGTGAAGGAACAGCTTCTTTATCAGCTACCGGTAAAGCAACAATCTGTAATATGGGAGCAGAAGTGGGAGCGACTACTTCGGTGTTTCCCTATGATGAGGAAATGGCACATTATCTCTGTGTAACGGGGCGTGATGAGATTGCTTCTCTTGCTTCAGCTTCGAGTGCTTATTTAAAAGCAGATGCAGAGGTGGAGGCTTCTCCTGAATTGTATTACGACCGTGTAATTGAAATTAATCTTTCAGAATTGGAACCTTATATTAATGGACCGTTTACTCCCGATGCAGCATGTCCTATTTCAGAGTTTGCAGCAAAGGTAAAAGCAAATGGTTATCCGCAGCAGATGGAAGTGGGATTGATTGGGTCGTGCACTAACTCTTCGTATCAGGATTTGAGCCGAGCTGCTTCACTGGCCCGTCAGGTAAAAGAAAAGAACCTTGCCATAGCTGCATCCTTGATTATTAATCCGGGTTCGGAGCAGGTGTATTGTACAGCTCAACGTGACGGAATGATTCATAATTTCAAGTCGGTGGGGGGAGTAATTATGACGAATGCTTGTGGACCTTGTATTGGACAATGGAAGCGAGAAACAGAGGATAATACCCGTCCGAATTCAATCGTGACTTCATTTAACCGAAATTTTGCCAAGCGTGCTGACGGTAATCCGAATACCCATGCTTTTGTCGCTTCGCCGGAACTGGCTATGGCGTTGACCATTGCGGGTGATTTATGTTTTAATCCGCTGACCGATACATTAATCAATGTGAAGGGTGAATCAGTTAAACTTGATCCGCCGGTAGGTGATACACTTCCTGTTAACGGATTTACTGTAGATGATAATGGATATGTAGCTCCGTCTGCAGATGGGAAAGAAGTAGAGGTGGTCATTTCTCCAGATTCAAAACGTTTGCAGAAATTGGCTCGGTTTGCTCCTTGGGATGGAGAAGACTTGATAGAAATGCCTCTGTTGATTAAAACTCAGGGAAAATGTACTACAGACCATATATCAATGGCAGGACCATGGCTTCGTTTCCGTGGACATTTGGAAAATATTTCTGATAATATGTTGATGGGAGCTGTGAATGCTTTTAATGGACAGACAAATAGTGTTTGGAACCGTTTGACTGGAAAGTATGAAGCTGTGTCGGCAGTTGCTAAGCAATATAAGGCGAACGGAATAGCTTCTATAGTGGTGGCAGAAGAAAATTATGGTGAAGGTTCAAGCCGTGAACATGCTGCAATGGAGCCTCGCTTCTTGAATGTACGGGCTATTTTAGCTAAAAGCTTTGCACGAATCCATGAAACAAACTTGAAGAAACAGGGTATGCTGGCTTTGACTTTTATAAACAAAGAGGATTATGACAAGATACAGGAACACGACCGGATTTCTCTGCTTGGTTTGAAGGATTTTGCTCCGGGACGCCCGCTTCAAGTAATAGTAACTCATGAAAATGGCGAAAAAGAGTCATTCGAGGTGGCACATACGTATAACGAACTGCAGATAAACTGGTTTAAGGCTGGAGCGGCTTTAAATATGAGTTTATAATCGTTTTGTCTTTTCTTTCCTATAGAGGGTGAACTGTATTTTAGGAAAAAAAGCAGGAAAGAAACGTGAGAGGAAAGCCGACAGGCAAAGCAATATAAAGTCTGAATAAACTAAATAGAAACTAAGAAATGAGCGAAATAATAATGAAAGACGGGAAACTGGTAGTTCCCGATCATGTAACTATACCTTTTATAGAAGGCGATGGAGTAGGAGCCGAGATAACTCCTGTTTGTCAAAAGATAATCAATGCAGCTGTAGAACTGGCTTATTTAGGCAAGCGCTCTATTGAGTGGAAAGAAGTATTGGCTGGAGGAAAAGCCTTTGAACAAACCGGAGAGTGGCTTCCAGAGGCCACCATGGAGGCTTTCCGTAAGTATCTGGTAGGTATCAAAGGTCCGCTGACAACTCCGGTTGGTGGAGGAATCCGTTCACTGAATGTGGCATTGCGTCAAACCCTCGATTTGTATGTCTGCCTGCGTCCTGTGCGTTGGTTTAAAGGAGTCGTCTCTCCGGTTAAGGAACCTCAGAAGGTAAATATGCATATTTTCCGGGAAAATACGGAAGATATTTATGCCGGAATAGAATGGGAGCAGGGAACCCCCGAAGCAAAAAAGTTTTATGACTTCTTATATAACGAGATGGGGGTAAGAAAGGTGCGTTTCCCTGAATCATCTTCATTTGGTGTGAAACCGGTTTCAAAGGAAGGAACACAACGTTTGGTTCGTGCAGCCATCTGTTATGCCATTCAGCACAAATTACCTTCTGTAACCTTAGTGCATAAGGGAAATATCATGAAATTTACCGAAGGAGGTTTTAAACGCTGGGGATATGAGGTGGCAGAGACTGAATTTGCTGAACAGACATTTACGATGAACCGCTATGAAACTTTGAAAAAAGAATTGGGTGAGGAGTCGGCAAAGGCTGCTGTAGCTAAAGCCATCAATGAGGGAAAAATCATTGTTAAGGATTGTATTGCCGACGCATTTTTGCAAAACACATTGCTGATACCTGAAGAATATTCGGTTATCGCAACTTTGAATTTGAATGGAGACTATGTTTCCGATCAATTAGCTGCTATGGTGGGAGGTATCGGCATTGCACCGGGAGCTAATATTAACTATTTGAGTGGACATGCTATATTTGAAGCAACTCACGGAACGGCTCCCAATATTGCAGGAAAGAATGTAGTAAATCCTTGTTCTTTGTTATTATCATCAGTGATGATGTTAGAGTACTTAGGATGGAAAGAAGCAGCCGAACTTGTTACGGCGGCTCTTGAAAAAGCCTTTTCTTTAGGTGAAGCAACAGCCGATTTGGCTCGTTTTATGCCGAATGGCAAAACTCTTGCCACGGATGACTTTGGCAAACGTATTGTGGAATTATTGTAATGAGATAGAGTTATGAAGAAAGAATACATCGTATATAAGCTTTCGGAATGCGCGAAGCATGCTTGTAAGATTGATAACGAACTGTTTGCCAAATATAACGTAAAACGAGGTTTGCGTAATGAAGACGGAACTGGTGTATTGGTGGGGCTGACAAAAATAGGGAATGTGGTAGGTTATGAGCGGACGGAAACAGGACTGAAGCCTATTCCCGGAAAACTGTTTTACCGGGGTTATGACTTAGATGATATTGCTCATGCACTGTTGAAGGAAAAACGTTTCGGCTTTGAAGAAGTGGCTTATTTGCTGCTTTCCGGGGAGTTGCCTGATGCTGAACAGCTAAATTCCTTTAAGGAACTTATCAATGATAATATGCCGCTGGATAAGAAAACAACAATGAATATCATTGATTTGGAAGGGCAGAACATTATGAATATTCTGGCCCGTAGCGTACTTGAAATGTACACTTTCGACCCCAATCCGGATGATATTTCGCGTGATAACTTAATGCGGCAGTCTATTGAGCTGATTTCAAAGTTCCCTACTATTATAGCGTATGCCTATAATATTTATCGGCATAGTATGCATGGGCGTTCCTTGCATATCCGTCATCCGCATGAGAATCTTTCTTTGGCTGAGAATTTTCTCTATATGATGAAAAAAGATTACACTCCTCTTGAAGCCCGTATGCTTGATTTATTGTTGGTTTTGCAGGCAGAACATGGCGGAGGTAATAACTCAACGTTTACCGTTCGTGTAACAAGTTCTACCCGCACAGATACCTATTCAAGTATCGCAGCTGGTATTGGTTCGCTGAAAGGACCTCTGCATGGCGGTGCCAATATTCAGGTAGTAAAGATGTTTCATCATTTGAAAGAAGTTATTTCAGACTGGAAGAATGTGGACGAAATAGATACTTATCTGATACGTATGTTAAATAAGGAAGCATATGATGGCAGTGGATTAATATACGGTATTGGTCATGCAGTTTATACAATTTCAGACCCACGTGCCATGTTGCTGAAAGAGTTAGCTGGTGAGCTGGTAGCTGAAAAGGGGTGTGAAGAAGAGTTTGCATTCCTTGAATTGATAGAGCAGCGGGCAATAGAATGCTTTAAGAAAGTGAAAGGAGTGAAAAAGCAGGTTTGTGCCAATGTAGATTTGTATTCGGGATTTATTTACGAAATGATGGGACTTCCGGTTGAAATTTATACACCTCTTTTTGCTATGGCTCGTATTGTGGGATGGACCGCTCACCGTATTGAGGAACTGAATTTTGAGGGACGGCGCATTATCCGTCCGGCTTATAAAAACGTGTTGGAAGAGGTAGATTATACTCCTATTTCTGCTCGTTGATTGCAGAACTTAGAATCGCCGAGGCTTTGTGCTTAAAGTGCCTTGGCGATTCTTTTTGTCTATATAGTTGTTTGTTCGTGAACTATAGTCAGGATAATCATTCTTTCTTTCTCAAAAAAAGTTTTCATGAAAATGGCTTGCGCCCTACACATTCATATAGGCAGCGGCAGCTTCGGCGCATCGTTCTCCATCGATACCTGCCGAAACGATACCTCCCGCATATCCGGCACCTTCTCCGCAGGGAAATAAACCTTCGATTGTGATATGCTGTAAAGTTTCATTATTACGAACGATTCGAACGGGCGCAGAGGTACGGGTTTCAATGGCAATCATTACCGCTTCATTGGTTAAGAATCCTCGTGAACTTTTTCCGAATGCCTGGAAGCCTTTGCTCAGGCGTTCACCAATAAATGGAGGCAGCCAAAAATGAAGGGGAGAGGATACCAGACCGGGGCTGTAAGAGCTTTTAGGCAAATCATAGCTTAGTTTTTTGCGTGTAAAGTCAACCATACGCTGTGCCGGAGCGGTTTGTCGCATGTTGCCTTGTAACCAGCAAATTTGCTCCAGTTTTTCCTGAAAACGCATCATGGCAAGAATGTGCCCTTGACTGGCAGACTGCAGTTGGCTGTGATGCATTAAAATTTCAGTCTGTTCTTCGGCAGAGCCGGGAATCAAGTCGCAGGTTTGTAGTTGCAATGTGGGGTCGTTTAAATCTTCCGGACGGATTTCCACCACCATTCCGGAGTTGCTCCATTGCGTTCCCCGGTTGCTGGGACTCATACCATTGACTACTAATTGATGAGGACCGCTGGCCGCCGGAACAACAAATCCTCCCGGGCACATACAGAAACTGTAAACTCCTCGTCCGTCAACCTGCTGCACAAAGCTATATTCGGCTGCGGGCAGATATTTTCCCCTTCCGTTTTTATTGTGATACTGTATTTGATCGATCAGCATTGACGGGTGTTCCAGACGAACCCCCACGGCTATCCCTTTACTTTCCAAAGGAATGTTATTGGAATAGAGCCAGCGATATACATCGCGGGCAGAGTGTCCCGTGGCAAGGATTACCGGACCATGGAAGGTTTTTCCTGTATTTGTTTCAATGCCGATAACTTGATTATTCTTGATAATCAGTGCATCCATACGGGTTTGGAAATGCACTTCTCCGCCACAAGACAGAATGGTATTACGCATGTTTTCTATGACACGTGGCAATTTATCCGTCCCGATGTGTGGATGTGCGTCAATGAGAATGGAGGTACTTGCTCCATGTTGGCAGAATACATTTAATATTTTATCTACATTTCCTCGTTTTTTACTTCGAGTGTAGAGCTTACCGTCAGAGTAAGCGCCGGCTCCACCTTCTCCGAAACTATAGTTGGATTCAGCATTGACTTTATGTTCCCGGCTGATTCGGGCCAAGTCTTCTTTACGTTCGCGTACATTCTTTCCACGTTCCACGACGATGGGACGAAAGCCGAGTTCAATAAGCCGAAGAGCAGCAAAGAGACCTCCAGGTCCGGCTCCTACAACAATTACCGGCTGTTTGCCTTCTACGTTGTGATAAACCGTATGGATATATTCTTCTTCCTGAGGTTGTTCGTTGACAAAGACCTGAGCTTTTATGTTGATGTAAATGGTGCGTTGCCGTGCATCAATGCTCCGTTTCAGAATGCGTATGGCATTGATGGTGCGGATATCAAGCCCCTTTTCCCGGCCGATATACTGTTTGAGTGATTGTTCATTAGCTGCCTGTTCGGGCAGAACGCGTAATTGGTATTCGTGAATCATATTTTTGAGGTTATTGTTTACTTCAGAGGAAGCAGAGTTCTACTGAAGGCTTTCATGAAATCTATCTTTTAAGTTTTTCTTTATTATGAGTGACAGAAAGAAGTTTCTGACGTTCTACTGTCTATCTGCATATGACATTCATCCGTAATGTAAGCCTTTTTGTGGTCTTTTAAAAGATCTGAGGTCTTAAAGAAGAATGAATCTTGAATGTCTTTGTTGCAGTGGAGAGCCGGTGTCATCCGAACAGTTCCCGGAAAGCCTCTTCCACTTTTCGTACAGGTATGAGTTGGATTTTTATTTTTTTCTTATCCAGCCCCTGCAAATTATGTTTAGGCACTAACATACGCTTGAATCCTAATTTTTCAGCCTCGCTGATGCGTTGTTCAACTCGGTTTACCGGACGGATTTCTCCGCTTAATCCTACCTCGCCTGCCATGCATATGTCTGGTTCTATTTCTGTATCCATATTGCTTGAAAGTATAGCACTGATAACGGCGAGGTCGATGGCTGGGTCATTCACTTTTAATCCTCCGGCGATATTCAGAAACACATCTTTTTGAGCTAATTTAAATCCGACACGCTTTTCGAGTACAGCCAGAAGCATATTCATGCGGCGCAAGTCGAATCCTGTAGCTGAGCGTTGGGGCATACCATAGGCAGCTGTGCTGACAAGTGCCTGCACTTCAATAAGGAAAGGGCGAATACCTTCTACTGCACAGGCAATGGCTACTCCGCTCATACCTTCATGGTCTTGGGTAAGCAGTAATTCAGACGGATTGCTTACCTGTCGCAATCCATCTTGTCTCATTTCGTAAATGCCTAATTCTGCAGTGCTTCCGAATCGGTTTTTTATGCTGCGCAATATACGATACATGTAGTGTTGGTCGCCTTCGAATTGCAGAACCGTATCAACAATGTGCTCTAAGACTTTAGGTCCAGCTATGCTCCCTTCTTTATTTATGTGTCCGATAAGAATGACGGGAGTACCGGTTTCTTTGGCAAATTTAAGAATGGCTGCAGAGCATTCCCGGACTTGTACAAGGCTTCCGGGTGATGAGTCGATGTTTTCTGTAGATATGGTTTGGATAGAATCGATGATAACCAAATCGGGTGCTGTATTTTTTATGTGCGTGAAAATTTGCTCTAATGAGGTTTCGCATGCGATGAGTAAGTTTTCTGTTTCCGGATGTGGAATACGGTCGGCCCGAAGTTTGAGCTGGCGTGCACTTTCTTCACCAGAAACGTAGAGAATTTTATGCTCAGGAAGATGAAGTACGGTTTGCAGGATGAGAGTTGATTTTCCAATGCCGGGTTCGCCGCCGATTAAGGTAAGTGAACCTTGTACGAGTCCTCCTCCCAAGACACGGTTCAGTTCTTCATCTTTCATGTTGATGCGCTGTTCGTCATTGGAGATAATTTCTTTTAATTGTTGAGGCTTTGAACGTACAGATTCTATGCCATGGGCAACATGTTTGGCTATAACGGCTTCTTTGCGAACCACTTCTTCAACAAAGGTATTCCATTGACCGCAAGACGGGCATTTTCCTGCCCACTTGGGAGATTCTTGTCCACAGTTCGTACATACATATACAGTCTTTTCTTTTGCCATACCTCTTTATAATCGTTGTTTGCGGCAAAGGTACGAAAAATAAGTGCTCGGTATTTGGGGGTGACGGTAGAATTTTATATGGCAGATATAGGGATGGAGGAAAGACGGTATACAAAGTCTTTTTCGTTTATCAGGGGAAAGCCAGAGTTTTTCCAAGAGAAAACTCCAGTTTCTTCGAGAGGAAACTCCAGTTTCTTCAAGGAAAAACCAGAGTTTCTTCAAGGAAAACTGGAGTCTTTATGGTGAAGCGACTTAAGGCTTTATCTGTCAGAGGCTTACGAATGTAACGATAGAACGTGCAGGTATCTGCAGTTTTCTTCCGCTTTGGGCTTTGCCTACCGGAGCAAGATTTTCGCCCGCTATGTCAGAGGTGCGATACATACTCCAGTTTTTCTTTTCAGCATGAAGCGTGAAGTCTTTGTCTGTCGTAGCATAATTGATTACTACAGTAACCAAACGTCCGTCGGTATTGCGGTAGGCACTGCACATGATTCCATGAGGGTCAGTATCTCCTTCTGCAATCATTTTACCTGTGGCATCGGCTGCAGAGACAGCAAGCCGTACGGCTCCCGGCCGGATAAAACGGCTGTAATTTCCAAGTGCCCACATTAATTTAGAGTCAACCACTTTTCCATCTTTCCCGTTTTCGTCTGGATATTCACGTAAAAGCCCGTCTTTATAATCTCCACCGATAGAGCGCCACCACTGCCAGCTTTTGGCATTAGCATAAACCAAATCATGATGGATAACGCGGGCAACATAAAGGGCGGTTTTCATGGTGAAGTCATACCCTCCACCTCCACCTATTTCTTCATCATTTCCCATGATACAGACTTCGGTTTGCCAAAAATCAACATCGTATTTGTCGAGCGTGTCGCGAAGCGCACATCGGATGTTGCGAAGGTTGTCAAGAGGCGTATTGGTCCAATAACTGTGACCAACAATCAGTCGGGGCACATTGGGCAGGTTGCCTACATAAGTAGCTGTACTGTCCGGATTAAAAAATGACTGGATATGGAAACCTCGCTGCCAGTCCGTCATGTGTGTGCTGTACATACACCGGTAATCAGATGACTCATTGATGAGAATCTTCGAATCAATACCTCTGTTGCTAAATTCCTTACTGATGAGTCGGACAGCTTGGGCTATTTCACGGTTTGTAGCCGGAGTGCCTTCTTGTTTAGGCCCAGTCCAGTTCCAGTGTCCATCGGGTTCGTTGACCGGACAGATATAATTGAATTTAATGCCATCATGTTTTTCAACTCCCTCTACCACATCGGCAAGAAAGCGTGCAAAATCAAGATAATGTTCTTTCTTGAGATTGAATGTACCACCTCTTCCTGTATTTGTAGCAAGACCATTTTCCGTATAATATACCGGAGGTGAATTAAGAAAACCTAAAAAGTGATTTACGCCCCGTTCTTTAGCTAAATGCAGAAACCGGCGCTGTCCGGCTTGTTTTTCCCAGTTATAGGTTCCGTTGGCAGTCAGAAAGCATTCCGTACGTGTTTGAGGATTTATTTGGCTGGCTTCACCCTGTTCAGAACTTCCAGCTCCGATATTGAATCGCCAAAGGCTGAGTCCAATTCCTTTAGGATATCCTTTTTCATCATTTTCAGTACTGAAAAGCCAGTCAGCAACTTGAGTTTGTACATTTTCCGACCATAAGCCAATGCGGTTCATGCTCCATGCATCCGAGGCACTGAAGTATTCCATGGTTTGTTGGGGGTGGTCTGATTGGATTATAAATTTCACGGCATCTTGTCCATGAACAGGCTGATTAAGTAAAGTGATGCCGGAAAATAATGCGATAAGAAGTTTGTTTGTCATTCTATCTTAATAATTTTAATGTTTTATTCGTGACAAAGTTAATATGAAGCACAAATGATTAGGGAAGGAAAATCTTGCAAAGATGGATAGTAAATCTTGCAGGATAAGTGTTTTTGATACTTTTGTACGCTTTATATAAACTTTATTCTTATTTTTGCTTTTGAAATAATGATATACGTATGAAATACTCTCTTCTTTTTTTTATACTCACTTGGTTAACGGTATTTGATGTTTGTTCGGGCACTTCTTATATGATTCGTCATCTTGGAATGAGGCAAGGATTGTCGAATAATGATGTAGTTGATATTACGCAAGACAAGCGAGGCTTTTTGTGGTTTGCCACTGAAGAAGGGTTAAACCGGTTTGATGGTACTCGCTTCATATCTTATTATAAAAAGAGCAATGGAGGATTGACCGGAAATGAATTAAATTGTCTGTTGGATGATCCGGTAGATTCTTTACTCTGGATTGGTACACAGCGAGCTGGATTGAATGTCTATGATTATGCTCATGACTGCTTTTATTATTACAGGCATGATTCCAGTGATCCACATAGCCTGGTTACTGATGATATAACAGATATTGCTGTCGCTCAGAACGGGAATATTTGGGTATCTACTTATTGGAATGGTGTGGATCTTCTGGATAAAAAAACAGGAAAATTTGTTCATTATAATACATCAACAGTACCTGAACTGGTCAGTAATAAAGTGTGGTCGGTTCTTGACGATGGCAATGGTACTTTATATATAGGTCATGTGCACGATGGATTCACCATTTTGTCATTAAAAGAACTTACAGCTAAGAATTTTAAGAATAATCCGTTAAACTCCAATAGTCTTCCAGGCAATGGAGTGAATTGTGTGTATAAAGACCGGAGTGGAAATATATGGTTGGGAACAGATAAAGGGTTGGCTCTTTTTAATCCGCAGACAGAAGCTTTTATTCGTTTCGGGGATAAAGAGGCTAAAATGCGGCATAATATTTCTGATATTCGTCAGTTTGATGACAATCGATTATGGATAGCTATGGAATTTGGTGGAATAGCTATTCTTGATTTGTCGCAACAAATGTTTGTGTCACCAGAGAATTTCAGTATTCAGATATTAGAAGCCGGTGATGATTTATATAGCTTGTCGAATTCAAGTGTGCGGTGCTTGCATCAAGACTCATTTGGAAATGTCTGGGCTGGTGTATGGGGAGGAAATATAAATTTTGTGAGTAATGAAAAATCTCTTTTCAATATTTACTCTTATTCTACCTTGCAAGATTCAGAAAAAGCATTGAGTAACCCGATTGCCATCTCTGTTTGCCATGATAGAAAAGGGCAGATGTGGGTTGGAACCAATGGTGGTGGATTAAATGTGTTCAAAGACGGGAAGCGAATGGCCGTTTTAAAGAATACCACCGGTGATTATCGGACTAATATAGTGCAAACATCCTTATGTGACTCAGAAGGAAATCTGTGGTTCGGACTATTTGGAGGTGGAGTTAATATTTATGATGAGCGTACGAATCGTTTTCGGCAATTATTTCCGAAAGATAAGCAAAATGTAGATGTCCGTTCCATTTATGAAGACGATGACCGGGTGATATGGCTTTCCACGAGTGAAGGTATTTATAAGGTGGATGGAGAAAAACAGACGATTTTAGCACATTATGATATGGGGTATTCGTTGGTTCGTGATGTGTGGAAAGACGAAAAAGATAATTTGTGGATTGGAACTTTTGGAGGAGGGCTGTATATTTGTGATGCTTCCATGAAGGAAATCAAGCATTTTGATGTATTTGGAGGTTTTCCTTCGAACACCATTAATCAGATATATGCCGATCGGAAAAAGCGTGTGTGGGTGGCTACCGGAGAAGGATTGGTTTGCTTTCCTTCAGGAAATTGGAATGACTATCATGTGTATCATCGTGAAAAAGGGTTGAGTAATATCCATATAAGAGCTATTGCTGAAGATTTCTCAGGAAATATCTGGGTGAGTACCAACCATGGGATAAGTTGTTTGCTTGAAAATAAAGGTCATTTTCAGAATTATAATGAGATTGATCAGGTTCCATTGGGAAGCTTTAACAATAAAAGTGTTTCAACTGATCATAATGGGCTTATCTATTTTGGTTCTACAGATGGACTTTGCTCATTCAGTCCGGAATATGTTTTGAGTCATCGTGATGCTCCCAAACCTATTGTTTCGAGGGTAAAAATCTCAGAGCCTTTAGAGCGTCAGAATGCAACAGAACTTGAACTATTCCCCAAAGAGGGTGAGAAAATAAGGTTGAAGTATACACAGAATAATTTAATCCTTTCATTTAATGTCTTAAATTATGCACTTGCCGGTCAGGTGGAGTATGCTTGTATGCTTGATGGGTTTGAGTCATCTTGGTATACGGTTGATGACCCTAATAATGTGGTTTATCGTAGTTTGCCTCCCGGAAAGTATACACTTTTCGTAAAGCCCCGTATCCGTAATCAGGAGTGGTCGGATGTGCAGGCTTCTCTTTCTGTAGTGATAGAGCCTCCATTCTGGCTCTCATGGTGGGCTAAGCTGATATACATAACATTGGCAGTCCTGTTGTTTGGTGTAGCTTTATGGCTCTACCGTCGCCGGTTGAACTTTTATTATCTGTACGAGGCTGAAAAACGAAATCATGAACATGAACAGGTGTTGAACCAAGAGCGTTTACGTTTCTATACAAACATTACACATGAACTTCGTACTCCGCTGACTTTAATCTTAGGACCACTGGAAGATTTGATGGCGAGTCGCGGGCTTCCTCCCAGACATCGTCAGAAGGTTACAGTGATTCATCAGAGTGCCATACGCTTATTAAACCTGATTAACCAGCTGCTGGAATTCAGAAAGACGGAAACTCAGAATAAAAAGCTATGTGTAATGCATGGAAACTTGGCGGCCCTTGTTCATGAAATAGGATTAAAGTACAAGGAGTTAAACCGTAAAGAAGAAGTACGTATATCAGTAGCAACCAAGTCGGATGATATGCAGTTGTTTTTCGATAAGGAAATAATTACGATTATTCTTGATAACTTGATTTCAAATGCCTTGAAATATACTGAAAGAGGAGAGGTCTTACTTTCTTTGAAATGGATTACCGTTGGAGAACGTAAATATGCTGAGATACGGGTGAAAGATACAGGCTATGGTATTTCTCCTGAAGCTTTACCGTATATATTTGAGCGTTTCTATCAGGAAGGCAGTGAACATCAGGCTTCTGGAACAGGTATTGGCTTGGCACTGGTGAAAAATTTGATAGACTTGCATGAAGCACAAATATCAGTGGAGAGTACATTGAATGAAGGAAGTACATTTATTGTACGCTTGCAGGCCGATTACGTATATCCGTCAGCTCTTCATGAAGATGCTGCCGAGCCTGTTAAAGTGCAGGAAAAAGCAGGAACAGAGACTGCTTCTGAAGAGCCAGATTCAGAAAACAACCGTCGTATAGCTTTGGTTGTTGAGGATAATCCTGATATTTGTGACTATATAGCCGAATCTTTATCCGACGAGTTTGAAGTGCAGAAAGCAGAAAATGGAAAGGTAGGTTTGCAGCTTGCCATTAAATTAGTTCCAGATATTATAGTGAGTGATGTCATGATGCCTGAAATGGATGGAGTAGAAATGTGCCGTAAAGTAAAGGAAAATATATGTACCAGCCATATTCCGGTAATTCTTCTTACTGCTAAAGACTCCTTGACTGCTAAAGAAGAAGGCTATCAGACTGGTGCTGATTCTTATATGACGAAGCCGTTTAGTGCTTCATTGCTCCGTACTCGTATTCAGAATCTGTTGGAAACCCGGCGTCGGTTGGCTGAGCATTTAGCCGGAAAATCTACCATGGATGTCAAAAAAACAGAAGTGGCTGCTAATACGAATAAGTTAGATGATGAATTTTTGCAGAAACTGACACAAATTATAGAAGAGAATCTTTCTTTGGAGAAGGTAGATGTGCTGTTCTTGTCAGAAAAACTATGTATGAGCAGCTCTACTCTTTATCGCAAGGTAAAAGCCTTGACTGGATATTCTACCAGTGAATATGTGCGCAAGGTGAAAATGCGTTGTGCAGAAGAACTTCTTTTAAAAGGAGAATATACGGTCAAGCAAATAGCCTTTATGGTAGGTATGAATAGTCGGGTTTATTTCCGCCAATGCTTCAGGGATGAGTTTGGTATATCTCCAACAGACTATATGAAGCAGCTTAAGGGGGTTAATATAGAGGAGGACGAGAAAGAGGATCATGATACTTCTCAATCAGAATAAAGCAGTAGACTGAATGGTTCGTTATTGATTTATCAGTGGCGGACCATTTGCTTTCTTTTGACAGATTCCTTCTTTCGCTTTATGATAAAATGTCAGTCATGTTGTTATTTTGTCAGTTAAACTGAATTTTTTATCGTCGGGAAAAAGCAAAAAACATTTTGGCACACCGTTTGCTAAAAGATAGTCGTAACGCTTCGGCGAAAATAATAATAAGAAAATAATAAATAAAAAAGATACAATTATGGGAAAAATTATTGGAATTGACTTAGGAACAACAAACTCTTGTGTTTCTGTATTTGAAGGAAATGAACCGGTGGTAATTGCTAATAGTGAAGGTAAACGTACCACTCCTTCTGTAGTAGGTTTTGTTGACGGTGGCGAACGTAAGATTGGTGATCCGGCAAAACGTCAGGCTATTACAAACCCTACCCGTACCGTTTATTCAATCAAACGTTTTATGGGTGAAACTTATGATCAGGTAGCAAAAGAAGTAGGTCGTGTTCCTTATAAAGTGGTAAAAGGTGATAATAACACTCCGCGTGTTGACATTGACGGTCGTTTATATACTCCGCAGGAAATTTCTGCAATGATTCTTCAGAAAATGAAAAAAACAGCTGAAGATTATCTGGGACAAGAAGTGACAGAAGCTGTTATTACCGTTCCGGCATACTTCTCAGACTCACAGCGTCAGGCTACTAAAGAAGCTGGTCAGATTGCTGGTTTGGAAGTAAAACGTATCGTAAACGAACCGACAGCTGCAGCTTTGGCTTACGGAGTGGATAAGTCAAATAAGGATATGAAGGTGGCTGTATTCGACCTTGGTGGTGGTACCTTCGATATTTCTATCTTGGAATTTGGTGGCGGCGTATTTGAAGTGTTGTCAACAAATGGAGATACCCACCTGGGTGGTGATGACTTCGACCAGGTAATTATTGATTGGCTGGTACAGGAATTCAAGAACGATGAAGGTGCTGACTTGACTCAGGATCCGATGGCTATGCAGCGTTTGAAAGAAGCTGCTGAAAAGGCTAAGATTGAATTGTCATCTTCTACTTCAACCGAAATCAACTTGCCGTACATCATGCCGGTAGGTGGTGTGCCTAAACACTTGGTTAAAACCTTGACTCGTGCTAAATTTGAAGCTTTGGCTCACGGTTTGATTCAGGCTTGTTTGGAACCTTGTAAGAAAGCAATGAGCGATGCAGGCTTGAACAATGCAGATATTGATGAAGTAATCTTGGTAGGTGGTTCTTCACGTATACCGGCCGTTCAGAAATTGGTAGAAGATTTCTTCGGTAAAGTTCCTTCAAAAGGAGTGAATCCGGATGAGGTAGTAGCTGTAGGTGCTGCTGTTCAGGGTGCCGTTTTGACAGACGAAATTAAAGGTGTCGTTCTGTTGGACGTAACTCCGTTGTCTATGGGTATTGAAACCATGGGTGGTGTCATGACTAAGTTGATTGATGCAAATACCACTATTCCTTGCAAGAAGAGCGAAACATTCTCTACAGCTACTGACAATCAGACAGAAGTTACTATTCACGTATTGCAAGGTGAACGTCCGATGGCAGCACAGAACAAGTCAATCGGTCAGTTTAACCTGACAGGTATTGCTCCAGCTCGTCGTGGTGTACCTCAGATTGAAGTAACTTTCGATATCGATGCTAACGGTATTTTGAAAGTTTCAGCAAAAGATAAAGCAACAGGTAAGGAACAGGCTATCCGTATCGAGGCTTCATCTGGCTTGAGCAAAGATGAAATTGAAAGAATGAAAGCTGAAGCTGAAGCTAATGCTGAAGCAGATAAGAAAGAAAAAGAACGTATTGACAAGTTGAACCAAGCAGATAGCTTGATTTTCTCTACTGAAAATCAGTTGAAAGATTTGGGTGACAAGTTGCCGGCTGACAAGAAAGCGCCTATTGAAGCAGCTCTTCAGAAATTGAAAGATGCGCACAAGGCTCAGGATTTGGCAGGTATCGATGCTGCAAGTGCTGAATTGCAGACTGCATTCCAGGCTGCAAGTGCTGAAATGTATGCACAGACAGGCGCACAAGGCGGTGCTCAGGCTGGTCCTAATGCAGGTCAGGCTAATGCAGGTCAGAATGATAAGCATGGTGATAATGTTCAGGATGCAGATTTTGAGGAAGTTAAATAAGTTACCATAAATAACGATAACTTAATATAGCAATCAAAAAAACAGGAATAGCTTGAAAACCAATAGTTTTCTCGCTATTCCTATTTTTGTTTATAGATTTCTATGTGACAATTTTTATCGCATAATAAGGCTATTCAAAGCTTATTTGTACCAGAACAAAAACGGTCATAAAGTTGAACTACTTGATACGTATCTCTTTTTACTTACGGTTTTTAAAGGTGATAAAAAGGTGAGGGCGTATCCTTTATTGGATTCACTCTCACCTCTTATGTTAAGGTCTGAACTTAACGTTCGGATTGAACTTCAAAATAATCGGACCATACTTTGCAATCTCGGCCTCAGTCATGAGTCTCGCATTATTTGACTTACGCTTAAAGTGGTCTTTCCATTTCTTATCCTTGGGATCTTTGTATCTGGTAGATACATACTCTTGAACATGAATGACTCCCTCTTGAAATGTCTCAGTGGCGTTTCCGTTGCGGTCTTTGTTCTTATGAATTTGATTCCAATCAAAATCAAGCTGCTTCTTCTTGTCCGCACTATATAGTTTGGCCTGCGTTGCTATCCCATCCTTGCCAGGATAGAAATAGATATCGCTTTTTTGCATAGGCAGGTAAATGTGGTCCACATTTACACCACTTTTGTCTGCTATCATTCTGCCGGTAACACCATTAATTGTAACACGAACAGATAATGACGTATAGCGGTACGAATACAAATCGTTTCGGCCTCTTACTCTTGAACGTTGATCTCCCATAGTACAAGTATGCATAATTTCTTTACGGATAACTATGACCATCCGATTTTTGAAGAAGGTAAGTTGTTGAAGGATATGATTTATTTCAAAAAGCGCTTGGAATAACAGAAAGACCAGATAACATAGACAATGAAATGTCGCATCTATAGTAATTGGATGGGGGATTTTGTACTATAGACTGATGTCCGTTGTCACAAAGATTGAAATATAGCAGTAGTTTAAACAGGCTGACCTGAAAGAGAAAAGGTCAGCCTGCTTTATTTCCTGTGTGAAGTTAACGTAGAGAGTGTTATTCTATATCCATTGTTTTTTGCAGTTGTTCTTTCATGGTCTCTGCTCCCGGAAAACCAACAGTTTTGTGGGTGATGTTTCCTTTCTTGTCCACAAAAATATAGGTAGGAACGCCATTCACGCCTAAGTGCTGAGAGAGATAATCCCATTGTGCTTGATTTACCCGGAAGTGTTCGCCTTTAATGTCGGGAATCATGTTTTTCCAGGTGCCTTCAGGAGAATTTTCACCTGCGATATAAATATACACAATGTCTTTATCTTTCCATTCCTCTTTGACTGGCTCCATTGCTTTGTGTCCCATTTTACAAGGACCACACCAGGTAGCCCAAAAATCCACAAGTAAAGTATGGCCACGGAATTTCGACAGGATGGCAGGGAACAAATCCTCATTTTTTATTTTTTCTATCTCATGGATATTTGCGCCCACTTTTCGCTTGTTGGCCTCTATCTTTTGAATCAATGCTTCATTGGCTGCTTCCAAAAACAGGCGATAGGGTGCGGGCAGTGTTTTGACTTCTGTCAACTGCTTTTCAGAAAGAACATTGAAACTCTGAATGCTGGTAAGTAGCTTGTTGGCTTGGAACAACTTTACCATATCGGCGTTTTCTGCTACCACTTGAGGCAGTTGGGGCAGGTAAGCGATGGCACTGATCCATTCACCCATTACGTTGCTGTAGCAGGCACGGGAAGCGAATATCAGAGGGAGTTCTTTCCAGCAATCATAAAAAGACTGAGGGATATTGAAGTGGGTATTTTGGTAATATTTCCGACTTTCATCAGGGTTTAACTGATGCTTTATGATGTGCGCTTCTTTGAGCAGTGACTCTGTTCTGGCCAGCGTACTCGATACGGTTTGGCTTAACTTGATATGTGCTAACTCTTTGTAGGCTTTGCTGAATGAACTGGCATCAATCTGTTTCTCGCTTTCAGCTTTAAATCGGAACAGGTAGGCTTTGAAATCTTCAGGGCTTAAGTCGGCTATCTCCTGCATTCTTTTCAGAAATTCTTCATAACTATTGGCAAATGTAACGTTCAGAGGCTCGTTATCTGCCATTTCCTGTTGAAGTCCGGCCAAGTATCCTGTATAGTAGATTCGCTTGCCGATAGCAGGCTCTTCTTTGCGAAGTTTTGATTCTTTGCGCGTACATTCAGCGGGGTTGATGTAGATGGAAGTAGTTTCATCTGGGGCAAGCAAACATTCAAATTGTCCGTAAGGAAGATATAAAATACAACTAAACGTAGTCACAGCCGGAATTTGTAGCTCAAAAGTTCCGTCATCTGCGATTTGAATGCTCTTACCTTCTCTGTCTCCTTGAAGTATCCCTGTGAGATAAGCATTACCTTCGTTTGGCATACCAGGACGATAATTCAAGACTTGCCCTTTTAGAATGGCTGTACCATATTTATAAGGAGGTTCCGGCAAGGTTTCTTTAGAATTGATACTTGCTTCTTGCATTCCTTTAGGAAGCTTTATCTTCAGATTTTTCTGGTTGGTCAGCTGAATGCCCCATAACTTGTAAGCTCCGTCGAAATCGCCTTCAGAGAAATCTACTGAAGTGGCTTTTGCTTGCACAGGAGGGAAAATAAGCTTGAAGGTAGCCTGTCCGGATTCAGGCATCCAGAATTCTTTACCCAGGTCAATACCTATTCCTTTTTGAATGGGGTACGTATTTCCCAAATTATCAGTCAGGAAGGATTCCGGAGCCACTTTTATCCAATACTTGGGTCGGTAGAACGCTTGAATGTGAAAAACGGTGGATGAATCAGTTCGTTCAATGCTGTCAATCTCCAGCGTATTGTTATTGACAGCCATGATTTGTGGACGGATAATGACCTTTTCGGGAGTCGGTTGCGAACATTGTGTGAGACACACCATACTGAGCAGTGCACTAATTCCTGTGCATAGGTAAGCTAATGGTTTCATAGTAGAATACGGTTTGAATTGAATGAATTGTTTTATCTGCTTACTTCTTTTAATGAAAGAACTTAAACTAACATAGCTCAAAGGTAGTAATTTAAAAATGAAAAATTCTCAATCGATGAAGAAAATTCATGTGTTTGGCACAGCTCCTTCATTTAAAGCCGGTACTTTCATGGAAGTACTTGAGTACTCCTTAGGAAGTACTGGAGTACTGCTGCGAAAGTACTTGAGTACTTCTTAGGAAGTACTGAAAGCAGCTCTCATGGTTAAATGAAAGAGCCATGTGTGTTTGGTTTCAATCCTTTGAAAAAGTTTTTTGGGAAAATCGGATAAATCTGTTTAAAAGCTCATTAAAAAGGTTTGAACTCACTTCCGATTAGACGATTTTTAATAATCAATGGTCTTTTGTTAGAATATTAAAATAAAAAAGTTGAAAAATTTGTTTTTTCGACAAAAGAAGTGTAATTTCGACCCATGTTTAATATCGATAGGTTTTATATTGAATGATTATTTCTTTTGAATAAGACGAAACGATATTTAAAACAGTAAGATTCTTTTAAATTGTTGGTATTCTTTTGGACTGAATAATCTTATAGGGCATATCTGGAATTCTTTTATTTATGCTGTTAAAAACAAGAGTATCATGATAATAAAAGAGTCGTGCTTGAGATTATGATTTCAAGAAAAATATAATTTTAAAAGAATAGAGATAGTTAAAAAAAGTATTAATCCTAAAATAAGAGATTAACGTTCCTTGATTCTATTGAAATAGGTTTTGTCAGACATTTATTGTGTCTGCAAGATCATGTTTCAGTTCTTTCAATAAACCAATTGACCGCTTTAATAAGGAAAAAACCTTATTACACAATGGCAGAGTTAACTGATGAAGTTCTGATAGAACACTATCGCAAGGATGGTTCCAAACAAGCTATAAACTTGTTATGTCAGCGTTATTGGAATGAAGTAAACCATTTTATTGAATGGAAATACTATGTTACACCTGAGGACAGCAAAGATCTGACGCAGAATATCTTCCTGTCGTTGAGTTTGAAAATCGAAAATCATTACTTGGAGCAGGGGCATTTTCGTTCATGGCTTTTCAGAGTAGTCAATAATTATATGATTGATTACCTCCGTAAAAACAAGCGGATGCTTTTTGTTACGGATTGCGATATTGAGTCACTGCAAGCATACGGCAATGATGTTCAAGCAGAGCTGAAAGAGATAATGTTCGAACAGGTGAGTCGGAATATTGATGAGCTAATAGGGGAATTGCCTTTGGAGAAGAAGCGTTTGATGGAGTTAAAATTCAAGGAACATAAGAGCTTTCAAGAAATTGCTGATATGTATGGACTGAAAAAATCAACATGTGTGAAACGTATAAGAGTGATTTGTCAGAAAATGCATGAAGAATTGGTTCGCAGAGGATTTAATGAGATTCCCGACGAGGAGTAAATTCATACCCCGATTTTCCTTATCGTATCGTAACATATCGTCGTTGTATCCTAAAATTCCCATATAGAGTCCGTAGACTTAAATAATAGGTATTTTCATGGAAACTTGTGCATTCTTACGGTTACTATTTGCCTAGGAGTGCAAGCGGAAAATATCAAAAAAATCTTATTGTGAAATAATTGTCTTATTGTAAAAAAGACTATCTTTGCAGTATTGCTCAAAGTAAATAAAATCCTATGTCTTTGATTGATAGAGAAGGGGAAGATAAATAATAAAATATAAAGGATATGGTCATGAATAAGAAATTTGTAATCGCATCAATGCTTTTCGTAGGACTTAATCTTAACGTCAATGCACAGAATGATGTAGTAACCAATCAGACGGTAATTGAACTTCTTGAGGAAGGATTTACTTCGGAAGAAATCATTGGTGCCATTGAAAACAGTTCAACCCGAACCATTACATATGACATCAGTTTCATGCGTGAACTTAAAAAAGCAGGTGCTGATGCTACACTGACCACTTATATTCAAAAGATTGCGAAGAAGGACATGGGATACGAAGGCGTATATTTATGGAATTCAGTAAACGGAAAGCCGGAGAAAGTTTATCGTACTAATTTTGAAAAGGAAGATAAAGGTTTTAATCTGGGAAAACTGGGTGCGGCGGCTTTGGGAACTTATGTGGCAGGAAGTGTGTTTGGGGGACATACTCCAAGCGGTGGTGAAGCGGCCGCAGTAGCCGCAGGAACCAGTTTGCTAATGACTTCTGCAAAAGATATTCAGAAATTGGTCTTGCCGGGGGCAAAGGCTAAAGTTACTACAAGCACACAGCCTGTGTTTCGCTTCTATTTTGACAATGAAGAGAAGCAGGATTTCTCTCCGGAAGCGGGAAACTGGTATGAAATGGTAATGAACAATATCCAAAGCCCCAATGAATTTCAATTGGTGAAGTTAACTGTTAAAACAAAGAAAAAAAGTGCCAAGCGTACATTTCCTGAAAAGATGAGTTATACGGTTATGGGCTTTGAAGGAAGCAATTCCGGAAAACGGGAAATGGTGGATTTTGAAATTAAGGCCATTAACAATAATGTTTTTGAAGTAACTTTTATGCAACCGCTGGAACCTGGTGAATATTGTTTCTTTTATAAGAGTGGTTTGAATAACAAGTATTTTCAAGTTGCACCTTTCGGGTTCGACTTTTCTGTGTCTGAATAGTTTATACAATATTGGGGATATTCCGTTATTCGTTAGTTTTGATTTTAAAAGTCATTCGGCTGCCATTCCGGAGGTAGGTATTCAATCTTAATGGCATTTGAAACGCCTTGTCCGGGTAGCCGAATCCGAATGGCTTTTTTGAGTTCTTGCTTCTTATCGGTTAATCGGAATTCAGCCATGAGCATTAATATGGCTTGAAGTACTTTCTGCTTGCTATTTGATTTTGATTGTTTCGTTACATTCCATAAATAGCCATATCACGAAAAGGATGATAATTGCACCGATTCCGAAATAGAGCAGGAGCTTATAAGATGAGGCTTTATCCAGTTCTTCCTTTTCCTGCGTCTTTCGCCGGATGTCTTCCAATTTTTCCGGAGTCATCTGAGAATAATCAGTTTCTTTGCCCATATCCATCAGCCGGTTACGGGTCTCGGTTATCCGTTCCCGGTTTCGTTTGCGTAACTCCCGGTTTTCCTTATCACGTCGTAACATATCGTTGATACATCCTAAGGTTCCCATAAGTCTTGATTGTTAGAGTTCGTAGACTCAAATATAGGTATTTTCATAAAAACTTGTGCATTCTTATAGTGACTATTTGTTTCTGACTCGTTAAGGTTAGCAGTTCTTCATTAGGATAATAGTTGAAGATTTATTTATCTTATGTAATTCATCCATATACTGACTTCGGGCTCAAATAACTATTTGGTATGGATATGATGAGGAACGTGTAAAAGGGTTATATGTGGAGGAAAACAGAGAAACAGCTTGGGTTAGAAAGAATATGGATAGCTCCAACCATCAGAAGTGCCATCCCAGCCCCAGCATCAGGTTGTTTGGATCCTTGAATTTGCTCAGCTGATAGCCCACATGCAGAAAGAGGTGGTGTGTCAGTGAGGTTTTCAGAGCCAGTATCTGATACCATCCTTGGGTGTCTTTTCCTTTTTGGAAGACGTTATAGCCCACTCCCAAGTTGATGGAAAAGATAGGCATTACCAGTTCGCCGCGTGCCGAGAAGCCCACTGAAAACTGCTCACGGAATGGAGGCTTATAAAATTTCGGTTCGTCTGGACCGCCACCTGCATAATGGCTTTCCACATTGGCACTCTCGTCATACTGCGCATCAAGCGACATACCAGCCCGAAAATGGCGGCTGAAGTTGTACATCGGATTGAAATTCAAGCCAACGAGTCCGAAGGAACCCGGAATCATGTAGGGAGTGCTCTCGTTCAGCATGGCTCGCTTACGGGTGGCACCATAGATTATCAGGTCATAGCTGAAGTGCGGTTTGAAAAGTTTTCGGGCGGGCAGTTCAGAAGTTTGAGGGGAAACTTCTTCTGCCGTAGGACCGAAGGTACGTACTACACCGATTCTCGCTCCGATGAGATTCACCCCTGAGTTGGGGTAATGGGTGTTTCCGTTGGAAAAATGCGTCAGGTCAATGCCGGCTGTCAGGTTCCACCGGGGATTTAATTGCCAGTTGAGCAGAAAGCCCAAGTTGATGTAGGCATTGATGTTCGAGCCTACTGCTCTGTTGTAGGCATTGGTAAAGGCGTCGTGTTTTTTCCAGCCGAAAGAAGCTCCGAAATTCCATTCATAGTCTAGCGTCAATGCTGGAGAAAAGCGGGCGATGTGAGATCCTTGGAAAGCATAGACCGATACAGGAGAGCCTAATTCGCGTTGATTGTCCTGGTAATGATAAGCCACGCCGATACCTTGATAGGTATGAGGATACAGGCGGCCTATCTCCGAGTCTTTGCTGAACTGAAAGCTGTATTTCAGATGGGTGGACAAAGCGTGACGAATTGGTTTCCCGGCTTCATTCTGTCCTTTGAAGAAAGGGTTGTCCTGCACCATAAATCCGGGGCGGACATCCAGTTCCATTCGGTGGGTCAGCTTGCTAAAATCCGGTTTCTGTGCCTGCATCTCGTTTCCCGGTAGTCCAAGAGCAGTCAGCAGAATTCCTAAAAGTATCAATCTGTTCATCATGACATATTATCTCTTTACTTTTCCGTGTCGATTTGTATCTCGGAAAGAAGCTTTTTTACCGAAAGTTGAGGTCGGAAGATTATAGAAGAAAAAGAGGGCATGTGCAGATGAAGATACTTCTTTCCAGACACATGCCTTCTGCAGTATTTGTTTACCAACTTTAGGCGCTTGCTTATTTGCTGTAGCGTTTAATTAATCCTTCGGCTACTGTATCACCCAGTTCTTTCGCCTTGGTCAGGTTTTTCAGCCCTTCTTGTTTGTCCTTTTTTTGGATCTGGCTGTAACCCAGCATGCGGTAAGCTGCTGCATTTTCCGGGTCGAGCGTAATGGCTTGTTGTAATGCTGTTATAGCCTCATCAAGTTGGTTGATGCGTAAGTGTACTCCTCCTTTCTCTACCCAAAACTCTGCATTTTTCGGCTCCAGTTCGATGGCCTTGTTTATGTCATCAATTGCCTGTTTGAACATACGGCATTGCATTTCTGCCTGTTCGCGAATCATATAAAACTCAGCTGTAACTTGTCCGAGCATAGCTGTATGAAAGTCGTTGTAGTCCATGACAGCTTCGCGGAACAGTTGAGCTTCGGTTTTAATTCGGGCACGTTCGTACAGATAAGGAGCAGCTTCTTGGCTGTACGGCTTGTTGAATCGGGCGACTGCACTGTCCATCAAAGCGATTACTTCTTTTTTATCCGTACCTTCTATCAGTTCTTTTGCTTTGGCAGCCGAGTAGAAAGAAGCGGCTGAGGCTATTGGACTTTGGTTAACTGCTTCATAAGCAGTTAAGGCGTCTTTATAATTCTGCATAACAAAATAAATGTCTCCCTGTACTTGGTAATATAGCCCTTCCTGTGAAGTTTCAAGTGCAGTTCTGATTTCATTTAACGCCTGTTCCAGTGTCCAGTCGGCATATGGTTTTTTGTCGCCTAAAGACAGATTATAGTCATAAATCAGTTTTGCTTTGTTATAATGCGCTTCTGCTTTATTTTCCGCCATGTCAATCATGGTTTCCAGTTCTTTCGCTGCCATCACATTATGCTGGTCATCTCCGAATCCCATGTAGAAGGTAGCGCGCCGGATATACCCTTCGGTGTTTTTAGGATACTGGGCAATAAAGTCGTTCAACAGTTCTAAATAGGCATCGCGATTCAGCTGTGATGACTGCATGTACAGGTAAACTAAAGCTTGCGACTCATCGGCAGGCAATGCCTTTTTGATTCCGATAGAGTTAAGGGTCAAATCGTTTCCGGAAAGTGCGGAGATAGAAAGTGAGGTGGCATAGCCGATGCCGATGGCATAACTTTCTTTACTTTCTTTATCGGCATTTTTCTGAATCATACCAATTACCTCTCCAGCTGCATTCATGATAGGGCAACTGATGGTTTTGTCGGTTGTTTTCATGTTCAGAGTATAGTAGAACGAATCATTGCTGATGCTGTCAATTTTCGTAACCGTACCATTTTGTCCAGTCATAGCTTTCTGCGTAGAGTAGGGAAGCAGATAAACCGTTGAGCTTACAGGAGAAGCCTGTGTAGCAGGCTGTAAAGCTTCTGATTTCTTGTTAACCTCAGTGCGGAATTTTACAACATCATACATGTCGTTTGCACCTAAGATGAAGGTTATTGGAAGCTCTTTGCCTTCTGCAGTTACGATTACCGCGTGGTCAGCTCCTTTAAAGAGGCTGTAATCGGAAACTGCAGTTCCTTGTTCATCGATATAGAACCCGTTGCCGGTGTTCAGAATCTTGTTATCTTTGGTATAGGTAATAACCGAAAAAACGGCTTTTCGTGCTTTGTTTGCCCATTTGGGAAGCTCTTGTGCCCAGCCTGCCTGAGTTATGAGGAGACAAGTTAGCAGGAGTAATGTTTTTTTCATGGTTCTATCTCTTTTCTATTTATTAGTCTGTTTAAAAACCTCTTTGCTTGATGGCTTCATAGATTAAAATGCCGGCAGCAACGGAAACATTGAGAGATTCAATTTTCCCCAAGAGTGGAATCTTAATCCATTCATCGCAAAGGGCGAGATGTTCGTAAGGTACGCCGGTATCTTCTGCTCCCATGATGATGCATGTAGGGTTTTGGTAATCGGCTTTCGTATAGTCATAATCGCCTTTTTCAGTAGCAGCTACAATCTTGAACCCGCTGTCTTTTAAGAACTTGATGGTGTTGGTCAGGTTTTGTTCACGGCATACCGGAATGGTGTGTAAAGCTCCAGCCGAAGTTTTGATGGCATCGGCATTGACACTTACGCTGTTTTTTGAAGGGATGATGATGGCATCTACTCCCGCACATTCGCAGGTACGTGCAATAGCTCCGAAGTTACGCACGTCGGTCAGTCCGTCTAACAAAATGACCAGTGGGTTTTTCCCCTGTTCAAATAAGAACGGAACAATATCTTCGGTACGCTGATACGTAATGGGGGAGATGAAAGCCACTACTCCTTGATGGTTTTTCTTGGTGATGCGGTTGACTCGTTCTACCGGAACGCGCTGTACCGGAATAAATGTATTTTTGAGAACACTGAACAACTCTTTAGACAAATCGCTTTGGATGTCTTTCTTTACCAATACCTTGTCTATTTCTTTACCCGCCTGTATGGCTTCAATAACGGCTCTTACGCCAAATATCATTTCGTTTTTTTCTATCATAACTTTTTTATTAATTTGAAAATCCTAATAGTGCACGTGCATTGTTCATGGCGGCTTCAGTTAAAGTACTTCCGCTTAGCATGTTGGCTATTTCTTTTACCCGCTCCTCATCAGTCAGCCGGCGGATATGGCTGTTTGTTCCGGTTTCAGTATCTTCTTTATACACTTTATAATGTGCAATGCCTCGTGCTGCTATCTGTGGAAGATGGGTAATGCTGATTACCTGCCGGTTTTGTCGCCCCATATCTTGCATGATCAGAGCCATTTTTTCAGCGATTGACCCAGATACTCCGGTATCTATCTCATCGAAGATGATAGTGGGCAGTTTTACAGCTCCGGCTATCATGGCTTTCAGTGACAGCATGACTCGGGCTATTTCACCGCCTGAAGCAATAGAAGCAACATTTTGCAAAGTCCCGTTCTTGTTGGCTGAAAAAAGGAAGGTTACACTATCCATCCCTTTGGAGTCGGGTTCTTTGCGGGGAGTAAGTTCTACGGCAAAGCGGACATTTGGCATTCCAAGGGGAATCAGCAACGCTTCCATTTGACTTTCTATATAGCGGGCTGCTTGCGTACGCAGTTGAGTCAGCACTTCGCCTTGTTTGATTACCTGCATATAGAATTGAGCTTTTTGTTGGTTAAGTTCTTCTATGCGGTCATCGAAAGAAGTGATGGCATCTAACTGCTTGCGGTAGCGGGCGGTGAGTTCAATCAGTCCCTCTATGGTATCAGTGCGATGTTTTTGCTGGAGTGAATAAATCAGGTTTAACCGCTCATTGACATATTCCAGACGATTGGGATTAAATTCAACTTCTTCTTGTGCCCCCCTGATTTCCATGCTCAAGTCTTTTAATTCGATATAACAGCTATTGAGCCGTTCGGTCCATTCTTGTGCCGGAGTATATACGCGGTCTATACTTTGCAAGGCCTGAATACATTCTTTGGTTAAAGAAAGTGTCCCGCCTTCATCTCCGTCGATGAGTTGTTCGGCTTTATAGAGTCCGGACTTGATGTCTTCGGAATGACTGAGGGTTTCAGCTTCTTTTTCCAATGCACTTTGTTCACCTTCCTGCAGTTGGGCTTCTTCAAGCTGTTCTAACTGGAATCGGATGTAGTCTTCATCTTGACGGCTTTTATCAGCCTGCAAGATAAACTCTTCTAATTCATGACAAATTTTCCGGTATTTGTTATATAAATCTATGTATACTTTTACCTCTTTGTCGTCTTGAGCCAGAATATCGAGAATATTGAGCTGGAAGCCTTCTTTATTTAATAGAAGGTTTTGGTGCTGACTATGAATGTCAATCAGCTTCTCTCCTAAAAGCTTCATTTGAGCAAGTGAGGCAGGAGTATCATTGATGAAAGCTCGGCTTTTTCCGTTGATTGAAACTTCTCTTCGGAGGATACATCCTTCCGGGTCAAAATCAATATCATTCTGAGTAAAGAAATCTTCCATATTGTAAGAGGCAATACGGAACCGGGCTTCAACGATGCATTTTGACGATGCGTTTTTAATGGCCTTTACATCTGCCCGCTGCCCTAATAATAATCCGATGGCTCCGAGAATGATTGATTTACCCGCTCCGGTTTCTCCTGTAATGACCGAAAACCCGGAGGTGAAATCAATATCCAACTTGTCAATCAGTGCGTAATTTTGTATGTAAATAGATTGCAGCATAAAATACGGGTTAAAGTAAACTGACCAGTTTGTTGACAATATCCTCTGCTACTTCTTTTTTTGTTTTAAGAGGATAAGGGGTGACTCCATGCCGGTCAAGAATGGTGATTTTATTCGTGTCGTGTTGGAATCCGGCTCCTTTGTCATTGAGCGAATTTAAAACGATAAAATCAAGGTTCTTGCGTTTCAGTTTATCTTGTGCATGTGTCATTTCATCATGGGTTTCCAGAGCAAAGCCTACTAATACCTGGTTTTCACGCTTCTGTTGTCCTAAAGCTGCAGCAATATCTTGAGTAGGCTTTAAGGAAAGCTGCAAGTCGTCTTTTTCCCGTTTGATTTTTGTTTCAGCGGGTGATACCGGAGTGAAGTCGGCTACGGCTGCACATAAAATTCCGGCATTTGCATTCTTGAATGCTTGAGTGGCAGCTTGATACATTTGTGCAGCACTTTCCACTTTGATGCAATGAATGTTAGGATGGTTTGCAGATAAGTTGACCGGACCGCTTACCAGAGTTACGTGAGCTCCGTGTGACGCACAGGTTTCGGCAAGTGCATATCCCATTTTTCCGGATGAATAATTCCCGATGAAGCGTACAGGATCTATTTTTTCATAAGTAGGACCTGCGGTGATAACAATTTCTTTTCCGGTCAAGTCTTGTTGCTTGGCAAAAAAATCCTCCAGCACTTCTATTATTTTTTCCGGTTCTTCCATGCGCCCTTTGCCTACAAGGTGGCTGGCAAGTTCTCCCGATGCCGGTTCGATGATATGATTACCATATGAGCGGAGAATGTCCAGATTATGCTGTGTGGCAGGGTGAGCAAACATATCTAAATCCATCGCCGGAGCAACGAAAACCGGAGCTTTCATGGAAAGATAGGTTGTTATCAGCATATTGTCGGCTATGCCATGAGCCATTTTTCCTATGGATGATGCGGTTGCCGGGGCAATGACCATCGCATCTGCCCATAAACCTAAATCTACATGACTGTGCCATGTTCCGTCTCTCTGAGAAAAGAATTCGCTGATGACAGGCTTGCTGGTTAGTGCAGACAGGGTGATAGGCGTTATAAACTCTTTTCCTGCCGGAGTAATCACGATTTGCACTTCAGCCCCTTTTTTTATAAGTCCACGGGTCAGTATAGCAGCTTTATAAGCTGCTATACTTCCGGTTATGCCTAATACGATTTTTTTTCCTTTCATGTAATGTTTCATTTCATCATTCCACTTTCGCGCAGGCGAATTTTGGTCAGTACATTTTTGGTGTTTAAGGTAAAATCACCGTTCATTATCCAGCCAAAGTAACCGGGGTCACGGTGTAATACTTCACTTACCGGATACCCTTTATACTTACCGAAGTTAAAGATTTCTACGCCGTTGTTGTCGTAAATAATCCGTCCGGCAAAATCTACGTTTTTGCTGTAGCTGGAATATTCAGACAAGAAATTGATATCGTTTGTTAAAACATCTGGATATTTGTCGAGCTGAGCCTTCAGTACTTCATATGTAGCTCGTGTATCTGCTTCTGCCGAGTGGGCGTCTTCCAGATTCTTTCCGCAGTAGAACTTATAAGCAGCCGAAAGTGTACGCTGTTCTAACTTGTGATAGATAACTTGTACATCTATAAATTTACGCTTGGCCAAGTCAATGTCAATTCCTACTCGGAGAAATTCTTCCACTAAAACAGGAACATCAAATCGGTTGGAGTTAAATCCGGCAATGTCACATCCTTCAATATCTTTTGCAATATCCTTGGCTACGTCTTTGAAGGTAGGGCAGTCTGCCACATCTTCATCGTAGATACCATGTATTTCTGATGAAGCTTCAGGAATATGCATTTCCGGGTTAATGCGCATGGTCTTGGCCTCTTCATTGCCGTTTGGATGAACTTTCAGATAGCATATTTCCACTATCCGGTCTGTGTTTATATTGGTCCCCGTTGTTTCTAAGTCGAAAAATATCAGCGGATTCTTGAGGTTCAGTTTCATTGTTAAAGTAATTGGTATGTTACTGTTAAATCAAGTAATTAATCGTTTAGCATCATAGGCATGAGCAGCATCAATAAATCTTCGTTTTCTTCTTGTTCTTCCGGAACAATGACTCCGGCACGTGAAGGATCTGCAAGCTCGATAACGACATTTTGTGATGAGATGTTATTTAGAATATCAATCAGGAATGAAGAGTTAAATCCGATACTCATCGCATTGCCGTCGTATTGGCAAGTTACTGTTTCTTCAGCGGAGGTTGAGAAATCAAAGTCTTGTGCTGAAATTTTCATCGAGTTGGTAGAAAGGCATAGCTTGATTAAACTGCTGGCCTGTGATGAAAAAACAGACACACGGCGTAAGGCGCTGATAAACGTCATGCGGTCAATGGTAGCCCGGTAGGGGTTGTTTTGCGGAATGACCGAATTGTAATTGGGGTATCTGCCTTCAATCAGGCGGCATATCATGCGGTAGTTTTCTAATGTAAATGTGGCATTTCGTTCGTCGAATCCGATTTGTACATCGCCTTGTTCTTTAGGCAAGAGGTTCTTCAGCAAGTTAGCCGGCTTCTTAGGTAAGATAAAGGCTGCACGTTCGCTTCCATGTGCTGCATAATTTTTGCATCGTACCAGTTTCTGTCCGTCAGAAGTAACGAGCGTAATGTCGTCAACACTAATATCAAAGTAAATACCATTCATAACCGGACGCAATTCGTCGTCGGCAGTAGCAAAGATGCTGCGGTTTATTCCGCTCATCAATATATTTGCTTCCATTGTCACTTCTACAGCATTAGCTCCTAATTCCTGTGGAGTAGGATATTCATCTGCGTTTTGTCCCATGAGGTTGTATTTACCGTTTTGGTACTGCACTGTGATTTCCAGATTGGTCAGATTGATTTCGAAACTCAACGGCTGTTCGGGAATTTCTTTTAAGGCATCTAACAGGGTCTTTGAAGAAACGGCAAAACGGCAATCCCCATCGTATTCATTGGTTTCAATAGATGTACATAAAGTGGTTTCACTGTCTGATGCGGTTATTGATAAAGTTCCGTCAGTCAGTTCCATTAAGAAGCAATCCAGAATCGGCAATGAGTTCTTTGAGTTGATTACGCGGCTAATAGCCTGTAAGTGGCTGAATAAAGCAGTACTTGAAACAATAAACTTCATAGTCTTTATATTGATTAATATTATTTTTTTTGTTAGGCTAGGATGGATACAACCCTATTTCTCCGGTACTTATTTATTGTGATTCGTAATAAATAACCAAGAACCTATTATCTTTTTTTCTTTGGTTTAAATCGGTGTATCCAATCAATCTTGGAGTGCTAGCTGCTTATATTATTTAACTGCCAAAGTTACGAAAAGATTATAGAAGCTCTGCAAAAAAAACTTGAAAAATTAGTTTACTTATCTAGAAAGCTGTAAATTCGTAACCGAAAAAATAAAACATAATTATGGAATTAGCAGGAAAAGTAATAGCCGTTCTCGAGCCGAGAGGCGGTGTTTCAAAAAATGGAAATGAATGGAAAGTACAAGAATATGTAATTGAAACACATGACCAGTATCCGCGTCGCATGTGCTTCGATGTATTTGGTGCAGATAAAATACAGCAATTTAATATTCAAGTGGGTGAAGAGTTGAATGTTTCATTCGATATTGATGCGCGTGAATGGCAGGGACGCTGGTTTAACAGTATTCGCGCATGGAAAGTAGAACGGGTAGCCCCGATGGGAGCTCCTGCAGCTCCGGCTGATATGCCTTTCCCGCCCGTCAATGCTGCTCCTGCAGATTTTTCTGCGTCTGACGATAAGGATGACCTTCCGTTTTAAACTGCAAGTTTCTTGACTGATTTATACTGATTTTCTTTGCACTTCGTTAGGAATATTAGGATGAATCTCTTAAATTTGTAGATAATAAATAGTATTAATTTAATTTTATATCGACATGGAAAACAATGAATTAATAAAGTTTTGTACTGAAAAGGCTCAAAATTGGCTGACTCCGGCTTACGATGCTGAAACACAAGCAGAAGTAAAGCGCTTGTTGGACAATCCAGATAAAACGGACTTGATTGAAGCTTTCTATAAAGACTTGGAGTTTGGTACCGGTGGTTTGCGTGGTATTATGGGTGTTGGTTCTAACCGTATGAATATCTATACTGTTGGGGCAGCTACACAGGGCTTGTCGAATTACTTGAACAAGTGTTTTGCCGGAAAGAGTGATATTTCAGTGGTAGTAGGTCACGACTGCCGTAATAACAGCCGCTTGTTTGCTGAAATATCTGCCAATATTTTCTCGGCAAACGGTATTAAAGTCTATCTGTTTGATGATATGCGTCCTACTCCGGAAATGTCGTTTGCCATTCGTCATCTGGGTTGCCAGAGCGGTATTATTCTGACAGCATCTCACAATCCGAAAGAATATAACGGTTATAAAGCTTATTGGGATGATGGTGCTCAGGTTCTGGCTCCGCATGATAAGGGTATTATTGACGAGGTAAATAAGATTGCTTCGGCTGCCGATATTAAATTTGAAGGAAACAAGGAACTGATTCAGATTATAGGCAAGGAAATTGACGATGAATATTTGCGTCAGGTTCATACCATTTCTATTGATCCAGAAGTAATTAAACGTCAGAAAGACCTGAAGATTGTTTATACTCCTATTCATGGTACAGGTATGATGCTTATTCCGCAGTCATTGAAGTTGTGGGGATTCGAAAATATACATTGTGTACCCGAACAGATGATAAAGAGCGGAGACTTCCCTACTGTTATATCTCCGAACCCGGAAAATGCTGAGGCTCTTTCTATGGCTATTAATCTGGCTAAAGAAATTGATGCAGATATCGTGATGGCTTCCGACCCTGATGCTGACCGTGTAGGTATGGCTTGTAAAGACAGTAAGGGTGAATGGGTTTTGATTAACGGTAACCAGACTTGCTTGATTTTCTTGTATTACATCATCAAGAACCGTATTGCAATGGGTAAGATGAAAGGAAACGAGTTTGTCGTAAAAACCATTGTTACTACTGAACTGATTAAGGCTGTAGCCGACAAGAATAAGATTGAAATGTTCGACTGTTATACTGGATTTAAATGGATTGCACGTGAAATCCGTTTGAATGAAGGTGTGAAACAATATATCGGCGGTGGTGAAGAAAGTTATGGTTTCTTGGCTGAAGATTTTGTTCGTGATAAAGATGCGGTTTCGGCTTGTTCTTTGCTTGCTGAAATTTGTGCTTGGGCGAAAGATCAGGGCAAGACGCTGTATGATGTATTGATGGAAATCTATGTTGAATACGGCTTCTCTAAAGAGGTAACGGTTAACGTGGTTAAGCCGGGTAAGAGCGGAGCTGACGAAATTAAGGCAATGATGGATAATTTCCGTGCTTGTCCGCCGAAGGAACTGGGCGGTTCGGAAGTTGTGCTGGTAAAAGACTATAAGACTTTGAAGGCAACAGACAATAAGGGTACTGTAACCAATTTGAACATGCCGGAATCTTCAAATGTTCTTCAATTCTTTACAGCTGATGGAACAAAAGTATCAGTGCGCCCGTCAGGAACTGAACCTAAGATTAAATTCTATATGGAAATAAAAGGCGAAATGCATTGTGCGAAGTGCTATGCCGGAGCCGATGCTGATGCTAATGAAAAAGTAGAAGCTGTTAAAAAGTCATTGGGTATTTGAACCTTACAGTTCGCTTTTTCGTAATAAAATACCACTCATGCAGTATGATTTGTATGAGTGGTATTTTTTTGTATGCTCGGCACGAGCATTGTCTAACGGGTGCAAGTCCCGAGTAAGCCCT
>ERZ773243.298-NODE-298-length-75636-cov-25.336447_pt1 | contig 75636 bp, 48 predicted proteins | sample MGYA00580520_ERZ773243 | MGnify/ENA primary metagenome ERZ773243 (study PRJEB29015, sample SAMEA2737747) | human gut metagenome | biome: human gut; feature: human-associated habitat; material: faeces | place: China | collected 2012 ... | reverse complement strand
GAGGTCGGAAAACGAAAGTAGGAAGAAAACTGCTTCGTTTTCCTCCTACTCGATTTGAGAGAGAAAAACTTTTCTTTGTTCGCCTTTCTTTAAAAAAATGTATATTTGTGATGATTTTAATATCAGATAGTATGAAAGACAAGCATATATATGTTTTTATTCACCGATTTATTGTACTCCTTATTTTTGCCTGCTTCGGTGGGCCGCTCCCGTTTTGGGGGAGAGAAATCTTTCCAGATTTAAAGTTCAGACAGCTGTCTACACTTGATGGTCTTCCTACCGATGAGGTCCAGAAGATTTATCAGGACAGAGAGGGATTCATTTGGATGGCTACACGTTATGGACTTTGCAAATACGACGGCTATAAGGTAGAGGTTTATAAATCGAATCTTTATCATCCGGATTTGCTGACTCATAATAATGTGTTTTGCCTAGCGGATGATGATAACGGCAATTTATGGGTAGGAACGCAAGAGGGGTTGAATAAGGTAAACAAACGCACCGGGCAAATACGTGGGTATACGGTTCCTCTTTTGCCGAATAATGCCATCTCTTGCCTACTGGTGACACATGATAATCAAGTGTGGGTCGGGACGGATGGAGGACTTTGTAAGTATATACCTGAAAAAGATACCTTCGAGACATTCGATAAAATAAGTGAAGCGATAGGAGGCAGATTGGGCGCGATAAAGTCTTTGTTTGAGGATAAGGACGGTGATTTATGGATAGGTACATGGACTGACGGACTGTTCAGATATTCTCCCTCTCAAGATTGCCTTTTTGTTTATCCTCGGATAAATGAGCGTAATTCGGCTCACGTTATTTATCAGGATGCAGTTGGTAATATCTGGGTAGGAGGATGGGATTGTGGCTTGTTTTTGCTTCATCATCCGAAAGATATGGAAAAAGTCTTTTATACTAGTTATGTGCATGAGGCTGGAAGTGAAACCAGTCTTTCTGACAATATTGTATATAGCATTGTAGAAGATATTCATACTCGTGATTTATGGATTGGAACGCGTTCGGGATTGAGTATCATGCATGCTGACCGTAAGGATTCTTTTGTCAATTACAAACCTAGACATTCTAGGAATTCTATTCCTTGTGATGAAATAAACTCTTTGCTCCGCGATTATGCGGGGAATATCTGGCTCGCTTCAATCGGTGGAGGAGTCATGCTGGCTGACACTCGGCATTTGTTTTTTACCCGACATTCGCTTAATCTGGAAGAATCGGATGTACCTACATCGGCTGTACGGGCTATATTTGCCGATTCCGAAAATAATTTATGGTTAGGAACTGGTACTTACGGGGTAGCCCGTGAAGACTATGTTACTGGTGAGATGACTTTTTTTACTCACATTCCGGAATTTGCGGAAGTAAGAGAAGTTCCTACAGTTAATACGATTATCCAACGTCGAAATGGTGAAATATGGTTTGGAACATATAATGGTGGAATTCTTGTTTATGAGAAAGGAAAACCTGTGCGGGTATTGACCGCCAAAAATACTCCTTTTCTGTATTCCGATTGCGTTGCATCTCTACTGGAAGATAGCAGAGGTTATTGCTGGAGTGGATGTAGAGGAGGGCTGGGGGTCTGCCTACCGAATGATAAGTCGTATTTGTTTGGCAAGATTGATTTTGATGATGGGGCTTCGACTGATTATTATTATGTGAAAGATATTTTGGAAGACAAGGACGGAAGTATTTGGGTAGCCACATCTAATTGTGGCATGATTCACATTGTAGGCGATATTGCCCGACCTTATTCGTTGCAATATTACAATTATAGTCTCAATAATCGAAAACTTTCCGTAAACTCGGTTTTGTGTTTGTATCTGGATGATTGTGGAAGATTGTGGGCTGGAACCGAAGGTGGTGGCTTATATCTTTATAATCGCCAAGAAGATGTTTTTGTAGAGAAGAACCGAGAGTATAGCATTCCAGGTGATATGGTTGGATCTATAGAAGGAGATGCTCAGGGAGGACTATGGCTTGGTACAAACTTGGGGTTGGCACAATTAAAAATTCGAGCTGATGAGACGCTTGCTGCTATCCGGATTTATACTACGGCAGACGGGTTGTCAGATAATTTTTTTATTTCTTTATCTTCATGCAGACGGAATAATGAATTTTTGTTTGGAGGGAATAAAGGATATAACAGTTTTTTTCCTGAGAAGTTAGAGGACGTTAATGAAGAAGTTCCTTATTCAATTACTGATATTAAGATTTTCAATCAATCGCTTTCTTCTTTGAATGCTGATTTAAGACAACGTATTTCACCTGATATGCCAACTTTTACAAATCGGCTGGAGTTGCCTTATGATTTTAACAATTTCAGTATTGAGTTTGCTGCTCTGACTTATAGAAATCCAGATTTGAACCAATATGCTTATCAACTCGTAGGATTTGATAAAGACTGGCAATACACAAATGCTTCTCGACGTTTTGCGTATTATAATAATTTAGAGAGCGGTACTTATGTATTCCGTTTGAAGGCAACAAATGAGAATGGAATCTGGAGTAAGGATATTCGTGAGCTGAAAGTGGTAATTTTACCTCCATTTTGGGCTACTTGGTGGGCTTATACAGTTTATGCTCTTTTGATTGTAGCTATCGGTTATTTGTCTTTAAGAGCTATAAGAAATAGGATACTGTTACACAATGAACTCCGTTTTCGTGAGATGGAAAAGAGTAAACTGGAGGAGTTGACTCATGCTAAGTTGCAGTTCTTTACCAATATTACCCATGAACTTATGACTCCGCTTACGGTTATTTCAGCCACAATGGATGAGTTGAAAATGCGGGTACCTGGGCATGAAGATCTTTATGTTCTTATCGGGAATAATATCAGCCGTCTCCTTCGTCTGTTGCAGCAGATACTTGAATTCCGTAAAGCGGAAACAGGTAATTTACAGCTGCGTGTATCTTCGGGTGATGTTGCCGCTTTTGTGAGGAATGAGGCTGAATCCATTCTACCTCTTATAAAGAAACGTAAGATTCATTTTTCAGTATCATGTAATCCGGAATCAATTTTAGGGTACTTCGATACAGATAAGTTGGATAAGATTTTATATAATCTGCTTTCTAATGCCGCAAAATATAATAAAGAAGGAGGAGACGTGCATCTTTCATGTTCGTATGCTGAAAATAAAGATTGTGTACAGATTCGCGTAAAGGATAACGGGATGGGGATTCCGAAAGCGAAGCAAAAAGAACTTTTCAGTCGCTTTTATGAGGGGGATTATAGGAAGTTTAACACAATAGGAACAGGAATCGGCTTGGCACTGACTAAGGATTTGGTAGAACTTCATAAAGGAACGATACAAGTTGAGAGTGAAGAGGGAAAAGGTGCTGAGTTTATTGTGACTATTCCTGTTTCCCGCTCTTATTTTGAGGGAGATTTTATGGAAGACGGGGGAAGTGTATCCATAGAGCAGGCACTTGTAGGCGCAGATGCTGAGGAGGTGACGGAAGTGGGTGATGAAAAAGAAGAACGGGAGCATCCTTATTCAATCTTAGTGGTTGAGGATAATGAAGAGTTGCTCCAGCTGATGGTTAAATTATTGTATCGCAACTATCATATCTATTTGGCACGAAATGGGAAGGAGGCAGTTTCTATTTTGGAAGAAAAGGAGGTCAGTTTGATTGTTTCTGATGTCATGATGCCCGTGATGGATGGGATAGAACTCTGCAAATATGTAAAAGCCAAGTTTGAAATTTGTCATATACCTATTATCCTGTTGACAGCTAAGAGCAAGGAAGAAGAACGTGCTGAGGCTTATGAAGTTGGGGCGGATGCTTTTATCAGCAAGCCTTTCAATTTGTCGGTTCTTTTTGCTCGTATTCGCAATTTGCTGAAATATAGAGAACGCATGAGGCATGATTTTAGAAATCAACTTGTTTTTGAGGCGAAAGAATTGAACTATACCAGCGTAGATGAAGACTTCATAAAACGTGCAGTTGATTGTGTCAATCGGCATTTGGATGATGGGGATTTTGATCAGACTAAGTTTGTAGAGGAAATGGGTACCAGTAAATCTACATTGTATAAAAAACTTAAATCGCTAACAGGTATGGGTACTTCATCATTTATTTGCAATATTCGCTTAAAAGCAGCTCGCCGTATTATGGAAGAGAAAAAAGGAGAAGGAATACGTATATCCGATTTAGCTTATGCTGTAGGCTTTAATAATCCCAAATATTTTACGACTTGCTTCAAGAAAGAATTTGGCATGTTGCCGTCAGAGTATTTGGAGCGTTTTGTTTAAGTGTGTTGCTTGAGACCATGAATGTAGATTCATGGTACTTTGGAAGTAGAAAATCGGGCTTAATTAGAGATTAATCTTGCAAATTGTCTATAATTATCCTTTTTGGACTGATTTTTGGTGAACGTTTTATTTTTCATATCATATATTTGCATTGTTCTTGTAATTGTGGTTAGGAACTATTTAAGTACTTTGATAAACATAAATTAACAAAACAATGAAAAACATGAATGCAAATGCTTTTAGGAGCAATCGGAGGGTGCTGTTAGCCTTACTCCTTTGCTCGGGTTTCATCTCTACCCGTCCGCTTGCGGTCATGGCGGATTCTTCTGAAGTTTCTTTAAGTGCGGTTCAGCAGAAACAGAATGTTTCGGGTGTCGTAAAAGATGCGGCAGGCGAACCTATTATCGGTGCCAGTATTCTGGAAAAAGGAACGACAAACGGTATCATTACTGACTTTGACGGAAAGTTCAGTCTGAGTGTTAATCCGGGTGCAGTGCTGCAAATTTCTTACATGGGCTATAAAACTCAGGAAGTGAAGGTGGTTCCGGGAAAAGAACTGAATGTCGTGATGCGCGAAGATACCGAAATGCTCGAAGAGGTAGTAGTGGTAGGTTTCGGTACACAGAAAAAGGTAAACCTTACCGGCTCGGTAGGTCTTGCCGAAGCCGAAGAATTGGAATCGCGTCCGGTAACTAGTGCCACTCAGGCTTTGCAGGGTTTGGTTCCGGGTTTGCAGATTTCTACCAATACGGGTGAAATGGACAAGAACATGAGTATCAACATCCGTGGTACAGGCACCATCGGTGAAGGTTCGAGTGGTTCTCCATTAATCTTGATTGATGGTATGGAAGGCGACTTGAACTCTGTCAACCCGCAGGATATTGAAAGCGTATCGGTCTTGAAGGATGCTGCGGCTGCTTCTATCTATGGTTCGCGTGCACCATTCGGTGTTATCTTGGTGACTACCAAGAAAGGTAAATCAGGTAAGGCTTCTATCAACTATAACAATAGTTTCCGTATTTCCAGTCCTATCAACATGCCGGAAATGATGGACTCTTATACATTTGCCAACTATTTTAATAGCGCATCTCATAACAAAGGCGGTGGTGATGTATTTCTTCCCTCGGTAATGCAACAGATGTTGGATTATCAGGCAGGAATTGATACAGATGGAATACCGGCCTCGTCAAACGGACAATGGGGCAAGCCTGATTTCGATCCTTTTACGTATGCTTATGCCAATACAGACTGGTATAAGGAACTGTATAAAGACCAGGTTTTCTCACAGGAACATAACGTAAGCATCAACGGAGGTTCGGAAAAGATGACTTATTATGCTTCTTTCAACTATTTGGACCAGAACGGCTTGTTGCGTCATGGTGAAGACGGATTGAAACGCTATAATGGAACGGCGAAAATTAATACTACGCTGACCGACTGGTTGAAGTTCAATTATACCATGCGCTTTACGCGTACGGACAATTACCGTCCTACGCTTTTCAATGGAGGGTTCTATGAAAAGCTGGGTCGCCAGACTTGGCCGAACTTGGTGGTATACGACCCCAATGGCTTCTATTTCAACAACAATGCCGAAAACCTTGCCATGAACTTGGAACAGGGGGGCAAACGTAATGTAGAAACAGATCGTATGTATCATCAAGCTGCCTTGCTGATTGAGCCTATCAAGAACTGGATTACACACGTAGAGTTTAACTACAGCATCATGAACGAGAATGTCAATGAAACGGCCTTGCCGTGTTATAACCATGATGTGGAAGGAAACTTGCTCGATACGCGCGGAGACACCAGTCTGTATGGAAGCCATAAGAAAGAAAACTATCTCAACTTGAATATCTTTAGTGAATATAGTCATACGTTTAATGACAGCCATAACCTGAAGGTAATGGCGGGATTCCAGGCCGAAGAAATGAAGCAGGCTTTCCAGAGTGTGAAGAAATATGGCTTGCTGGTAAACGGACTCCCGGAATTTGACCTTACGACAGGTACTTCGGGTAGCGGTGCCTTGAAAGAAACGGAAGTTTCTGGCTATCATAATGAGTGGGCTACTGCAGGTTTCTTCGGTCGTGTGAATTACGACTATGAAGGTCGTTACCTTGCTGAAGTAAATATGCGTTACGATGGTACTTCACGTTTCCGTCGTGGAAATCGTTGGCAACTTTATCCTTCGTTCTCTTTGGGATGGAACATGGCGCGTGAAAAATTTTGGGAACCGTTTGCCGATGTCGCCAATACATTGAAGTTCCGTGCTTCTTACGGAGAGTTGGGTAACCAGAATACTAACGTGTGGTATCCCACTTATCGCTCGATGACTTTGGGAAGATTCGATGGTTGGTGGCTACAGAACGGCTCTCGTCCTAATACAGCCAAAGTAGGCGACTTGGTGAGCAACACGTTGACTTGGGAAACCATCCGCACATGGAACGTGGGTCTCGATTTCGGTTTCTTCAACAACCGCCTGACCGGTTCGTTCGATTATTATACCCGTTATACTGACGGTATGGTAGGACCGGCTCCCGAACTTCCACTTACCTTAGGTATTGCTACTCCGAAAACCAACAACTGCGATTTGCAGACTCGCGGTTGGGAATTGCAGATAGGCTGGAACGACCGTTTGAAGAATGGTTTGGGATACGGGGTACGCTTCATGCTTTCGGATGCGAAGACTATCATCGACAGCTACCCGGGAAACAATACTCATTCTATCGACTCATATTTGGAAGGATATGAAATCGGTGAAATCTGGGGATTTGAAACGATAGGCATCGCCAAGACTGACGAACAGATGCAGGAACATCTTGACAAGGTAGGCGGACAAAATAACTTAGGCTCAAAATGGGCTGCCGGTGACATTATGTATGCCGATCTTGACGGAAAACCAGGCATTACAGAAGGTTCACGTACCTTGGAAGACCATGGCGACTTGAAAGTAATCGGTAACAGTACACCGCGTTATCAGTTTGGTATCGACATTTCAGCAGATTGGAAAGGTTTTGATTTCCGCTGCTTCTTTCAGGGTGTAATGAAACGCGACATCTGGAACGGCTCTAACATGTTCTGGGGCGTGATAGATGATCAATGGTGGTCTTCCGGCTTTGCAGGGCATAATGATTACTTCCGTGCCGAGGCTATAGGTTTGGAAGGTCATGAAATAGCTGCTAATCTGGATTCTTATTATCCACGTCCTATTTTTGGTGAAGGCTCAAAGAACCAGAAAGCACAGACTCGTTATCTTCAGAATGCCTCTTATGTTCGTTTGAAGAATTTGCAGTTAGGTTATACTCTGCCTTCTAAGTGGATGCAGAAAATCGGATTCACTAAATGCCGTGTGTTTGTATCAGGAGAAAACCTGTGGACGGGAACGGGGTTATCAGACTTGTTCGATCCGGAAACAGTGGATGGAGGTAATACAGATTCAAATGCAAACTCGGCAATTAAGAATGCCGGTAATGCTTATCCGCTCTCAAGAACATGGTCATTCGGTGTAAGTTTAACGCTTTAATAATAGAATAATACGATGAAAACCAACAGACTATATATTCCGATGCTGGCGTTGGCACTGGCAGCAGGATTTACTTCATGTGAAGACTTTTTGGACAGAGAACCGATGTCGACTATCGACCCGGAAATTTATTTCACGGACGCTTCCCAATTGGAAAGCTATGCCAACCAGCTGTACGATAACATTCTTCCTTCTCACGGAAACTGGAGTTACGGTATCTTCGGTGAAGATGCGGGAACAGATAACCAGACCGGACCAGATGCGAACGACCGTTATGCAACCGGACGCTGGAGAGTGCCGAACAAGGACAATGACAACTGGAAGTTCGAATGGATTTACCGCTGCAACTTCTTCTTGGATGAGGTGCTTGAAAAATTCGGTACCAAGCTGGACGGAAGCGAGAACACCATTATCGGCGACTTGGCTACAGTCAAGCATTATATCGGTGAAATCTATTTCTTCCGTGCCTGCGAATATTTCAAGCGCTATCAGAAATACGGTGACATGCCGATTATTACCGATCCGATGCCGGACGAGATGGAGGTGCTTCGTGAATCGAACAAGCGCATGCCCCGTACCGAAGTGGCACGCTTTATCTTAAGTGACCTGCAGAAAGCCTACGACTTTATGAAAGACAAGAGCATGGCTACCACCCGTGTAAACAAGGATGCTGCCCGCTTGCTCTATTCGCGTGTGGCTCTGTTCGAGGGTACTTGGCTGAAAAACTTCAAGGGAACGGCTTTCGTGCCGAACGGCGAAGGATGGCCGGGAGCTGCGAAAGAATATAACAAGAACTACCAGTTTAAGGCAGGAGACATTGACAAGGAAATCGAATACTTTCTGGGTGAGGCTGTAAAGGCTTCGGAAGAAGTGGCCGAAACTTACTTCAACGATTTGACTGAAAACAAAGGTTATCTCCAGCAAGACCCGGCTAAGGAACCCAACCCTTATTACGACATGTTTGCACAGGAAGACTTGTCGTCTGTGAAAGAAGTGTTGTTGTGGCGTGACTATGCACGCAGCTTGGTTGAGCATAACGTAAACGTGCAGGCCAACCGCGGTAACCACCGTAACGGAACAACCCGTGCTTTTGTAAATAACTTTCTGATGAAAGACGGTACTCCGGTATATGCTCATGGTACTTATGTTGATGGCGACGGCTACTATATGGGCGACAAGACCATTGCCGATGTGCGCAAAAACCGCGACGGGCGTTTGGAACTTTTCTTGAAAGAGCCGGGACAGAAAAATATTCTCTATCCGAACTCAGAAGGAGTTGAGGCTGCAATGGAGGAAGGCTATCCGAATTTGACTGAAACCAATGCTGAGCGTGGCTATAATACGGGTTACGCATTGCGCAAGGGAGGCTCGTTCGACCAGAAACATTATCGTAACGGAGGCGGATATACCGCTGCCATTTGTTACCGTGCTACCGAAGCTTTGCTCAACTACATGGAAGCTTATTACGAACTTCACGGAAATCGTGGCGGAAATGTAGATAAGTACTGGAACAAGCTTCGCCAGCGTGCTGGTATTACCGGAACCATTGACCAGACTATTGCTGCAACCGATATGAGCGAGGAGGCTAAGAATGACTGGGGAGCTTACTTTGCTGGTGATGTGATGACCGACAAGACTCTCTATAACATACGCCGTGAACGCCGTTGTGAGCTGATGGCCGAAGGATTGCGTTACATGGACCTTTGCCGTTGGCGTGCCATGGATCAGATGATGACCACACCGTATCACGTGGAAGGAATTCATGTATGGGGAACTCCGATGGAACGTTGGTATGACATCGAAGAAAACGGAGTCGTGACAGGATCGAAACTGCGGGCTGATGAGTCGGATAACGCAACTATGTCGTCCCCTGACAAGAGCGAGTATGTGCGTCCGTATCAGATTAACCCCAAACAGGTGGGTTACGAAGGCTTCACTTGGCACATGGCTCACTATCTGTCTCCGCTGCCCATCAACCAGTTCCTGGTAACGGCTCCCGATGGTCAGACGATAGAAGACTCTCCGCTGTACCAGAATCCTTATTGGCCCACCACGGCTGATATGCCTGCCGAGAAATAACGCACTAATGCGGTTTATTAAAGAGAGCAATATGTCAGAGTATCTCACTCGGACATATTGCTCTCTTTGCATTCTTTAGTGGCATGTAAATGCAGCCTAATTGTATGGAGGGAATCCGAAATGATTCGTTGTATCATGCTAAAGTTTCTGCTTGGTCGTTACTAATAACGCAGGCTGGTTATTAGTAACGGCAAGGGCTAGTCATTAGTAACGACTCGTCTGGGTCCTATTTGTGGGGCATCAAAATGTCTAAGCGTTTTGCATCGGATACTTAGGCATTTCCTTTAGAACGACCTGAAGAATTTGTGCCCGTGACTCGGTGGTTTTTCTCCTCCAGATCACGGGCACAATATTAAAGTTTATAAGAATCGGTGCTTATTTCAGAACTTTATGCAAGCGAGTTAAAAAGTCATCTGCTTCGGTCATGCTGAGGCAGAGTGGGGGAAGCAGACGGATTACATTGGTCCCGCTTACTCCTGTGAATACCTTTTGCTCGAATAACAGGCGCTGGCGGATTTCTTTGATTGGTTGCTCAAATTCCATTCCAATCATCAATCCACGTCCACGTACTTCTTTGATTCCTTTAAACTTCTTAAGTTCTTCAGATAAATGCGCTCCAACTTTAGCAGCATTATCTACCAGTCCTTCTTCTTTCATTACGTCGAGTACGGCGATAGCAGCGGAACAGGCCAAATGATTCCCGCCGAAGGTGGTTCCTAGCTGCCCGTAAACGGGTGTGAATTTAGGACTGATTAGCACTCCGGCCATAGGGAATCCGTTGCCGATTCCTTTAGCAACCGTAATGATGTCCGGACGTATGCCGTTATACTGATGGGCAAAGAACTTACCGCTGCGTCCGTAACCCGACTGAATTTCATCAAGAATCAGCACCGTATTTGTTTCTTCACATGCTTTTTGCAAAGCCTGCATAAACTCAGTGTCGGGTAACTGAATTCCTCCTACGCCCTGTATTCCTTCGATGATGACTGCACACACATCCCCTTTAGCAATCTCAGCCTTCATAGCCTCGGTATCATTTAAGGGAAGATAAGTTACATGTCCGTTATCATTAATCGGAGCAATGATTTTAGGATTGTTTGTTACTTCGACGGCCAGTGAAGTACGTCCGTGAAAAGCCTTGGCAAATGAGATAACCCGTGTACGTCCATTGTAGAAAGACGCCAGTTTCATTGCATTCTCATTGGCTTCAGCTCCAGAGTTGATGAGAAACAGCTGGTAATCGTCATACCCGGAGATTGCTCCCAAACGATCAGCTACCTCTTGCTGTAATTTATTGATTACAGAGTTTGAATAAAATCCAAGGGTAGCCACTTGTTTGCTGATGGTTTCCACATAATGCGGGTGGGCATGTCCGATAGAGATAACGGCATGTCCTCCATAAAGGTCAAGATATTCTTGTCCTTTGTCATCCCATACATGGCAACCTTTGCCTCGTACGATGTTTACATCGAACAGAGGATATACATCGAATAGTTTCATGGTTTTAAATGAAAAATTAAGAATGAAAAATGAAGAATTGCTATAGCCTTAGTGCTTTATTTTTTCATTCTTTAGATTGTCTTTTACGGTTTTTATAGATGATATGAGGAGAGCTACCAGCTCTCCACAATCTTTTTCCATACTTTCGAAGGCATTCTTGCCGATGTAATTGGAGTCTTTTAGCAGATTTAACCAATAGTCGGTTTCGTTAGCCTCTTTTAGTGCAACACTGAGCTTGTTGGTGAAGTCGGAACGACTTTGTGCAAATTCAGATTCTCGAATAAGAGCTCCTACAGCCGTGCCTGAACGAAGAATTTGTTTGCTTAGAATATATTCTTGTTTTTCTTTTTTAAGAAACTCACTCATGTGTATGATTCGTAAAGCGAAGTCATAGCTTTTGAGGTGTAGCAGAGAGTTTTTCCTATTTCGTGTATCCATGAAAATTCCTCATTCCTCGTTCTTCATCCTTCATTAAAATGCACTCGGTTTCAGCATCAGTCCCACTGTCTCTTCCAAGTTAAACATGAGGTTCATGTTATGCACAGCCTGCCCGCTTGCGCCTTTCAGCAAATTGTCGATACATGAAACAATCAGCAACTTGTCACCGTGTTTTTCCAGATGAATCAAACATTTGTTGGTATTTATCACTTGCTTCAGGTCAATATTCTTTTCCACGATGTGTGTAAAAGAATCTTCTGCATAAAATTCTTTATACATCTTGACGATTTCTTCCAATTCTACTTTCGTCTTGACAACTAAGGTGGCAAAGATACCGCGGGCGAAGTCACCTCGGTAGGGAATAAAATCAATATCAGAGTCAAAGCTGCTTTGCAGTTGCTTCAGCGACTGCTTGATTTCAGGAACATGCTGGTGAGAAAATGGCTTATATACGCTCATGTTGTTGTTACGCCAACTGAAATGGGTTGTAGCCCCCGGTTTAACTCCGGCTCCGGTGCTTCCGGTAATGGCATTCACCATTACGTCTCCGTTCAGCATCAGGTGTTTGGCCAAAGGCAGTAACCCTAACTGAATGCAAGTGGCAAAACACCCCGGATTAGCCACATGCTTGCTCTTGCAGATGGTACGGCGGTTTAACTCCGGAAGTCCATATACAAAGTCATGTTCGTCACTTTTGATGCGGTAATCCATCGAAAGGTCTATGATTTTCAAGTCTTCCGGGATGTTGTGGCTGTCCATGAACTTTTTAGTATCCCCGTGTGCGGTGCAGAAAAACAATACATCAATAGAGTCAAGAGGCAGTTCATCTGTAAACACCAGTTCTGTTTCACCATACAGCCCTTCATGCACATCGGTGATTTTATTTCCAGCATTACTTGAGCTGTTGATAAACTTGATATCCACATCAGGATGATTCAAAAGCAGGCGAATCAGTTCGCCTGCTGTATATCCTGCTCCTCCAATAATTCCTACTTTTATCATACGTTTTCCTCGTCTTTATGGTTGGCATAATAAGCACGGAGCGGGGTAGAAAGCACTTTGATGAAGCCTTTTGCATCCTCTGCCGTCCATCCTTTCTGCATTTCTCCGTATTCACCGAATTTATTTTTCACTAAATCGTCTTCAGAATCAACACCTACGGTAGCAAAAGAGTAGGGGCGAAGTTCCAGAATAGCTGTACCGTTCACGTTGCGCTGCGACTCCTGAAGCATGGCTTCAATGTCGCGCATTACAGGTTCTAAGTACTGGCTTTCATGAAGGAACATACCATACCAGTTGGCAACCTGATCTTTCCAGTACTGCTGCCATTTGCTCAGTGTATATTTTTCCAGAAACTTATGTGCACCGATAATCAGCATCGGAGCAGCAGCTTCAAACCCTACACGTCCTTTGATGCCGATGATGGTGTCGCCCACGTGCATATCGCGTCCGATACCATAAGCTGCGCCGATTTCTTCTACCTTCTGGATTGCTTTGATCTTATCATCGAAAACCTCTCCGTTAACAGCATATAGTTCTCCCTTCTTGAACTCCAGTTTTAACTGCTCACTGCCCGTTCTGGTAACCTGTTTCAAGTAAGCACTTTCCGGAAGGCCCTGAGCAGAATCTAAGATTTCTCCTCCGCAGATAGAAGTACCCCAAATACCCACATTGTATGAGTATTTCAATTTAGTGAAATCAGCTTCAAAGCCGTGTTCTTTTAAGTAGTTGATTTCATACTCACGGCTCAATGCCATGTCGCGGGTTAGCGTAATGATTTCTACTCCCGGAGCCATAACAAGGAAAGTCATGTCAAAACGCACTTGGTCATTTCCGGCACCAGTTGAACCGTGTGCAATGGCATGTGCGCCGATTTCGTTGGCATAGCGTGCGATAGCCAATGCCTGGAAGATTCGTTCAGAGCTTACAGAGATAGGGTAGGTCCCGTTACGCAATACATTACCAAACACCATGTATTTCAAGCTCTTTTCGTAGTATTCCTGCGTTACGTCCAAGGTGATGTATTTCACAGCTCCCAGTTTATACGCATTTTCTTCATTTTGTTTTAACTGCTCGGGGCTGAAGCCGCCGGTATTTGCACAGGCAGCATATACTTCATAACCTTTTTCTTTTGCCAGATACATCACAGTAAATGAGGTATCCAAACCGCCGCTGAACGCAACGACAACTTTCTTCTTTTCTTCCATATTCGTATATCTTTTTAAGGAAACAGGGTGATAAGCCGGTTCCTTTTATTAGCTGAGTAAGTTTTCTGTTAGAAATTATTTATTTTATCATCTGTATGCAGTGCCGGATCGTAAAGCATGGCAGTGCAGATACAGAATTTGCGCTTTTTCGTCATGAGGATTTCATGGTTGATACATCCTTCACATCCTTTCCAGAAGGATTCGTCGTCTGTCAACTCATTGAATGTAACCGGAACGTATCCCAACTCGGTATTCATTTTCATGACAGCTGCCCCCGAGGTCAGACTGAATATCTTCGCTTTAGGCCAGCGCAGGCGTGCCAAGGTAAATGAAGCATGTTTGATGCGTTTAGCCAGTCCGCATCCTCTATATTTAGGATGTACAATCAGTCCGGAAGTAGCCACATACTGCTTGTTCCCCCAAGATTCAATGTAGGTAAATCCGGCAAAATCATCACCGCATAATGCTATAATAGCCTTTCCTTCCTTCATTTTTGTTGCTACATACTCATGTGTACGTTCAGCGATACCTGTTCCGCGAACTTTTGCAGCTTCTCTGATAGTGGTTAATATTGTGTCAACGTAAACCTCGTGTGAGGCGTCGGCTACCATAACATCGATTTGTTTAGTAGTATCCATTTCTTTATATGTCTTGTTTTAGAAGTTTATATTTGGAATAATTTGAGAAAGCGAATGTTTGACACTCTCGTGTGAGCATCCCTCACGGACAATCAGCATGAGGGTATCATCGCCGGCGATAGTACCGATAATTTCATGAAAGTTATGCATGTCAATATCGTAAGCCAGACTGCTGGCATAGCCGGGGCGGGTTTTGATGACCGCTATGTTTCCTGAAAATTCAATGGAGATGAATCCGTTATGACGTAACATTTCACTGGCGCTTTGCGGGTCGGTCATTCGTTTATACATAGTATTATTAGGTAATACATAAACATAATTCCCGTTCATGCTGGCGGCCTTAGCTACTTTTAGCTGCTTTAAGTCGCGTGATAAGGTGGCTTGTGTCAGTTGAAATCCCTCTTTGGAAAGTTCCTGCAAGAGTTCATCCTGACTTCCTATCTCTTTGCTTGAGATAATCATTTTAATGGAATCAAGTCTGCTATTCTTGTTCTTCATCTGTATAATTATTCTTTATTGACCGCAAATTTACAGTTATATTTTGAATTTTATGCATAAAAACAAATATTTTTATCCGTATATTCTAAAAGAATGTAAAAAGAACGAATAAATAAACATTTATTGCTTACATTTGTCCTCATAATAATAAAGGAGAGCAGATATGATAGCAGATAATAAAGACCCGATGGGAGCCGCCATTTATGATTATTTCCGTTTTGGGAAAGCCGGAAGACTGCGCGTCTTTTCTTCACAGTTCGATGAAGATGAAATTCCGGTAGAAACCCTTTTTCGTGTGTATGAAGATATGCCCTCTGCGGAACAGACCGCATTGCAGCTGGCTCAAGGTTGTATATTAGACGTAGGTGCCGGAAGCGGATGCCATTCGATGGCTTTGCATGAGATGGGTAAAGAGGCGTTGGCTATTGATATTTCTCCACTGGCAGTAAAAACCATGCAGGAGCGTGGTCTGAATGCTCGTCTGCAAGATTTGTTTGACCCTTGTTTCTGTGAGCGGTTTGATACGATTTTGATGTTGATGAATGGTTCGGGGATTATAGGGAAACTTGGACGTATAGGCAACTTTTTTCAGCATATGAAATTACTGTTGAATCCCGGAGGATGTATTTTGATGGATTCTTCTGACTTGAAATATTTGTTTGAGGATGAAGACGGAAGTTACCTTATTGATTTGGCGGGTGATTATTACGGAGAAATTGATTTCCGTATGCAGTATAAGCAGATAAAGGGAGAACCCTTTGACTGGCTGTATATTGATTTTGAAACATTGGCATTTTATGCAGCGCAGTATGGGTTTAAGGCTGAAAAGATAGAAGAAGGAGAGAATTATGCTTATTTGGCAAGGCTTTCTTTGGCTTGAATTTGCTTAATTGATAAGAAATGAATAAAAAAGTGAGCTTAAATTTTGCAGATTCCAGAAAAGTGTATATCTTTGCACCGCAAATAAGACAAATGCCCAGATGGCGGAATCGGTAGACGCGCTGGTCTCAAACACCAGTGGATTCACTTCCATCCCGGTTCGACCCCGGGTCTGGGTACGAAGATAAAAGCTAAGTAGTTGATAATTCAATACTTAGCTTTTTCTTTTGCTTGAATTTTCCCCACATTTTCCCCACACGTGCAAAAAAATATAGCAGTAAGTCTTTATAAGTTTGTCAAATCAGCTATGTATTAGTGAGAATATCAGAACTTCCTCTTAGAGTTATTAACAGTTTTTTCCTCGTTGTTAATAACTAGCAGTTGCAAGCCTTTCTTGTAGGGTTTCGAGGGTGGATTTCTAATTCATTTGCTTTGGTTATGAGCTTGTTAAGCGTATGGTAAAAACGCCTAGGCGTTTCGGTTGAAACGTGGCGGCGAATGCAAGAAAACATGGCGGTGTTCATCCTAAAACGCCGCCATGTTTTCTTGCATTGTTTTAAGAGGCTGTTATTGTGTAAAGCAGGTTATGCTATTTTGTGTTTCGTGTTGAACCCCAATAGACATTACTATATTCCAAGTGCACGTATGGGGTGTGAAAGGTCAGAAAACAAAAGTAGGAAGAAAACTTTCGTTTTCCTCCTACTTGCTTATTTGTGAAAATCAAAAGGATTTTCGTTTTTATTTTTCAGCACGTCCACCTGCTTGGATAGGCCAATAGATGTTCTGATACAAATTACTGTTGTTTACATCACGGTCGGCAGAACCTGTGCGAATATCAGTAATTCCAAGAGGGTAGAGGTAATAAGCTTCACGCCAAGTATATCCATCGCGCAATTCGTTTGTTTCCAATGTACTAATGCTATACGGACGCACATATTTACTTAACTCTTTCATAGACATGTTTGCATTGGAAGATCCGTCGGCAATGAGCAATTCACGTTCATCTTCTTTGTCATTGGGATCTGTTTTGAAGTTTTTATACATGTCATCCCAAAAGTTCACGCCCTCTGGAATCCACTTGCTTGTGATAAGACGGTCGAAAGAACGCCAACGTATCAAGTCTGCAAAGCGGAATCCTTCACTGAATAACTCTTGCATGCGTTCACGGCGGATGTTATAGAGAGTCTTATCTACCTGCTGTGTACCAGAATAAACTCCGAAGTCATTTTCTTTATTTAGGTCGGTAGCTGCAATGGTTTTTTCGAAATCATCGCTTACGCCAGCACGCTGACGTATTTTCTTCCAGTAGGCTTCAGCTGTAGCATCCAGTTTTCCGTCTTTTTCATAGCAAGCCTCCATGTAGTTCAGCATGGCTTCTGCCACACGGAAGGCAGGACATGCATTGGTACCTTGCTGGTCGTCACTCTTTCCTTGGCTGTAGTCATAAGAATAGTATTTACGAGACTGGTAACCAGAAATCATACGTGTTTGCTGTTCTATAGAAATTAAGTTTGGTAATTCAAACTTTTTACCCACCTGTTTTCCAGCATCAGGATCTGAGAATACTAGAGTGTTTTCACCCCAAACGAAAAGTTGCAAACGCAAGTCTCTGTCGGCTTTTACGTCGTCAATGGTTTTATCACCCTTATATTGATATTCGCCTCCAGTAGCATAGATAGGTAAACCATCTTTCATCAAGAATGATTCAATGAAAGGACGGGTATATCCGCTTCGAGCACCCAGTCGTGAACGGTAAATAGCATTGTGCTTGATGCCCAAGTCAAAGTTATATTCTTTCCAAAGCAATACTTCAGGAACATCTTTTAAGCTAGGTTGGCTGAACATTTCAAAATAAGGATTCCATCCCTCTATCTGACCGATTTCTGGTTCCAATTTACCATTATTCGTTGTCAGTTCAGTGTTGCCTATTGCTATTATCGCTGCTTTCATTGCTTCGTCAAAGAAGAAGTCTATTTCAGCCTCAATATTGAAGTTCTTTCCTTGGTTATAAGCCATTTTAGCGCCCGGCCAGTTTGTATCACCGGGAACACGTCCAGAACCTTTGTGGTATTTCTCAAAAGTAGCTTCAAATAGAGCGACGCGTGATTTCAGAAGAGCTGCTACTTGTTTATTGACTCTTTGTCCTTTAAAGTGGTCGCGGTCATATAGGCGATCCATGGCTCTGTCCAAATCTTCCAAGATAAAACGAGCTACTTCGTTACGCGGTGCACGCTTGCTATTTTCAACAATTACTTCGTTGTTATCTTCCAATACTTTGGTAACGATGGGAAGATCACCATATAAAGCTAACATGCGATAGTAAGTCAGGGCACGGAAAAAATAGCCTTCTCCAATATAGTTGAGAATTAACTCCTTGTCTCCTTCTATTTCACCGGCCTCCAGTCTTGCTTCTGCCATTTCCAGGAAATAGTTAAAAGCACGAACACTTCCATACCATCCTTGTAGCTGCTTTCCGCCAGCTACTTCCCATTTGTCGGGAACAAAGAGCTTCATACTTCCACCGTCTACTACTTGAATATCCGTATTTCCATCAGAGCGAGCTATTCCATCGTTATAACCACCGCCATGAAACATAGCATCGCTAAATGGATTCTGTAATTCACCATAATAGTTAATCATGTAAGCTCCCAACTGGTCGGCAGTTTGGTAAAAAGACTCAGGGGTAATCTGGCTTACAGGTTCAAGGTCGAGCAAGTCATTGCAGGAGGTTGTTGTCAACAAAGTCCCTCCAAACAAAAGGCAAGCGCCTACATTTTTAATATTTAATTTCATAATAATTTTCAGTTAACAAATTTAAAAATTCAAGTTTACACCAACAGAAATAGTACGCTGCAAAGGATAGGTTTTACCACTTGTTCCATAGCCGTCGTAGCTTCCAAATGCTTCAGGGTCGTAAACACTTGACAGTCCTGTAATAGTAAACAGGTTATCGCATGACAAGTAGATACGGCAGTTGCTGATACCGGCTTTTTCTGTGATATGCGTCGGTAAAGTATATCCTAACTGGATATTTTTGCAACGTAAATAAGAAGCTTTCTGCATATACGTATCTTGTGCTCGCTGGTTTTTAGTATCACCAAAATAGGGTTTTGGATAATAAGCACCGGTATTTTCCGGACTCCAGTAATCCATGTGCTCTTCAAAGCAGGCAGCTTGCCACATTCCAGAACCTGCGCCCCAGAAATACGGGTCACCTTCACCAAATACCCAGTCACGTTTCAATACTCCTTGGAAGAATACAGCGAAATCGAAACCTTTCCATGCTGCGTCTAAGTTCAAGCCTATGCGGTAGCGTGGAGAATTGTTACCGATACGTCTCAAGTCACCGTGATTTTCCAAGGTGTTGGCACCTGGATTAACTTCACCTTCACCGGTCAAGTCTTTATATTTCACGTCACCGGCTTGCCATTTGCTTCCCCAGTTGGGTTTGTTGGCTGATAACCACTCCTTCATTTCTTCATCGCTTTGTGCTAGTCCTACACTGGTATATCCCCAAATTTCTCCTAACTCTTTGCCATTGTAATAGCCGTTAATATTTTGGTTTCCAAATTCACCGTCAAAGGGGTAAGAAATAATTTTAGACTTGTTGTCAGAAAGATTGAAGCGAACACCATATTTGAAGTCCTTAATCTGGTCACGCCAGCCGATTTCCAATTCCCAACCACTGGTACGCATATCACAGTTGTTTGTTTTTGGGGCATCTGTTCCTAGCATAGAACCCAATACAGGAGCTGGGCCAATCATATCTTTCGTTGTTCTGCGGTACCAGTCGAATGTAGCAGTCAGACGGTTGTTAAAAGCTGCTAAGTCAAAACCAATGTCCCAGGTTTCTACTGTTTCCCAAGTCATAGTTGAGTTGACGATGCCTGGTAAGCCTGCAGTATTTACACGTTGTCCATCGATGAGCCAGCCACTATTTGCCGTACCTGTACCCTGCAGCTGATAGAATGGATACCAATCCCAGAAACTGTTATAGTTTGAACTGGTATTACCTAGCTGACCCCATGAAGCACGGAGTTTCAAAGTTGAAATAGCTTCACTTAGTGGTTTGAAAAATTCTTCGTGAGCCATGTTCCATCCCAAAGAAACTGAAGGGAACCAAGCCCAACGGTTGTTAGAGAGGAAGCGTGAGGAACCATCATAGCGGATATTAAACTCGGCTAGATATTTTCCGTCATAGTCGTAGTTTAAACGTGCAAAGTAACCAGCTGTTGCACGGTTCCAATAGCTGTCTCCTGTTTTCATATTTTCTTGTACTTGGCTCAAGAAGGGCTTATTGGAAGTCGTAAGTTTATCACCACTTCCCCACAAGTTATCTTGATCGTAACGTTCATAGTTCACGCCAGCCATAATCTTTCCGTTATGCAAGCCGAAGCTACGAGTATAGTCAGTATAGACATTGACAGCATAGTAGTTCTGGCGGAATCTGTTGTCATGTACATTTGAAACAGTTCCGTATCCTGAATCGCGTAGATATGAATTTCCATCAATATCATAAGAGTAAACAGGTATTTTGCTGGTGGTCTTCTTTTCATTTGAGGTACGCATTGCACCCTCTGCATAGATATTCCATCCTTCTAGCGGAGTGATAGTAAGTTTCAGCTGTTGAGTGAACCAATCCTTATGTTCTGCAGTAACACCACCTTCTTCCAGCTCGGCTATTTCCATACCATCCATCCAATGTCCGTTAGGGTCTACTGTTGGGCAGGTCGGCCAGCGGCGAGCAATGTTGTGGAAGAATAAGCCGGTCAGATACTGAGGCTTCTCATAGTCAGTACGAGTCCATTTAGTATTGTAATCTAAACGAACCCAAGATGCAAGTTCTGCTCCGATTTTGCTGTTCAATGTATAACGGTTTAGCTCATCGTGTCCGTGTCGAATTAAACCATTTTGTTTCAAGAAACTACCACTTACAGACCATGTGAATTTTTCAGAACCTCCGCTTAAACTGATATTATGTTGTGTAGAAGGTACATTTTTTTTGTAGAACTCGTCAAACCAGTCGGTATTTGCAAAGGCACCACCATAGTTGTTCCATTTCTTGTTGTTTAAGTTGGCTGTTGTTCCATAATACTCTGGTTGAGTTGGGTCATTAAATTCTCCACGCTGGTATTTCAAAATTTTCTCCATCTGTTCTTCTTTGAACTGAGCTTGACCTCCCGCATTGATAGAAGCAGCATTGAAGTAAGTGGCAAAACGATAAGAGTCTACCATGTCCGGTGTTTGTGTAGCTGTACTGAAGCGTACGTCACCTGAGTAATTAACTCTCACTTTACCAGCTTTTCCGCTTTTTGTGGTAACTAAGATGACACCAAATGCAGCTCTTGAACCATAAATAGAAGCTGAAGCAGCATCTTTTAAAACAGATACGCTTTCTACATCGTTGGGATTTAACGTGTTCAAATCACCTTCGATTCCATCAATCAATATCAAGGGCTTATCTGTTGAACCGTTTCCGATAGAACCTGTACCACGAATGTTAATATTCATTCCTGAGTTCAAGTCACCACCATTTCCTCCTACTGTTAAGTTCAATCCCGGAACTGCTCCTTGTAATGCCTGTGTGACGTTAGCTACCGGGCGTGATTCAATGACTTCAGATCCTACCATGCTTACCGCACCGGTTACATTGACTTTCTTTTGTGTACCATAACCCACAACAACTACCTCGTCAAGCATTTCCGAGTCTTCTTTGAGAGTAACATCCAGGGGAGTTCCATCCCATTTCACTTCTAATGTTTTATACCCAACAAAAGAGATTTTAATAATACTTCCTTTTGAAACGTTGGAAAGACTGAATTTACCATCTAAGTCGGTAATTGTTCCATTTGTTGTTCCATCTACTACTGCAGATGCTCCAATAACAGCTTCTCCGTTTGCATCTTTTACCACACCTGTACATGTCCCGTTCTGTTGTACAGAGTGCATTTCCATTGCCACTGCAGAATGGGCTGCGTAAAGGTATCCAGCTGGTAAGCTAGAACATATCAGCATGGCGCTGATAATCTTTTTTCTCATAAAACTAGTATTAAGGGTTAGTTAATTATATGGATGAAAGGGAGAAACCTTTCATCCACAATTTTAATTTTATAATTTCTTGAATGTTTTCTTGTAGAAATAAAGTATATGCCTTTCTATGTTATTATTTATTAGGTGTTTTATCGTTCTCTGGTTATATATTTATATAAAACCAATTCGTATTAAGATTTACGTTTTTGAATTTGTTTTGCAAATTTATATATAAAATTTAAAAACCCTAATAAAATTCACTAAAAATAATTATCTCTTCTAAAGATGTGGTGCGTAATAACTCAATATTTTATTAATGAATGCCAATTCTAAGAGGTTCTGGTAGTAAATAAAATGACTTCTTTGAAAAGTCTATTACATACTTGCAGCTCTGTATTAACTCCTGACACACTCTTAAATTATTCAAGCATATAAGCATTGTGAATGAATGATTTGCAAGAAGATTAGCTTTCAGAAGTCTGTTTATTGATGGCTAGTAATTTCAGCATACAACTTGTCATCTCTGAAGCGATGGCGAGAATATTTACATAACTGCTTTTGTAAAAACTAGTTTTTTAGCGCCAACGTAGGGATATCAGTTTTTTTCATGTACGATTGCGAAGCCCTGCTTTTTTATAATGGATTTTGGGAAATGTGATGGAATAGTTTATTCATGCTTAAATTTCTTCTGCTTATAATAACTTAAGCCTGTTACTGTCTGCTTTTTGATTATATCTCCGTGTTGGTAAACAGTAAAAGCCGAAGCTCTTCTTTGGAAGAATGAACTTCGGCTTTTAGTGAATTTTAAAGAGTTTTTCGTAATACGTGGTTATTCTTACGAGATAAAAATCCATACAGCGGGGTATGCTGTCAGAACTTATTGCAGTTCCCCGGTAAAAGTGGTTACACTTTGTGGCAAAAATTCCAAAGTACTTCCTGTAATTGTACCTTCCGACCATTGTTTGTCGGCTGTGGTAATATAATTTCTCAGCGAACCTTTTACAACTTTACCATTTTCAAGCAGAAGCTGAGACGTCAGCTGCCTGTCGGTGGGATTGACCACAACGATGGTGAACTGGTTGCCATAACGGAAGGACGAAACTTTTACTTCTTCAGGAAGTCCGTTCGGCTGGTTGCCCATACCTCGGCTTCCACGTGGAATGTAACGCGTATAGTTTCCAAACGTGTCGTATCGTTTGGTTTTGATGAAGCTGCCCTCTTGCTGATTCAAGACGATCAGACTTTCATTGGTCTTGGTGGGTTGTGCTCCCAACCACCAGATAATGGCACTGACTTGTGCCTCCATCAGATACTCATGGAAAGCAGTAGCCCAGCGCAGCCCATCCTCCATGGAAACATCCAGCGGGGTGATGTCACTTATTTCGGTAACCCACATCGGGATATTCCGTTTTAAAGCCTCTTCAAAAGGAACGATGGGGGTGCGTCTTAATTCTGCCGGAAGTGGAATTGTATCGGGTAATACATAACCATGTCCGGCGGCGATGATGTTCTTTTCAGGCATATCTGCATGAGTTTGCAGTACGTTGTTGACAAAATCGGCCGAGGAAATCATTTTGAGCCGGTCGAATACGGTTGACCATGCCGGGTTTTCACCAAACAGCACCTTGACTTCCAGGTTCCGTTTTTGCAGGGTAGGAAGCAGGTTATGCTGGATAAAGTCGCCCATCTCTTGAGGAGTCCATAAACAGGAATTCCAAGGAGCCGCATATCCCGGCTCATTGGAGGGTGAAACTGCATAGATGGGAATTCCGGCTTTGTTATACGCTTCACAGAAATCGGCTAAGTAGTCAGCATAATGCTGATAATGTTCACTTTTCAGCTTTCCTTGAGATGCCGGATACAGTTCGGTTGCCCGATTCCCGTCTTTCATCCAGGCAGGAGGACTCCAGGTAGAGAAAGTAAACCGTACTTCCGGATACTTCTGCTGCACATGCGAGGTGAGCCAAAATTGTCCCCGGCGCAGTAAATCATTCCGTTCTACTTTCTCGGGGTGCTGAGCCACGTGTAAACTGGTGTCGGAAGCAGTGGCAAAGTCTGCTTGAAGTTTACCGGTGGCATAGTGGGGAAAAATCTCTCCCCGGAGGATGTTGGCATTTAATCCGTCAGGCGCGAAAAGCGCATCAAGCACTTGCTCCCGTTTGGGAAAAATGAATACATCGTCTGCCCAATCTGCTTCGCCCACGCCAAATCCGTCGATGGTTTGGCGCAAGTCGTTGCATCGGAGGGTGATGGAACCGGCCGGTTGTGCAGGGAGCGAAAGCACTCCCTGCAGCATGCCACATGCCAGTATTAATTTTGCATATCGCTGAAATTTCATACGCATTGTTTTTTATTGAACCGAGCCGACATAGGTTACCACGCTCATAGCGGGAACGGTAATCGGATACATGTTTGATTCATCTTTAGTTATTGTACTTTCTTTCCAGTTCTGTTCGGCATCTGTGATGTAAGCCTTTAACTCCCCGATTGGTCTGCCGCCTTTCACTTGGATGGTAGTTGTGATTGGTTCTTTTGATTTGTTTACTGCCACCATTACATATTCCCGGTTGTTTTTGAATGCGGTCAGTAACAGTTTTCCGGTAGTAGAGATAGGCTTGTCGGTACGGATTTGCTTGCTGCCTACTTTTACGTAGCGCGTGTAATTGCCATACGTATAGAACCGTTTCGGAATCTGGAAGTTGCCTTGTTCCAGTTTGATGAGGCTTTCATTTGTATCGGTATATCTGGCTCCTGTCCACCAGCATACAGCATTGACATGCGCATTGGTGAGGTATTTATGGAAGACCTCTGCCCAATGGATAGCGTTATCCATAGAACCGTCATAATTGTCGAGCGCAGAGCTGATCTCTGTCAGCCATACTTTCAGCCCCTGGTCTACAGCCTTGTCATAAGGTACGATAGGGAATTCATAAGGAATGCGTGGAATGTTATATCCGTGACCTGCTGCAATATCAGCATATTTAAGTACATCAGGATTAGCTTCCATTACGTTTTCTGCATACTTCTTGGCTGAAACTACATTGAATGTTCCGAGTACCAGTGTGGACCATTGAGCCAGTTCTCCGAAAATGATTTGCGGGTTTACTGCCTGCTTTTCGAACGTTGGTCCCATGTAGTTGGCTATAAAGTCGGCAAGCTGTTCGGGCGACCATTTACATGAGTTCCAGTTCGCCTCGTAGTTTGGCTCGTTGACCGGTGATATGGCATAAATATCCATTCCGGCCTCCTTGTAGGCCTGTACGAACTGAACCAGGTAATCGGCAAACATTTGGTAATATTCTTTTTTCAGCGAACCATGTGAAGCAAAGTTATCTTCAGTGATGTAGCCGTCTTGTTTCATCCATGCGGGAGGACTCCAGGTACTGAAGAACAGCTTATCTACATGATATAATTGTTTGGCTTGTTGAGTAACCCATAATTGCCCTCTTCTTTTCAGTTCATTGGCTTCAGCTTGCTGGAAGTACGGGTCGCCAAGCGGCATGTCTGTTCTTACATCCGTATCAAAAGAAGTGTCTCCTTCCTTCATCCAGTAATGCGGGAAAATCTCTCCACGGAGCATACTTATATTCAACCCATCTTTGCCGAAAAGCAAATCCATGACTTCTTTTCTTTTGGGATGGGTGAAAATATCGGCGGCACAGTCGGCTTCAGCTATGCCGAAGCCGTCTAATTCCTGTCCCTCCTCATTCCATTCTATCACCACATTTTTTGTGAACAAGCCGCGTGTTTCGGCAGTTGGTTCATCCTGGGTCATAACCTCGGGCTCATCTGTTTGTGAGCAAGAGAAGAGCAGACCCAACAGGGCTGTCAGATAAAAAGCCTTTTTCATAATGTTGTTTTTAAGGGTTATAGTTCACTGTTTAAGTGTTGTCTTTGGATTACTTGGCTACGTCCCACCAGATACGGGTGTTCAAGTTGTCGGCTCCCTGTTGCTGTACAGCCTGCTCAACGTTTGCTTTGTTGATGGTATATTCATCAATGGCATACGGCAAGCGTCGGGGTATCTGTCCGTTGCTTTCATTGCCGGCATAATGGGTAGGAGTCAGTTTAGGATATCCACATCGACGCCAGTTGGCATAACTTTCATACCCATTCATGAAGGTAGTAACCCAGTATTCATTACCCAGTACCTCCAGCTTTTCTTCTTGCGAAGCTGCATTTGCGAAAAGATTCTGTGCCAGATAGTCGTTTACTTGCTGTTCGGAGATACTCACGTCGTAAGCCTCTTTCTGTTCCTGCATGGAGAGGCGGATGGCTTCTTTATAGAGGGCTTCCGGGTCGCCTGCTACCCAGTTGCGCAGAGCAGCTTCAGCCTGAAGCAGCTTACTCTCACTCGGCATAAGCAGCAGGGTAGGTGCATCTTCGCGCAAGATTACGTTCGTATTGAAGTTTGAGTAATCTTCAAGCTTGCCGGTATAGTCAGAATTGGTACTGATGGTATTTTTATCATAACCGTTAGGAAGACCTTTCTGGATACTCGGGTCGGCGTTGCCGTCTTTCAGCGAGCAGAATACAGCGATACGAGGGTCATTTGTAGCTTGCAGATGATTCATGAAGGTCTGGCTAATTTTCACCTTTCCCTGTCCGATGTAGTCATCTTTCTGGAAGCGTAAAGCTACCGGATTCTTGTCTTCATCGCGTCCGCCGGCAATATGCTTCACCCGGCACATATCTTTTGCTTCACTCATGATACCTCCCTCGATGGCTGCCTTAGCCGTAGCTGCAGCTAATTCCGGTTTTACTTTGCTCAGGCGCATTCCGAGGCGGAGCAACAAAGAGTTACCGAACTTTTTCCATTGGTCGATGTCGCCGTTATAGAATAAGTCGCCTTCAATAGCAGGCTTATCGGCATTGAGCAGGCTGATACCTTCTTTTACCTGATCTATCAAATCGGCGTAGATAGATTCCTGTGTATCGTATTTCGGTTTGTAGATATTCTGACGGAATCCGTATCCAGCTTCAGTATAGGGTACATTTCCGTACAAGTCGGTCATCCGTTGAAAGAGGAAGGCTCCCCAAATCTTGGCTACTGCCTGCATGTTCTGGTATTCAGGTTTCTGTGCAGCCTGGTATTCCATTTCACGCCAGTTCTTGATGGCTGTACTGTAAAAATCAAGAAAATATGAAGTTGAGGGAGCCTGCATCATATAATACTTGTCGCCCACACCTGCTTCGGTACTTTCCAACGAAGCGGTTTGCTGAACCATCATCATGCAGCAGCCAATTTGCATATTTTTGGTATGGCCGTCTACGCTTGTATTCAGTTGGGTATAGGTTAACAGCGGACCAGGAGTAATGACCGTGCTTTCATTAGGATTCAAGTTTTTTTCCTCAAAATCGCAGGCAGTCAGACACATGCCTGCAGCACAAAACAATGTTGCTTTTAAATATCTTGTTAACATAGCTGTCCGTTTTTAAAATTTCACATTCAAGTTAAAACCAATGCTGCGAGTAGCCGGCATTCCGTATGACTCAAATCCCTGACCATTGCCAATGTTCAGCATGGCTTCCGGGTCAACCAAAGGAACATCGTCATAAATGTTCCAGAGGTTACGTCCTACGATGGCTAGAGAAAGAGCAGACATACCCAGTTTCTTAATCCATTTCTGCGGGAAGGAATAGCCGAATGAAAGTTCGCGAAGTTTCACAAAAGAAGCATCGTAAACAAACTCCTCAGTGATTCCTGCCATAGCCATGTAATACTTCATGGCGTCAGCTTTTACATCATTCGGTGTTACTCCGTCGGCTTTGACGCCTTGTCCCAGTACACCGCCTTCACGTCCGGGTAAAGTGCCTGCATGGCGACCGAAGCTGTACATGTGTGCATTAGTCATGGAATAGATGTCGCCGCCGATTTTTGCATCGATCAGGAAGCTTAATGTGAAGCCTTTATAATTAAAACTGTTGCTGAAACCTAAGGTGTATGGAGCAACCGATTCACCCAGTTTTTTGATACCACCTTTCATGGGAAGACCATTGTCGTCGAACATGATTTCACCTTTATCGTTCCGTTTGTAAGATTCCCCTTTAATGATACCGTAAGGTTCGCCTACTTCGTGATAGATGAAAGCCGGACCGCAGTTGTCACCGTCATGACCGGTACGGGCTGTTTCCAGGATGAACTCATTGATATCGTCGGTAATTCGTTTTACTTCACTCTTGTTATAAGAGAAGTTTAATGAACTGTTCCAAGTAAAATCCTTTGTTTTGACCGGAACGGCAGTCAGCAAGAGTTCCACACCATGATTATGCACTTTACCTGCATTGATGCGAACGCCTTTATAACCAGAAGCAGAAGAAACTCCGGCATCTACGATATCGTCTTTGGTGTTACGTACGTAATAAGTAAAATCAATACCGATGCGGTTATTGAGGAAGCGGGCATCCAAACCGATTTCATAAGCATTCGAGGTCAACGGTTTCAAGTCAAGGTTCGGTACGATGGATTGTCCGATATAGCCGATAGGATGACCGAACATTTTCTGATTGAATGCGTAAGTCAACCCCAAGTTATAAGGACCTACGGCACCACCTGACTGTGCCCATGAACCACGAATTTTCAAGTAAGGAATCCATTCGGGCATGTTAAACGCTTCACTGATGATGAATCCGGCACCTACTGAAGGATAGAAAATATGGTTCGAACTGTTCTTTCCTTTGTATGACAAAGCAGAGAACCAGTCATTTCTCCCGGTCAGTGTCAAGTAAACCATGCTTCGGTAAGAAAGTTCCAGCTGACCAAAAATAGAGTTGATATAGCTTTCCGATTTAGAGGTGCTTCCGCTTGTTACGGTATTACTTCCCATGGCTTCAAAACCGGGCTGTATGAATCCTTGTCCGGCAGCAGTGGTCTGGTTATACCAAGTTCCCATGGTGTTCCATCCCAAGAAAGCATCTACACTGAACAGGTTGTTGCGGAAGGAATTGGTATATCCCAAGATAGCTTCGGCATTGAACTCACCGTTGTATATAGCACTGCTGGTGATTGATCCGTCGTTATCTACCGCTGTTCCGTAGGGAACGATGTTTTCGCTGCGGCGGTTAATCATATCGCCTCCGAATTTTCCGCGCAGATACCAGTTCGGAGTGAAGTTATATTGTGCTTCGATAGAACCGATTACACGGTCTTTGCTGTCTTTGTTGCTGTGGTTATAGGCAATGAAGTAGGGGTTGCCGATATAAGTCTGGCCTGTAGGCAGGAATTCCATTCCCTTGTCGTCCACTCTCTTTTCCAGCAGGCGTACATCGGTGTTGGGTGAAAGCATGAATAAAGTAGCATTGGCATTCGAGGTCAAGTCGCCTAATCCCGGACGGTTTTTGGCGCGTTCGCGTACATACATCACGTTTGCTTTGATGGTGAGATGCTCGTCAAGTTTAGACTGTACGTTCAAGGTGATGTTGTTACGTTCCAGTTTCGAGTTAGGCATGATGTCGTGGAAGCGTTGGTCACCGGCAGCTATACGGTACTGTACTTTTTCTGTACCACCCGATACGGCCAGGTTGTTGGTCAGCGCCCAGGCATTCTGGTAGAAGTTCTTGAAGTTGTCTTTGCCGGAAGCGATATACGGGCGGCGTACGCCATCAAACTGCATTATGTCTTTGCCGTCTAACTTACTTCCAAATGACAGCATATTGATTTGTGAAGCCAAACTCGGGGCAATTTTTTCTATCAATACCGGGAGCATGGATTCTGGGTAGCCTTGTTGCTGTATCTGCTGCATAGCTATGCCATAAGCCATCTGTTCGGCATTGGCACCGTTCGAGCCGGCTCCATATTCCCATTGCAGGTCATCGTTTTTGAACATGATTTGTTCGTTGGTATAAGAAAGGTTATACTCCACTTTCACTTTACCTACCGAACCGCGTTTGGTTGTGATGACAATGGCACCGTTCGAAGCGCGAGAACCATACAGAGCAGCAGCTGTTCCACCTTTCAATACAGACATGCTTTCAATATCTTCACTGTTGATTGATGAGATACCGTCACCGCCGTCAGTACCACCCCACATGCCAGTCTGTCCGTAGTTGGTGTTATCCATCGGAATACCATCGATGATGTATAAAGGCTGGTTTGAACCATTCAGTGAGCCGTTACCGCGGATGATGATTCGGCTGGAACCCATTACCCCTGAAGCCGGTTTTGATACATTGACACCTGCCACTTTACCTGCCAGACCTGTTGCGAGGTTGGCTACTTTCACGCGGTTCATGTCTTCACCTTTTACTTCGGTTACGGAGTAAGCCAATGCTTTCTTCTCTTTGCGGATACCTAAGGCGGTTACCACAACTTCATCCATTGCTACATCGTCTTCTTTCATGGTGATGTTCAGAGGTTTGCGCCCGGCTTTCACTTGTACCGATTCATATCCAATGTATGAAATGGTCAAGACCTGCCCTTCTTCTGCCTGAAGGCTGAAGTTTCCGTCCATATCGGTAATGGTACCGGTAGCAGTTCCCTTCACTTGGATGCTGGCTCCAATAATGGCCTCTCCGCTGCTGGCAGAAATCTTTCCTTTTACAGATATGGGTTCTTTTTTCGTTTCTGTTTGTTTTTGCTTTGTTTTACTGCTGACCAATACCGTATTCCCCTTACGCTCAAAGCGCAGTTGAGTCTGCTGGCTAATGGCATTAAGTGCTTCGCTCAGAGGTGCTTTTGAAAGATTTAAGCTAACCGGAGGCTCCTGGCGAATCGTTTCATGGTCATAGAAAAACTTTATTCCGATTTGTTTAGTGATTTGTGTAAAAACTTGTTCTACATTCTGGTCTTTCACTTGTAAGGTTAAACTGCTTTCGTTTTGTGCATAGGTCTGTAGAGAAATAACAGATAAGCATACGAATAGTAAAAAAGCAGCAAAAGGAGAGTAGTGTGTGCCTTCCTTTTTTAGAATAGAATTCATATTCATAAGGCTGTGATTTAATGGTAAGATTTAGGTTGTAAAAGCAGCGGATACGCTGTCAACTCATCGGCTGGAGGCCGTGGCAGTGTATCGGATGAGATAAAAGCTTTCCTGAGTTAAACTTTTACTTCTCTTGGTAATTAGGGAGATGATTTCATAGGCATTCAGGCAATAAAGGTTGATATTTATTTATAAAATGTAATTTGATTTCCATCCTTTTCGTAGTTGATACCGCAGATGTAGTGTAGTGACTCCAGAACCGACTCTAAGCTTTGGTTATCATGCTCGCCAGAGATGAGATTCTCAAATACTTCTCCTTGGCGGAAAGATATTTTGCAATGGTATCTTCGTTCGAGTTCTTTTGCCACATCGGTCAGTGGGGTTTGATAAAAATGCAAAGCCCCATTGCGCCATGCTGCTACTTTATTCTCACTTCTTTTTAACTTGCTGTATTCACCCGACTGCTTGTTCAGGTAGATTTGTTCTTGTTTTTTCAGCCGGATTCGGTCTTCGGGCAAAGTTACTTGTACTTTTCCGTTTTCCACTTCTACCGATTGAACCTGGTCATGAGCATATGATTTCACATTAAACTCTGTGCCTAATACTTCTACTTGAAAATCAGAGGTCTGAATTAGAAAAGGCTGCTCAGGATTTGATTGGACTTTGAAGTAGGCTTCTCCAACGAGTTGTACTTCTCTTTTATCTCCGATAAACTGGGAAGGGTATTCTAATTTTGAGCAGGCATTTAATATGATTTGGCTGCCGTCGGGGAGGGTCAATTCTTTCTTCTCCCCGAAGCCGGTTGTTGCTTGAGCTACTGTGATGTGTTGGATATCCCATTGTTGTTTCATAGTAATGGCTCCCCAAATCACAAGAATAGATGCAGCGATACCCGTAGCCATATAGAGTATCCGCTTGGTGAATGAGCGTTTTTGAGACTGCATACTCTCAAGCAGGTGCTGAGCTTCTTTCTTATACTGCTCTTTGATTTGGTCTGAAGGTTCGGGCAATGATAAGGCTTCCTCCCAAACTTCATCTGCCAAGTCGTCCAGAATGCCCTCTTTATCGGCACGCAGTAGGCTTTCAGCCATTTCTTTTGCTTCATGACTGTTATAGGCTCCGTTCAGGTATCGGCGTATTTGCTGTTTATCTTGATTTTTTTCCATCTTCTTATCTGGTTTGCGATTTTATAATAAATACACCGCTGTAGAGAAGATGGGGGGATGAATTAACCTTTTTTAAATATAATGAATAAAAGGATGGTGAGTAAGTTGGAATTGACTTTACCATATTTGATGAGGTAGTGTCGGATGGTGTATAAACATGAAGTAATATGCTCATGAACTGTATTGACCGAGATACCTAACTTTTCAGCTATTTCTTTATAAGAAAGCTGTCCTTCCCGACTTAACCGGAAAACTTCCTGCTGCCTGGGTGAGAGAGCCTCGAATGCTTTTTGTATGATATCCTTCAAGTCTTGTGATAGAAGTTCGTTTTGTGTATCTTCTGTATAGTCAATAGCATTTTTTAGCAGATGCTCTTCCAAAAGCTGTTGATGCTCCATGCTGCGAAGCTGGTTAAGAATTCGGTTTTTGGCAATGGTGTATAAGTAGGCAGAGAAAGGCTGGTCGGTTCGGATGAACTTTCGGCTGAGCCAGACATGAAGGAAGGTTTCTTGTACTATGTCTTCGGTATAGGCAGACGATTTTAAGAATTTGAAAGCAAAGAAGGTGAGCTGTGCTCTGTATAAACTGTATAATTTACAGAAAGCCTTCTCATCTCCTTCTGTCAGTAGGAAAACAAGTTCCTTCTCGCTGATGTGACTATTCGGTTTCATGTGATTTTAGTCCTAGTATAGTAAGGTGTTATAAGGGTATGCAAATGTAGTGTTTTATTTGGGAAAACAAATAATAGACCTGATTTTTTAGAGCCCTTGAACTGTTAATATGTAAATAGAAGATATTCTTTTCTCTATGCAATATAAAACCTTAGGATGGTGAATTGCTTTGTACTCAGTAGGAAGTATGTCGTTTTGTTTCAGTTGAAACAATAGAGCTGTTTTTTGTCTTACTTATTAAAGGCTGTTTTTTCGATTGCTATTTGGCAGATGGCTTAAATGCTTTGCTTGCTCATATCGGGTTTTAGCACTATCTTTGAATTTTATTAAAAAAATAGCATTAAAACAAACTCTATATATGAAGCAGCGGGTAGAGGAAATTGATTTCCTGAAATGTATATTTATTTTGCTGATGATTGTATTTCACCTGCGTTATATAGGTGATACCTATCCGTATGTAAAGTCGTTGGTTTATACCTTCCACATGCCGGCATTTTTGATTATTTCGGGTTATTTGATGAATGTGCAGAAAACGGCTTTTCAGTTTCTCCGTGCGATGAGATGGATTTTTGTTCCTTATGCATTGATGGAAATAGGTTATGTGCTGATGTCGGCTGTTCTTCCAGTGCGCGACCGTGTAGATGATTTAAGTTTTTTGCTGTGGGCTGACAAGTTATTTCTTCATCCATTAGGTCCTTATTGGTATTTACACACGTTGATGCTCTGTGGAAGTACTTATTATTTGGTTAATCGGTTTAGTTGTTTGTGGAGAACTAATTTGGCAGTTTTGATTGTTTTGGCATTATGCTATGCCGGTTGGTCTTGCGTAGGTATTTTGTCTTTGCCCAATGCACTTTATTTTACAGCCGGAGTTGCTTTACGTCGGAGCCGACTACAGTTTCTTGACTTTTTCCGTCCTTCGGCTTGGGCAGTGATTCCTTTCATTCTGCTGGCTTTATCACCCAATAATTTAGATAGGGCACTTCCTGAAGGAATTTTACTTACTTATCTTGCTATGAGTATCGGACTGACTTTGGTGAGATATCTTTCAGAGACAATAAAACAGACTTGTTGTTATATCGGAGAACATACTTTTGTTCTTTTGATTTTTTCTCCGATATTCACAATGGCGGTAAAGCCTTTAGCAAATGTCTTTGCTTTCGATTCATCAGGAATGTTGTTCTTGACAGTATCTTTGTTAATAACTCTTATAGGCTGTTTTATATTGGCATGGGTTATTGATTATTTGCATCTTTCTCCTTATTTTTGGGGGAAGGAGCGAATGATGCAGCCTTTTCCTAAGTATCATGCCAAGATGACAGATAATTAAAATATTTCTCATGCAGAGGATTTTTGGCATTTGGTTTGTTTATATTAAAGAAAGGACATTCTTCAAAAAGAGAAACGCGAATATCCGATATTAATGTATCATTAAAATTATATAGCTATGATTTCAGAAAAATTACAAAAAGCGATTAACGATCAGATTGTTGCCGAAATGTGGTCTTCAAACCTTTATTTGTCAATGTCGTTCTACTTGAAGAGCGAAGGATTCGACGGCTTTGCTCACTGGATGCGTCTTCAGTCGCAGGAAGAGTTAGCCCATGCTTATGATTTGGCTGATTATCTGGCGAAACGTGGCGGTGTGGCTAAGGTTGATAAAATAGATGTTGTTCCACAAGGCTGGGGCAGTGTGCTTGAAGTTTTTGAACACGTGTATAAACATGAATGTCATGTTTCTGAATTAATTGACAGTTTAGTGAACGTAGCTGCAGAAGTAAAAGACAAAGCTTCTCAGGATTTCTTATGGAGCTATGTTCGTGAACAGGTGGAAGAAGAAGCTACCGCACAAGGTATTGTTGAAAAGTTGAAACGTTGCGGAGACCATGCAGGTATTCTGTATATGGATGATAAATTAGGTTCTCGCAAATAAAGTATCTGTAGGAAATAAGAAAATGCTGCTTCGTATTGCGAAGCAGCATTTTTTTATATCTTTGCTCTCATAATGATTTATAACAGGGAAATAGTATGGGAGGTATTTGGTTACGAGGTTTAAACTGGTGTCGGCGTTTCCGCCATCGTTGTGGTTATGGGGTACATTCGCCTTCCGATTTCTTCTTGATTACGTTCGTTATTTATGAACAAGCTCCATACTATGCTTTTGCATCGTTGCATCATTTGCGCAGAGTAGTAAGTCATTTACCCCATTATCGTGAAAAAGTTGACCGTTTTCTATTTCGTTTAGCTAATTATCTGCAGCCGGTCAACATCGTAGAGGTGGGAACAGGAAGTGGTTTGACTACCCGTTATATTGCAGAAGCTTGTCCGAAATCGTCTGTCCTAACCATCTCCGATATGCGTGAAGAGTCTGTGGAGCGTATATTCTCTTCTCAATCTAACATTACCTATTTGTCGGGAAATGCAGTAGATAAGATGGAACAAGTATTATCTACGGCAAAAGCTCCTCTTGATCTGATTCATGTGGCTGATATTCCTGATTATAGAGAGGTAGTTGAAAAGATTCTTCCATTTGTTCATGAACGTACTTGTCTGGTTGTAGCTAATCCTTACGGGAGTGAAGAGAAAAAACGATGGTGGAAAGAGGTATTGCTTGCAGATCAACTGGTGAGAGTAACGTTTGATTTATATGATGTGGGCTTGGTCTTCTTTGATAAGAAGCGAGCTAAGGAAAATCATATTGTGAACTTTCTTTAAATTGATATATTATGAAAATGAGTAAGATTTATACCCGAACAGGTGATAAAGGAACGACTTCGCTCGTAGGGGGAGTGCGTGTGTCAAAAGCGGATGCCCGGCTTGAAGCTTATGGCACCATCGACGAACTGAATGCGTGTATAGGGTGGCTGATGGCGGTAAGTCCGGATGAACAATCGAATGAGTTGTTAAAAACCGTTCAGCATAAACTCTTTTCTATAGGCTCTTATCTGGCAACAGACCAAAGTAAAACCGAGTTGTGTATAGAAAGCAAGGTTGCAGATTCAAATATTCTTCGTTTGGAACAAGAAATAGATGAGATGCATACTTATTTACCCGAATTGTCGGGCTTTATTCTTCCCGGTGGCTCGCAGGCGGCAGCTGTCTGTCATGTTTGCCGTACTGTATGTCGACGTGCAGAACGTAGAATCTATGCCTTAGAAGAAATGGGTGTGGAAGAAATAGATGATAATGTGAAGCGATTTGTAAACAGATTGTCGGATTATTTGTTCGTATTGAGTCGAAAGTTAAACTATTTAACGAAGTCGGATGAAATTTATTGGGATAAGACTTGTGAGTGAAAGAATTTATTATACTTTTGTGGCTCAATAAATCAAGATGTTAAACTTTAAAAACTGATATAATATGTATTGGACATTGGAATTGGCCTCAAAGCTGGAAGACGCTCCATGGCCTGCGACAAAAGATGAACTGATTGACTATGCAATGCGCTCAGGTGCTCCTTTGGAAGTTATTGAAAACCTTCAGGAAATGGAAGATGAAGGTGAAATATACGAAAGTATTGAAGATATCTGGCCGGACTATCCAAGTAAAGAAGATTTTTTCTTCAACGAGGAGGAATATTAATAGCCTTGGAATAGGTTGAATAATTAGGCTTCAGCGCAATGAACAAAAATAACTTGTTTGTTGCGCTGTTGTTTTTTAAGGATGGCTTAGTTTCATTTTGATTTCTCTGTTTGCAGATTTCGGGAGATTTTGCCATATTGCAGAAATTATGTAAAAGGATAGCATAAGAATATTGACAGATGAAATCAAAAAACATGGCATCAAAAGTTGATAGCCTCTTGAGATCACTTGATAAGAGGAAACTGGAAGAATTTATTAGGGCAGAATGTGAAAACAACGTGCAGGTTTGCAATCGTTTTCTTGCATTGGGTGCTGATAGAAGATTGGTTTCTAATCCTGGGCGGTATTCCTCTCTCATTGAAGGGTTGATAGAAGATTATAGCCGTCATGGTTATATTAGTTATCGGGATAGTTTTGAGTTTAATGCAAGTGTGAATCAGATACTTGAAGAAGCAGATGAAGCCATGAACTATCAACAGTGGAATGTGGCTGTAGCCATATTGACAGGTGTTGCCGATATGGCAGAAAAAATTCTCAACAGTGGAGATGACAGCGCAGGGGAACTTAGTGGAATAGTTGATTATTGCTTTGAGAAATGGTCCTTGCTTATTGAAAAGGAACTGCCTGATGAGATGAAGTCTGATTTATTCAAACTGGCATTGACCCGATTTAAAGAGAAAAATTTGGTTGGCTGGGACTGGTGGTGGAGTTGGATTCAATTTGCCGTTAGTTTGGCAAATACTCCAGAGCAGCAAGGTGAAGTACTTTCTGCATTAGATGAAATAAAAAAGCCTCATGAGGATGATTGGAGCCAGAAATATGCTTATAATCAGGCTCAGCTATATAAACTGAAGATGATGGCTCGCTGTGGTACATCAGAAGAGCAGCGTAAGTTTATGTATGACCATATTGAGAATGAAGAGTTTCGCCGTAAACTCCTTCAGATGGCATGGGAGGAGGATAATTTCGATGAAGTGCTTCGGATAGCAGTGCAGGGCATTGAACAGAATGCAGAGCTGGAAGGACTTGTTTGTGAATGGAAAGAGTGGGAGATGAAAGTATACCTTCAAAGAGAAGATACGACTCAGATTATTCGTCTGGCTCGTGATTTTTTCTTAAGAAACAGGGTTCGGTTTGGCGAATGGGAAGGTATGGACTTTTCGATGGAGGCGATGTATTCGTTGATGAAAAGTAAAATAGACCCAATAATCTGGGAAGACTGGGTAGAATCATTAATTACTGATGCAGATGGGAATCAAATTTTACTCCTATACATGTATACTCAAGAGAAAATGTGGAGTAGGTATATGGAATATCTTCGGAAATATCCTTTACAGCATCTTTTGGAGGAGGCTCCCAAGCAGGTTTTCGAATGCTATAAAGACGAATTCATTAAGTTGTATGTTGGATGTGTGGAGAACCATTTTCGGAGAGCATCAGACCGTTCTTCCTATCAACATGGAGTTTCTATGTTGAAAACGCTTATCGGCTATGGAGGCCGTCGGGAGGCCTATGAAATAATTGAGCAGCAGAAAGCACGCCGCCCCCGGAGACCGGCTTTGCTTGATGAACTGTCGAAAGTTAAGTAAATCGCAGTGATGAATTGTTCTTTTATCCTGTTTGTAGGGGCAGGTTGATTAATCAGACTGGATAGTATGGCTCGCCTTTCACCCGTTTTCACTGAACTTATATTTTGTAGAATTGTTGTTTATAATGAAGTAGAATGATGAAAAAAATCTTATTCCTTATGTTGGCTGTATTTATAGTAAATACAGCATGTAGTAGTAATGTGTCAAACAATCAGTCAGAAATGAATAAGAAGATGGATATAGCAGAAAATGCAAAAGTGGTACATCTTACCAAAGCCGATTTTTTGGCTAAAGTTTATAACTACGAGAAGAATCCCAGTGAATGGAAATATGAAGGCGATAAACCGGCAATCATTGATTTCTATGCCACTTGGTGTGGACCCTGTAAAATGATTGCTCCGATTCTTGAAGAACTAGCCAAGGAATATGACGGACAGATTGTGATTTATAAGATTGATACGGAAAAAGAGCAGGAATTGGCTGCCGCATTTGGTATTCGTAGCATTCCTACCTTGCTGTTTATACCGAAAACAGGAGATCCTCAAGTAGCTCAGGGAGCTCTTCCTAAGGCTACTTTGAAAAAAGCAATCGATGAGTTCTTGTTAGGGAAAAAGCCCTAATTAAACGAAAAAGTTAGTAGAACAAATAAAATCCCGGTTAAAAGGAAAGAGTCCGGTACAATACCGAACTCTTTCTATAACTGGATAATGTTTAACACGTCCAACTTTTTGGGGTCACTTCAGTCTCGGTTATTGAGGCATAAAGCTTGTACCAAGGAAGAAACTATTGTGTAAGAATCTCGGTATAGAAGCGCTTCACGTCGCTCCATTTATAGAAGGGGAAGTGGGAGGTCTGAACAGGAATACTTGCTTCTTGCTCGTTTAACAGAAATTTTACCAGAATATCTTTCGGATTGCCTTTGTCCTTTTGATAGAATACTATTTGTATGTTTCCTGCCATAGGTACGATTTTATAGTCAGACCATACTTTGTATACTTCTTCTGGAGCGCTGACTGCTACATTACAATTGTTTAATCTTAAAATGGCTGCCAATGGAATTACATTTCCATCATGCCCGAAACGAAGGGTAGCAGCTATTTCTGGATTGGAAATGGCTTGTTCTGCGCTTTCTATGATATTGCTGAGCAGTGCTTTAGCATTGGCTACTACGATACCTTTTCCGTCAGCATGATTGGCATTACCTACGTAGAAACGGTAGTTGTGGCATTGCCATAAATCGAGTAATTCTTGCTTTTCGAATAGGTCGTAAAAAGAAACTTGGGTTTCCATATTTTGCATATCGCTAGCTATTGAATATAGTCCCCATATAAGCTGATGCGGGTTGACTTGTTTGCGAATAAAGTGCTTGTCGGAGAACAAAGTAGCCATTAGTCGGTCAGGCTTTGTGTGTTCTTCTTTAAATTTTCGGTATTCCTCCACCCAAGGACCTGTTTCCCCATGTGTAAAGCAATTGGATTCATCGGTATGAAAGTTCAGATAGTCCATGTACTTGGGGCTTGCTTCGTAGTAAATATCCAACTTGGGATTCATATTTTTAAGCTGATCACCAAATGCTACCATGCTCATGGCACAGCGTAATACTACAGTAGAACGGGCAGAAACTTGGCGTCCGTTCTTGAATACTTCTGGATAGGATAGATACATGCGTTGGGCGATACCTTGATGTTGACGACGGCCTAATGGAGTTAAATCTCCTCCGTGTCCTTCGGCTTCCAACCATATTTTAAGAAGTCGCTGGTATACATCTTGTCCTAAAGGAGTAAGTGCATTGCTTTTTTTAGCTTTGGCAAATAGGTCGATAACCCATTTATAGTCCATATCAGAGATGAGGTATCTTGAACCATGTCGTCCGTAGTGACTGATATAAAAAGGAGAATATCCTTTTGGGGGGGTACTTTGCGGTTGCAGATTGTGAACAGGATAGGCATAATAGACTCCTGCAGTTTTCTGAATATCATCAAACATCTCTTGTGGTGTAGTCTGCCCCATAAAAGGCAGACTGCACGACAGAAACAGAGAGGTTAGTAAATATGTTCTTACTTTCATTGGTTGTATCCTTCGTTTTGTTTTAATGTGGGGTTGTTTACAAGTTCGCTTGCAGGGATAGGAAATAATTCATATTTATCGTCTACATTAGAGCCGAATCTTTCTCCATTTTTCCAGTCCCAGTTATTGTTTTTAGTGTATTTGTTGAAACGGATGAGGTCTGTACGGCGAATGCATTCGCTGGCTAGTTCACGTTGACGTTCGGCAAGAAGGAAATCTAAATCTAACTGTTGGTCGGTGATTACTCCTGATACATCGGAACGGATGCCGGGTTGTGCATATTCATCTGACATATATGCTCGTTTACGAATCTCGTTTACATAGTCGAGCGCTTCGCTTCGTGGTGCCTTGGCTCCTCTCAGAATAGCCTCTGCTGCCATTAAGTAGGCATCAGCTGTACGGAATAAAGGGAAATCAATAGAAGTATACGTATCTCCTGAAGCACAAATCTGATCGTCTTTGGTTACATTTCTCCATTTGATATATCCATATCCGCAAGTAAAGGTACTGGTCATTTCATTGTTTTCATTCCATGTCTCTTTTACTTGACCGTCTAACGCTGTCATAAACTGGGCACGTTTGTCTTTCTTTTGATTTCCCCATGAATCGCTGGGATTAAAGATTACGTCGTCTCTGTCAAAAGCATCAACAAAGTTGGTTTTAGAACGTACATTACCCCATCCTTTAGAACCTACTCCTGTTTGGTAAAGCTTATCCATTGGACCGTTGACAAATGCTTTTACGTAGAAGTTTGTACCGGCAGAACTTTGTGCGTGAATTCCGTCTTGTACTAAGGGCCAAATGATTTCCTTACAAGTTTCGTTATCGGCAAGAAAAATTTGGCGATAATCGTTCGCCAGTGGATAATGACCGTCGTTGATTACCTTTGTAGCAAACTGATAAGCTTCTTCGTATTTGTTTTCGCCAATCCATGTCTCAGCATTCAGATACATACGTGCTTGTAGAAACCAGTTGGCTACTTGGTCTATGCGTCCATATTCGTTTTCTCTAGGTTGTACCAAGTCTTTTTCTATGGTTTGCAGTTCCGAAATGGCATAGTTGAAAATCTCTTTGCGGCTCCATTGTACGGGAATATCTTTTACTCCTACTTTTTCATCAATATAAGGAACGGCACCGAAGAAATCGCATAGCATAGAGTAGCAATAAGCGCGGATAAAACGTGCTTCGGCTCTGTAGTGCATATAGTTGTTTTTCAGTGCTTCGTATACACCTCTTGATTTTAATTTGTCTTCTGTACATTCGCGAAGAAATTCATTGGTATAGGCTATTGTCATATACAACCGTTGATATGTCCACTGGATGACAGAGGCATTGGATGCATCCCACTGTAGATTTAAGCATTTACGAAGTCCGTTCGAAGAGGAAGGCATCAGAAAATTATCTGTATTCAGTTCTTCCAGATAAAATAGCAGTCGCGTATATCCGGAATACCCTTCGTTAGCTCCTTCAAGATCTCCGTCTCCACCATCTCCTCCTTTTTGACCAGTTAAAATCAGAGATGCATAACATTTTGCCAAAACTCCAATGTATCCTTCAGGGGTGCTATACACTTTCTCTGTAACTAACTGGTTTTCGTCTAAAGGCATTGTGTCCAAATCGTTGAAGCAAGAGGTTAAGGGCAGACTCAAGCTAAATATAATGGATAAGCTAAGTAATATCTTTTTCATAATTTTTAAGATTACGTGATTTAAAAAGTAAGGTTGGCACTGAATGAATAAGTTCTTGGGCGTGGATAAACTTCTCGGTCAATACCACTATATATTTCAGGATCAATACCTGAATAACCTGTAAACACTGCTACATTCTGTACCCCGAATGTCAAGCGCAAGGAACTGGAGTTATTCCACAATTTCGGGAAAGTGTAACCCAGCGAAATGTTGTCAATACGGAAGAAAGAAGCATCTTCAAGGAAATAGTCTGAATACAACTGTTGTGTTTGAAATCCAGTATCTTTAGTAGCTTGTAAAATATTCGAGTAACTTCCTTGATCGCTATATACCGATTGTACATACTGGTCGGCGGTTACGAAATTATACATATAGTTTCCAAATGAGCCGTGTCCGCTGATTGCAAAATCCCAGTTCTTGTAACTGATTTGTGTATTTAATCCTAAGTAAGAGGTAGGTAGTGCGCTTTTCCCTGTTGCATAACGGGTCTCTGTTGCAGAGATGCTTCCATCTGGTTGGATATATTTTCCTTCTATAGGCCTTCCCGCATCATCGTACGCTTGTTTTGCTAGATAGAATGTATAAGGACGTTCTCCTACCATAAAAACCTGTACTTTTTTTCCGGTACCGGAAATGTCTCCTGTTTCGACGAAGTTATTGGAAGAGTCGATCATATTCAGCTTGGTAATTTTAGAGTCGTTCCATGTGTAGTTCATACCTACTGTCCATTTCCAGTTCTTGGTATTGACTGGTACGAAATTGATGGAGAATTCTGCTCCCTGATTATCCATTGCACCAATATTAGTAGTCAATACCGGAGCATAGTTTGTACCAGATATTACATTGATAGTATTGAGTAAGTCTTTGGTATGTCGTTTGTAATAATCGATAGAACCATAAATTCTGTTGTTCAGGAATCCATAGTCTAGTCCTACATTCCACGTGGTAGTTGTTTCCCACTTAATGTCCGGATCATAACCATTGGGGCGATAAGTATGATACCATATATCTCCAAACTGATACGATGATTCGGGGTAGGATACATTGAAAGTAGTCATATATGGATAATCATTTAGAATATCTTGTTGGCCGGTCTGTCCGTAGCTAACACGAAGTTTTAAATCGGTCATTATTTCTTGCTCCTTGAAGAATGTTTCTTCGCTCACTTTCCATCCTAATGCTACTGACGGGAAATATCCCCAACGATTGTTTTTGGCGAATCGAGAAGAGGCATCGGCACGTAAGGTAGCTGTGAGCATATAACGGTTATTGAAGGTATAGTTCAATCGCCCATATAAGGATAGCAGATAATATTCTGTTTCATAATGATTGGGGGAGAACAACTCTTTTCTTTCCGGTGAAAGGGTGGTAGAATTAAACTTCTTCCAGAAATGCTGCCAGCCGTAACCTCCCATCAGGCTAAAACTGTGCTTGTCGCCGAAATCGGGTGTATAAGTCCCGTAGAAGTCAAGTAGTGTATTTCTTTTTTTCTGCTTTCCGTCGAACATAAGTCCTGTACCATCTTTCATATTGGACGTATACATCATTCCTGCTAATTGGGGTACATCTTTATCTTGTTTACTTTGTAAGATATCGTAGCCCATGTTTAAAGTAAAGGACAGATCTTCCAGACCGTGTACTTTATAATTGATATTAGCATTACCGATAGAACGGATAATGGCATTATTATCTTTCTGAAGTTCAAGTTGCGCTACAGGATTGTCTGTCTGTATAGCCATAGGAGATTCCCCGTTCATCCAAATGTAGTATCCTAATCCCGGGTCTGTGGAAGCTGTAGCACTTCCGGTTTTTACCGGACGAGTAGGATCGTACCGAAGGGCATTTCCTACTACGCTGTTATCTACTTTGTCGTTACTTTCGTAAGAAATTTTTAAATTGAGGTCTACACTCAGATGGTCGTCAAAAAACTTGGGCGATAGACCTCCGTTGAAAGTAATGCGTTGATAGTCGTTGTTACGGATAATACCTCCTTGATTGGTGTATCCTACCGAAGCACGGAATGGGGTTTTGTCTGTTATTTTACCGGAGACCGACAGATTGTGCTCTTGTGAAAAGGCGGTTCGGTAAATCTGATCCTGCCAATCAGTGTCGGCTGTGCCAAATTCCGGATTGGCTGGCACTCCAGTGACTGTAGGTGCAAATACTTTGAATTCATCAGCCGACAGTACATCCAGTCTTTTTGCGGTAGTGCTTAAACCGAGATTCATAGAGTAGTTGATACGGGGTTTGCTTTCTGTCCCTTTTTTAGTGGTAATTACAATGACACCATTGGATGCGCGAGAGCCGTAGATAGCAGTTGCTGAGGCATCTTTTAAGATAGTGAAAGTTTCAATATCATTAGGATTGATGGCACCAATCACGTTACCACCTCCCTCTATGGTAGAGTTGTCTACAGGAACACCGTCTATTACAATCAGCGGATCATTGGAGGCAGAGAGGGAAGCACCGCTACGGATACGAATGGTAGCGCTGGAACCTGGTGCACCCGAACCAGCGACTACATTTACTCCCGACATTTTTCCTACCAGTGCGTCTTGTGCAGTGGCTTGCAGTCCTTTATTGAAATCATCCGGTTTGATAGCTGTTACGGAACCAGTGGCATCCGATTTTTTTACTGTACCGTAGCCAATTACGACTACATCATCCAGCATCTCTGTATTTTCTTTTAGTATAATCTTCAGCTCTTTACCGATAGCCGTAGTTTCGTAGTCTTTGTATCCGATGTAGGCTATCCGGATGATTGCGTTCTTATCAGGAACAGATAAGGAGAAGTTCCCGTCGAAGTCTGTGATGGTTCCCGTTGTAGTACCTTTTACTACAATATTAGCTCCGATGATAGGCTCATTGTTTTCATCTACTACATGTCCTTTTATTATTAGATTTTGTGCAAAAGAACTTGCACCTAGAACCAAAGCGCATAAGAGTGTAGTACACCGTTTGGAGCGAAATGGCAAGTTAAGCTTGTGTTTCATAATACGCAATGTTTTTAATAGTTATTATTTTTCGGAAAAAATTACTGAAGTACTGTATTTAAATTCATACTATTAATTTTAAAGTTACTAAATCTTCTATTCTGTTATGGCTTTTTGAGGATGATTCCGGTTCGTAAGTTTCATGAGAATCTGATAGCTAACAGTTTTTACTTTATTTCTTTGATAGAAATAGCATATCCGCCACCAACGGCAGCTTTCAGATTCAGCTTGGTTTTGCTGGTTACTTTTTTCTTGGTGATGGTATAGGCTTGCGGGTTCTTGTCCCAACTTGCATCTTTGGCATCAGCATAGATTGTTGCTTCATATTTCTTGCCTGCGTCTAAGAAGTCAAGGCTCAGTTTTGAAGTATGACCATTATATCCGGCAGTACATCCCACAAACCAGTCGTTGCTGCCTTTAGCACGGCGGGCAATGGTTACATATTCTCCCGGCTCTGCTTCCAGATATTTGCTCTCATCCCAGTCGATGGCAACATCTTTAATGAACTGGAATGCATCCATGAATCGTTCGTAGTTCTCCGGGATATCGGCAGCCATTTGCAGCGGGCTGTACATGGTAACATACAGTGCCAGCTGACGGGCAATGGTAGTGCGAACACGTGATTTATTGTTTGGGTTCATCTTACTGCAGTCGGTTTCAAAAATCCCCGGGGTATAGTCCATCGGACCACCGATGAGGCGGGTAAACGGAAGGATAGTGGTATGGTTCACGTTGTTTCCACCGAATGATTCATATTCAGTTCCGCGTGCCGATTCGTTTCCGATAAGGTTCGGATAAGTGCGGCATAAACCTGTGGGGCGAACTGCTTCATGTGCATTGACCATAATTTTATAATCAGCTGCTTTTTTTACTGCATAGAGGTAGTGATCAACCATCCACTGACCGTAGTGATGTTCACCGCGTGGAATGATGTCGCCTACATATCCGCTCTTAACCGAGTTATATCCGTTGTCTACCATAAACTGATATGCTTTATCCATATGGCGCTCATAGTTTCTGACAGAAGAAGAGGTTTCGTGATGCATCATCATTTTGATGCCTTTTGAGGCTGCATAGCGGTGTACCTCTTTTACATCGAAGTCAGGGTAGGGAGTGACGAAATCAAACACATAGTCCTTGCTCTTGCCGAACCAGTCTTCCCAACCTTGATTCCATCCTTCTACCAGAACGGCATCAAATCCGTGCTGGGCGGCAAAATCGATGTAGCGCTTTACATTGGCTGTGTTGGCTGAATGTGTTCCGTTAGGTTTTGTCTTTGTATAGTCAGTCTGTCCTAATTTCACACTCGGCACATCATTCGTGTAGGCCCAGGTTCCTTTATTGGTAATCATGTCCCACCATACACCGATATACTTCACTGGGTGAATCCAAGAGGTATCTTCAATTTTACAGGGTTCATTCAAGTTTAGAGTAATGCGTGAGGCTAATATATCACGTGCATCATCGCTGGCAATGACGGTACGCCAGGGCGAGGTACAAGGAGTTTGCATATATCCTTTATCCCCTTTGGCGTCGGGAGTCAGCCAAGATTCGAAAATCATGTTTTTATCATCCAAGTTGAGGCTCATGCACGCATAGTCTTTCAATGCAGCCTCATGCAGGTTAATATAGAGCCCGTTATCGGTTTTCATCATCAGTGCAGTCTGAACGCCTGTAGGAGAGAATACATGCTGTGAAGAGTTTTCGGTAACGGCGGTTTTCATTTTTTCGCGGATTTCAGAGAGGCGAGAAGTGGTATAGTCATACTCTTGTGTGTCGTAGTCGCCCGGAATCCAGAAAGCTGTATGGTCACCAGCCATGGCAAATTGTGAATGTTCTTCCTTGATGATAAAGTAATTCAGGTTCTGTTGTTGCGGGAACTCATACCGGAAGCCTAAACCATCGTTGAACAGACGGAAGCGGATGACCATTTGTCGGGCGGTCTCCGGTTGCTCTAACATTACTTCCAATTCATTGTAGTGGTTTTGAATGGTACTCTCTTCGCCCCATACCGGATTCCAATTCTCATTCAGAGAGGCTGTCTTGGTTTCTTTAATTTTGAATCCGGTCATTAGATTCGTACGGGCATCTACACCTTCTTTCTGTTTCATCTCCGTCCACTCAAATCCGATTTTCTTTTCCGGATCTTCTCTTTTAAGTTCCAGCCCCAAGGTACTGGGTTTGATTACGGCTTGATTTTTGAACGAGAGTTCGTATTCAGGAGCTCCATTTTCGTTCAGACGAAAGTTCATGGTAAAGTTTCCGTTGGGCGAAACCAGTTGCTGAGCACTGGCTGTGACGCAGTAACATAAAGCTGCGAGGGAAAGCATTTTCTTTATATTCATAGTTTTCAGGTAAAAAGATTATAAAAAAGTTGAGGTTAATTGCTTTGAAAATGGTTTTTGGTGTGTTTGCAAGCAAAGTTAAGTTTCTTGCAATTCACTTTTCTTCTTAAAAGAGAAAATATAAATGGTTATGTTTTTAATTTGTTGATAAATAGTCAGTTGTAAGAATTTTAATTTATATAAATATAAATAGGTTAGAAAGTTAGAATGAGCGTTTCACGGGGATTAAGACTTAATTTATCTGTGAGTTTTATTGTTTTCTCACTTAAAAGGTCAGTGCTACTGTCCGAAGGTAATACTTCACGGTACGGAGTAAGCTCCAGTTCTTGAGAAGAATTGGTTCCGTTCATGAAAACCACTACCGACTGTCCGTTATATTCACGCTGATATACATAGACTCCTTGTCGGATGGAGAAGTGCTTCATATTTCCTTTCGTGACAGCCAGGTTACCTTTACGCCATTGAAGCAACTTGCGGGTATAGTTGAATGCTTCATTTTGCAAAGCCGTACGTCCTTTTTCTGAAAAAGCATTTAATTCGTCTCCCTTCCATCCTCCGGGGAAGTCTCGGCGAAGCGCACCGTCTCCATTTCCTTTATTGCCACTCATCAGAATTTCGGTTCCATAATAAATCTGTGGAATCCCGCGTGTGGTAAGCATGAAGGCTAACGCTTGTTTGTAACGGGTCAGGTTGTTTGCTTTATCTTTGTCAGATGCAAAGCGGGATGTATCATGATTATCCAGGAAAGTCAGCAGTCCCATAGGGTTGGCGTAAACTAAGTCTTGAGAAAGATAGTCATACAAGCGGTACAGACCACCTCCCCATTCACCGGTTTCTTCATCGAAAGCCTGATTCATCAGTCCTTGTAGAGGAAAGTCCATGACGGTGGGAAGATAAGAGTTTTTCGGAGCAGCTATTTTGCTGTCTTTCTGCCAGTACGCAATCTGTACATTACTATTCAGCCATGTTTCTCCCACGATGTTGAAATACGGGTATTCCTCATTTACTTCTTTACACCATTGGCTCATGAAATCAAAGTCGGCGTAGGGGTGAGTGTCTTGGCGTATTCCGTTGATGCCGGCATATTCAATCCACCAGATGCTGTTTTGAATCAAGTAACGTGCTACGTGGCGGTTACGTTGGTTAAAGTCGGGCATGACAGAGGCAAACCATCCGTCGGTAGCAATCCGGCGTTCATAGTTGCTGGCATGTATATCCATGACGTTTGCCGTTTTAAAAGAAGTTTGAACGTAATTGGAGCTGAAGTTAAACCATTCTTTTGAAGGCTTGTCGGCAAACAGGTAGTTTTCGTTACCGCAGTGGTTGAATATCATGTCCATAACCACTTTCAGACCTTGACTGTGTGCCTGTTTTACCAGTTCTTTAAACTCTTGATTGGTGCCGAAGCGACGGTCTATCTGATAATAATCGGTGATAGCATATCCGTGGTAAGATCCTTCTTTCATATCGTTTTCCTGAGTGGGATTGAGCCAGATGGCAGTAGCTCCCAAGTCGGATATATAAGTAAGGTGGTTTGCAATACCTTGCAAGTCTCCTCCATGGCGGGCATAGAGATTGTTGCGGTCGGTCGTGCTTTCTTTCATGCCCTTGATGATGTCGTTTTCTTGATTACCATTTGCAAATCGGTCGGGCATAATCAGGTAAAGTACATCTTCAGCAGTGAAACCTTTAATGTCTTCTCCTTTCCGGACTCTGGCTTTCAGTTCATAAGGAATTTCTGTCAGTTTCTTTCCTTGTTTAAGACGAATGGTAAGAGTCTGTGCATCGGCTTCTGTCAAATCGAGATACAGCAACAAGTAGTTAGGGCTTTCTTGCTTTACCACTTCTTTGAGTATAACTCCTTTGCCTGTCAGAGTTACATCAGCATTGCTGATTTGCTCCCCATATAGCAGAATCTGTAATTCCGGATTTTTCATTCCTGCCCACCAAAACTCTGGGGCTGTTTTTTTAATGATACTGCCCTGTGCGCCGAATACGTTCAGGCAAGTTAGTGCGAATACGAATAAAAGCCATTTATGTTTCATGATAATAAAGGTTTAAATGTTTTTCACCGCAAAAGTAGATACTTGCCGAAAGTTTTCTTATCTTTGGAAATAAAATATAAGTAATAGAAAAAGATAAACCTTTGTTAATTAATACTTTTTCTTGTTAGTTGTATCTGATTTATATAAATGTTTTAGTGCCCTTCTTTATTAGTGAAGAGCCTTTTTATAATGCCTTTTTAGCTGGATGGAAATATGAAAAGAGGATTTTTTCTGTTATTGATAGGCTGGATGGTATGCCATGTTCTTCCTTTGCAGGCAAAGGATGCTTCCTACCGAAAGTCGTTGGAGTCACTCGATGAGGTAATCGGTGAGAAAACTCGGTATCAGGCTGAGCGAGAACAAACCATCAGCCAACTGAAACTGTTCCTTTCGAATGCTCCAGATGCCGTGGAGTCTTACAAACTGTGTGGAGAACTCTTTCGGATTTATCTGCATTTCCAGGCAGATTCTGCCCTTTATTACTTAAAGAGGAAAACCAATTATTGGGAGAAGATGAACCATAAAGACCTTAACCCGGATTTGGTGATCAATCGGGCAGAAGTGATGGGACTAATGGGGATGTATAATGAGGCTTTGCAAGAACTGCGGAAACTCAATGTCGACGAGCTGAGTGAAGAAGCGAAACGATATTATTATAATACGTTTCGTACGTGTTACGGCTGGCTGGCAGATTATACCGTAGAGAAACAGTCTAAAGCTCAGTACAGGAAGCTTACCGACTGTTACCGTGACTCTATTCTCATGGTTTCTCCTCCGGGGACAGACCGGAATATTGCTCAAGCAGAGAAAACTTTGCTTGACAAGAAGCCGGATGAGGCGGTTGCTATTTTAACCAAGATGCTGTCAACATCTATGGATATGCAGCAGAAAGCTTATGTTAATTTTACGTTGGCTTCAGCTTATGAGGCAAAGGGAGAAGAGGATATGCAGATATTTTACTTGACACAGACTGCCATCATTGATTTGAAGATGGCAGTACGTGAATATGCCTCTTTACAAAAACTGGCGCGCTTGATGTATGAGAAGGGAGATTTGGAAAGAGCCTATCGCTATCTGAGCTGTTCTATGGAAGATGCTGTGACATGTAATGCTCGTTTGCGCTTCTTGGAGGTGACAGAATTTTATCCGATTATTGACCGTGCCTATTCAGAAAAGGTTATGCAGGAAAGAAGGATGGGCTGGATACTCTTTCTGAGTGTAAGTATATTGGCTCTCTTATTGATAGTCTTGGCTATTTACTTGTATTATGGAATGAAAAAACTGACGCTGATGCGTCGTAATTTATCGGTTGCGAATAAAGAACTTAAGGTAGTAAATGAGACACTGGAGCAAACAGGCAAAATCAAAGAAGTATATATTGCCCGTTATCTGGACCGCTGTGTGAGCTATTTGGATAAACTGGAGCAGTATCGCCGCTCATTGGAAAAACTGGCAATGGCATCGCGTATGGAGGATTTGTTTAAGGCAATTCGTTCGGAACAGTTTTTGCGTGATGAACGTAAATCCTTTTACAGTGAGTTTGATAAGTCGTTCCTTGAGCTTTTCCCAGATTTCATTGCTGACTTTAATGACTTGTTGGTTGAGGAGGGCAAGATATATCCCAAACCGGGGGAACTCTTGAATACTGAGCTGCGTATATTTGCCTTGATTCGTTTAGGGGTGACCGATGCTAACCGTATTGCTCATTTCTTGGGTTATTCACTTGCTACCGTTTATAATTACCGGAGTAAAATCCGCAATCGGGCAAAGGGGGATAAGGAGCGGTTTGAACAGGAGGTTATGGAATTGTAGCCTTTGTGTTTTTGCTGACTGTCTTTGTCTTTCCGGAAATAAGAAGTTTGTGTTTTCATGCTGATGAATTTTATAACCCACTATTATGGGTTATACGACCCACAATGGTGAGTTATACAACCCACTATTATGGGTTATACGACTCACTATTATGAGTTGTAGAATTCCCGGTTATAAAAAGGTAAACAGTTGAGGGAAAAACCGGTTCTCCATCAAGCCATTTTTGCTTTAAAGGCAAGTGCATACATGCGCATTTGCTTTACCATAGCAAGCAGTCCGTTGCTTCGGGTAGGTGACAAGTGCTCCTTCAGTCCGATTTTTTCAATGAAATAAAGTTCCGAGTCTAAGATTTCATCGGGAGTATGACCTGATACTACTTTGATAAGTAGTGTGATGATTCCCTTAACGATGAGAGCGTCACTTTCTGCCTGGAAAATTATTTTGCCATCATCAGTTAAGTCAGATTGCAGCCATACCCGACTTTGGCATCCGTCAATTAAGTTCTGTTCTGTTTTATATTGGGGAGCAAGCGGCTCTTGCTCATTGCCTAAATCAATCAGTAACTGATATTTATCCATCCAGTCGTCAAAGTTGCTGAATTCTTCGATAACCTCATCTTGTAATTCGTTAATTGTTTTCATTATCGCTTTCTTTTGTTTATTTTTCATTATAAATTACTCCCAATACCGTTTGTCCTACAGCTTGAAGAGTCGCCTTTTCAATATGTTCCATATTATCATTCAGAGTGTGCCACGTCGGATTAAATCCCGTGTTTCCTTGTAAGTCATAGTGTATGATGTCTACGCATGGAATCTGGCGGTATTGGTTTACATAAATGTGGTCGTCAGTTACTTCCCCTCCGTTTTGTTTGATAAAGTAATTGCCATATCCCAGTTTGTCTGCCATCTTCCATATCTTTTTCATGGCATGATTTGCTGTTCGTTTTGAATAGCCTTCGTAGTAAAAGGTAGCATTTTCTCCTCCTACCATGTCCAATAAGATACCATAGCGTGCCTTGTAATCGGGAACATGTGGAATACGTCCCCAGTATTGCGAACCTAAACACCAGGTATCCGGCTTGTGCATTCCTTGGTAAAACTCAGGAGTGCCATAATCTTCTGCATCGAAAAAGGCAATGTCAATGCCAATGGCAGGTGCTTGTTTCTGAACTTGGCGGGCTATTTCAAGTAATACACCCACACCGCTTGCTCCATCATTGGCACCGTCGATAGGGCGGTGATGGTTTTTGTCCTCATCGTGGTCGGCATACGGGCGACTGTCCCAGTGGGCGCATAAAAGAACCCGTTTTTTGCTTTCGGGATTATAGGCTCCGATGATATTACGGGCTTTAAGTATGGTGCCGTCGTATGCTACCAAATCAGCATATTGGTTATATACTTTAGCCCCGAAGCGTTCCAGCTCTGCAGCCAAGTATGTGCCACAGTCTCGGTGAGCTTGGGTGTTGGGAACGCGTGGCCCGAAGTTGACTTGGCTTTGTATATATGAGTAGGCACTGTCGGCTGAAAAAGTCGGTGGATTTATAAGTGCCTCTTCATTATCCTCTATTGTAGTTTTACTACTGGCTTTAGAACTGTTCCCGCAGGATATTAACCCAGCACCGAGGAAAAACACGGTTACAGCCGAAATCTTCTTGAATATATTCATGATATATATAATAGGTTGGTTTGTGCGCAAAGTTAATATTTAAACATGGAGACGCAAAAGTGCGCTTCGCTTTTTCACGAACTTTTTATAACTTTGCAAGAAAGCAATCTAAATACTGTATGAAGCAACATTTTTATTATTTTATATTGTCTGTAGCATTCCTTTTTGTAAGCCTTCGGTCGGGAGCAGCAACGAATAATGAAGTGGAGAAATTATTGGCTAAAGCCAAGCAGGAGTTGTATTCCAATCCCCGTCAATCGGCATATTGTTCATCAAAGGTTCAGGAGATAGCTTTCTCAGATGATCAGCGTGTGCGCGCATTTTTGCTTTATGCACAGGCAGAGGAAATGTTAGGTGATTTTGATGGCTGTCTTCAGGCTTTGTTTAAAGCCGACAGACTGATTTCAAAGACCGACACGCAGTTAAGAGGAGCATTATACAATCAAATGAGCGGAAGTTATTGCTTATTGGGTGATTATACAAAGGCGATAGAGTTGAGTGATTTGGCTATCAACCTGTTTAAAACTGAAAATGATTCTGTTAATCTGGCGCAGGCTTATAACAGTCGTGGTATTATTCATTCACATTTAGATGAGTATGTGCAAGCCGACCGTTTTTTTATGCAGGCATTAGAGATTAACCGGAAGTATAAAAATTTGAAGAAGATAGCTGCAAATTTAAATAACCTTTGTCTGTATCCGGGTGATTTGCCTACTCAGATACGTTGGATTAGTGAGGCAATTGTGATTAATCGAAACTTAAATGCCACATGGTCATTAAGTGAGAACTATAATAATTTAGGACGCTTGTATTATTATCAAAAGAAATATGTACAAGCCGTTATTGTTTTGAATAAAGCTTATCAGTTGGCATCAGGAATTAGTGCTAAAGGGTTAATATGCGATAATTATGAATATCTTTCTTGGGTTTATGCTGCAACGGGAGAATTTAAAAAGGCTTACGAGAAACAGGTTGCCCTTTATGCTTTGAATAAAGAGATACAAAATGTAACAAAGCTGCGTAATGTGGAGCAGAACGTAGCAAGGGAACGCTTGGAATACCAGCATCAGGAGAATCTGCGTAAAGAGCAGGAGTATGAAATTGCTCAGTTAAGGAGGAACATTGTTTTGGTACTGGTTGTTGCGTGTTCGCTGGCCATTATTGGATGGCTTCTTCATCAGCGTGTGAAGCGTAAGAAAAAACTGCAATTGATAAATACGCAATATCGTTTGGAACAGTCTGAACATGAAGTAGCGAAGTTAAAAGTGCATCAACAGGAAATGGAACTTCTGCATGTACAGTCGGCTTTGGAAAATAACAAGCAGGAGATGACAAACTTTGCCGTTTTTCTTCAGAGCAGGAATGAACTGTTGGATAAGATACGTGAATTGATCAGGCAAGGCTATAAAATGGAGGGTTCTGAGCTGTTGACTCATCTGAAAAAAATTAATGCTTTTATCAGCCAGCATCAGAGTGGGGACAAGACAGGCAGTTTGACTTTGCGGCATATCGATGAAAAGAATCAGGAGTTTATAGAACGGTTGGTGGAGCGTCATCCGGGTCTGACTCAAGGAGAGCGTCATTTGGCTACTCTGCTCCGGGTAGAATTGTCAACTAAGGAAATAGCGATGTTGTCGGGCACGACTCCTAAAACAATCAATATGAATCGCTATCGCCTGCGAAAGTCTTTGGGACTTTCATCTGAAGATGATTTGGTGGAATATATTCGTTCAATTTGAGCGGATGTATGGTATATGCATCGGAATGAAAATTCAGCCTGTCCATCTATGAACCCGTGGGGGGTAAAGGGGACGGGCTGAATTTTGTTTTGAGGGCAGGGCTTTTATTCAAAGTCGCTCTGCTGCTTTTCTACCTCTTTCAGTTTTAACCGGTTTAGCTCACGTTGCTGTTTATGGAGCAAACGCTCTTTCCGGGATGTTTCCATTTCGCCGGATGAAAGAGCTGCTTTGCCTGCTTCTTCTTGTAAATCCAGCTCCTTGCTATCTGCCACCAGTATTTTCTCAGCCTTACGTGTGGGTATAATCAGTTCGGCTTCTATGGGTGTATGCTTTCCTTCCCATACCAGAGAAGCGTGTATTTTGATATTTCCTTGGCGGGTTGTCGTACGTATTAAGATGGGAGCAGTTCCCCATTGAATTGCACGTGGGTTTGTGAATGTTCTTTCGTTCGCAATTAATTGTCCGGGACCTTCTATCTCAAATTGTATTTCACAATTATTAAGGCGTTTGATGTTTCCATTTTCATCGGCAACGGCAGCAATAATTGTTGCCATATCTGTTCCGTCGGCTATCATACCTGTCTTTTCATCATCTATCCACAGCAATAATTTTGAAGGTCTCCGGGCTGGGACTACTTTATGGGTGGCAACAACTTCTCCATTGACTAGTCCTTCTGCCAGCAAATACGAATCAGCCTGTTTCCCGTTACGTGACAAACTCTTGTCATGCATGACATCCCATACGTTTTTGAATGTAATAATCGGTGAAGGCATACCTTCGCTGTTTTTGGATTTTGTATAAACCAACTGCTCTCCTTCTTTGCAAAAGGTTAGGCGAACTTGGTCACAGTTACTATATACGGTTACATCTTCTGGAGAGAAAGGAGTCATGGCATTAGCTATGTAAATCATCGGGCCATTATCGGCTAATAGCTTTTTGTTCTCTTGAGCGGGACGTTGGGAACAAAACATATAATAAGACAGTTTAGGCTGGCGGAATGCATCCATGATTCCTCCATAGAATGGATCTGGATGATAGCCTCTTTGGTGATCGAACGAGTGCCACAGGCATCCTCCTATATGCTGTCTGGTATTTCGGTATAAGGCATCATAACAGGTATATTTATAGTCGGTTTTTGCATATCCTTGAGCTTGCTTTAACATGGGAAACTCTCCCCATGCACGGCTGACGCGGCTGGGTGAGTTGTGTGAGTTCCAATCGTCTACGTTGTCTCCCCATTCGCGGGTGAAATAAGTGATTTTTGGATTTAGTGATTGAGCGTTGAAGGCTCCTCCTTCTCCATTCAAAGGATGAGTGAAGTGAATAGGGAAGTGCTCATTTCCTCTAGCTGTCACATCGCATCCAGCGTAGCAGTAAGGATAAGGATATTCCTCATGTAGAATATTGACTACGTTCTTGGCAAAGTTTTCCGGATACCAGGTCTCGTTTAGAATAGGTTCCCACATCCATACCGAAGGGTGATTGCGATCGCGACGGACCATGTTACGGATATCGTTATAAACGCGTTGAGCAAATATAGGCTCGTCATTCCAAAACTGCCATCCTGGTGTGTTGACAATCACGAAGAGTCCCAATTCATCGCATGCATCCATAAAAGCGGGGTCTTGCGGGTAATGGGCGTTGCGAATAACTTTTAATCCAGCATCGCGCAATTTTTTTGCATCGCGCCAATGTAGGCTGTTAGACAATGCATTCCCTATTACTGCGAAGTCTTGATGACGATTAGCACCTATCAAAGGTTCTGGATAGGGCTTTCCGTTTAGCCAGAATCCGTCTTTACCCTTGAACTCTATGCTTCGGATTCCAAGTCTTCGATAATATCCGTCTGTTACCTTTCCCGAGTGATCTTTCACATAAACGTGGAGTCTATATAAGTAAGGGCTGTCTGGCGACCATAGTTCTGGGTTGTTAACCATGATGTTATCGCTTATTTGGCGTGCTTTGCCTTTTTGCAGGGAAAATCTCTTTGCGGTTTTTTGTACTATCTTTCCTTCTGCGTTGTGCAATTCGTAGTAAATGCTTCCAGAGAAAGAATGACTAGATTCATTACGTATATGGGTATGTAGGTTTACTTCAGCTCTTTTTTCGGATATTTTCCCATAGGATATGAATAAGCCTCCTCCTGCTGTTTCATTCTCATAATTCGGGTCTGTAATGTATATCTGGTTATGTACAACCATCCAGCAGTCGCGGTAAATGCCTCCAAAGTAAGCGAAGTCTAACACGTCTTGTGACTTTCCGGGAGGGAATAAAGGGTCATCGCTGTTGTCTGCCCAAACGGCGATTACATTGTCTTCTCCATATTTTAAATGTGAGGTAACATCTACTACGATGGGTAGAAATCCACCGAAGTGTTCTGTCAGCAATTCCCCATTTACCCACACTTTTGATTTGCCCATTATCGCTTCAAAATGTAGGAATGTCTTTTTCCCTTTCCATTCATTTTTCGGAGTAAAGTGCTTTCGATACCATATTTCTCCTTGGTAGTTGATGCAGCCACTGGCCTCTGTAGGTAAATATTCTATGCCGTTAGGAAGTGAAACCAGATTCCAATCTTTGTCGTTGAAGTCTGTTCTTTCTGCTCCTTTTATGTTGCCTTTGTAAAAGCGCCATGCCGGATTCATGCTGTAAGCAGAACGACCGGTTTGGGGCAATTCATAAAAACCGGCTGTAGAATAAGATGGATGATAAGTGGCAAAAGTTGTTGCTGAACAAAACAGCAAGATAGCCAGAATAATCCTCTTGATTGTTTTTCGTCTTTTTTTCATGATATTGAATTATTATATAGATTATGAATTTTGATTTTTATATTAGAAGGTTACTATTTTTGTAGCCAAGTTTGTACTTTTTTTATCATACTCAGTTCATATAGATACATCCAGTCGAAATTTTCTGTCTTTGCGGCCAAATGGTTATGGTGGTTCATATCCGGTATATAACCTGCCGGCTGTTCAATAAATCGAGTATGACTATATACATTTTCCAGTGCGTATCTCATTTTAAAAAAAGATCGGCATAAGTCTTTCAGTTCTTCTTTTCTACAATTCCGTTGATTGTCATTATGGGCACTGCTATACTCATCAAACTTTAGAATTAACTGAGTTGGAAAATGCTGTAGTTCGTTTAATTGCTGATAAATTTCTAGGGTGTAGCGGTTCCTGCGTGCGTTATGCAAGGCATTTTGAATCTCATTCCGTATTATTTTGTATCGGTTGTGCTCTTGCTTGGCATGAATGATTTTTTCTTTATATAGTGACTTCCATGTATCTTTATCTACCTCATTGGGGAGTTTGATCAATTCAAAATCAGTAGTTCCCCATGCGGGATTCCTTCTGCCTGATACGACTAGTGCATTGTCGAAGAAAAAAAATGCTTTTTCCAATTCTTCAAGGAAGGACATTGAACTGCTTTTTGCATTAAATCCGAACTCACGTTGTGAATGTGCTTGTTTAAATGTTTCAGTTGTTCTTCCATTCGGATTCCAAGCAAACTCTGCTTGGGCTATATACCCTCTCCAAACAGTTTCTAGATGAGGGGAGCCGTCATCCCATGCTGTTGCCAATATGCCGTTGATATGAAATTTTTTTGCAACTTCACAAAATCCTTTGATGTAATTACTGCGGCTGTCATTTCGTGGGAGGAAAGGAGAGTCACCTGCAGAAGCTGCTGTGGCTGCCATAACCTGTAACCCTTTGTCGGCATACCATTGCAAGAGTTTCTGATGATATAGACCGGTTGCATCGCCATAGTTCCATCGCATATATACACAATTTTTCGGGAAAAGCTCTATGGCCTTGTCTAGTTTATCTACGTTCCATTGTAGAGAATCGTTTTCTGTAGGTTGATTGATTGTATTCCATACATTTCCGAATTTCAATGGCATATCGTCCCAGAAAATGGGAGTACGGCCTTGTCTGTTTACGAAGTCGCATACTTTTTTCAGCCAGTGCATTTGTAATTCAAATGCAGTTTTGCCTGTACGTTTACATCTGGCATCAATTCCTATGGCTGTTATTTCATCGCCTCCTATGTGTAAATAATTGCTGTAAGGCATTGCCTCAATGGCATCTTGGTACAGATCGAAGAGAAATTCGTAGGTTTGAGGATTGGAAGGACAGAATTCCCAGTCGCTCTGAGGATTTTCTCGCAATTCCCAATGGTGCTTCAAAATGAAGCTGGCATGTCCTAATCCTTGGACTAATGGGCTTATTTCCACATGTCTTTCGTGGGCGTACCTGCAAAGAGCCTGCATCTCTTGCTTGCTGATAGCATAGGGAGATGAAATTTCTGGATGGCGTGTATATCGTAGCTTGTCTTCCAATTCCCAGATAATGGCATTAATCTTATAATAAGCTAGTTTGTCGACCATCCGATAATAATATTCCATTCGGTCTAAATGATGTTTTGTGTCTAAATGGACAGCCCGAAACGCTATTGCCGGATAATCTGTGATTCTCATGCAAGGGATAGGTTGATTGAAATCTCTTCCATCTTCAAGTAATTGTTTTAAAGTTTGGCAGCCATAAAACAACCCTTTTTCAGAGCGAGATTGAATATGTACGCCTTTCTCATTAATTTCCAAAACATATCCTTCCTCCGAATCAGGCACATTGGTTTCTACCAAAGATAGTTCTAACCCTTTCCCTTTTGTCTTTTTATTTTGTAGCCCTTCTAAGATACCACCCAACGGGGGCAATGAGATGTATTTATCAGCCAATACGAACTTTAACTCATTATAATTCCATCCATCACCGGGTAAACGCTTTATCTGTTGGGGCTGGGGAATAATCTGGAAACAAGCGTTTTCTGTAGACCATGTTTGGGTAACTATGCAGTTTAAGAGGATATATAAAAAAAGTAATTTGGGTTTCATGGTATTTTTGTAAAAGCAGAGAGGGTACATAAACGATGATTTAAATCTAAGTCATTTCTGTCCCTCTCTTGATTATAGATGTTTACCAGCCGGCATTAGGAGAACAAAGAGGATTGGTCTCTATTTCTTTTGCCGGAATGGGATAATAATAATATCTGTTGGTGTTTTCAACTTGCCCAGTCATTAACTGCTTGTAGCGTATCTGATTGCATGTCTGCATACGCTTTTCAAGTAAGCCCCATCTTCGTAAGTCGTAAAAGCGTTCTCCTTCTACGAAAAATTCGATAGCGCGTTGATGCTCCAGTTCTGCAAATACCGCATCAACGTTTTTTTCACCTGAGTAATCATTCAGGTTGGCTCGTCGGCGGATTTGATTTAAATAATCAATAGCGATATCAATTTCGCTGTTTCCGCGTAAATGTGCTTCCGCTAGCAGCAGGATTACATCGGCATATCGTATGGCCCGTTCGTTTATGGACGATTTCGGTGGATCTTGCTCTTTTTCTTGAGTCTTGGAGTTTTGGTATTTCAATATCCAATAAGTATTTAGTTTGTCGGCTGGAAAAATTTCGTTGAAGGGTTTCATGTAATACATACATCCGGGGTAGTTCCAGGCTACCGATTCTCTAGCGCGTATGTCAGGTTTACCATCTTTGTCTTTTTCTTTTAAGAATATGTCCATCATCTGTTGAGTTGGATTCGCTTCATACCAACCGCTTACTTCCGGAGAAGCATATTCTCGCGGGCGTGTATTGGTTTGGGTGGAGTTTGAATTCTCTCCATTACCCCAAATGTCTGTACCTCCCACTTGCTCCATCAATAGTTCAAAGATACTTTCTTCGTTATGTTCATGAGCTTCATCGAAATTCCATGAAAAATCGCTTACCAATTTATAGGTAAAAGGAGCTTTAGTAAGAGGTTCCAGTACTTTTATTGCTTCAGTGAAATCTTCTTCATATACCAATATCTTTCCCCAAGTTGCTAATGCAGCTCCTTGTGTCGGTTTGCCTATGACATCATTCTTGATAGGCAATAGCTTGGAAGCATTGTATAAATCTTCTTTAGCTTGCTTCCATATGTCACTTTGGCTGGATTTTTCTAAAGGAAAAGTAGCATGGTCTTGCGAAGCTGTTAAACGCAATGGGGCATCTTTAAATTCTTTACCCAATTGGAACAGATAGAATCCGCGGATGAAGAGGCATTCCCCTTTTACCTTTTTTATGAAATCATCATCTAATAGATTCTTTTTTTCTTCTAGCTTCTGTAGAATCGAGTTTGTCCGATACAATGCATTGTAAAATTGGTAGAACATACCTTGTGATAGACTGTTGGATGTGGTATTGGTAAAGTTCATGGCCTGAAATATTTCGCTGATATCATTGCGGAATTCTACCTCATCAGCTCGGCAAATACGGAGCATTACACCGCGTGTGCCATAATAACCGCCATTCAGTGCATTTTTCAATGGGGTATAGCAAGAAGTCAAAGCTAGTTCAAAATCTTTTTCTGTATTCCAAAAGGTAACTTCTGTTGCTTTGTTGGGATTCACTTGATCAAGCATTCCTTCGCAAGAGGAAAGTGTCAGTCCTGCAGCTAGCAATCCGCAAGACATCAGTGTATATATTGTTTTCATAAGTATTGTTATTTAAAATGTAACATTTAGTCCTAACATAAATGTGCGGTTAGACGGATATATAAATTCATCGAATCCGCGAGAATATACGCTTGAGGCGTTCACGTCAGGGGTATAGCCCGAATAAGATGTAATGGTAAACAGATTTTCTGCGCTTATATACACGCGTGCGTTCTGTATAACATCTTTCAACCATGATTTTGGGAATGTATATCCTATCTGAATATTCCTTAAACGGAAATAAGAGCCGTTTTCCAGATAACGATTTGACTCGGCACGGGTATTTCTGTTAGGATCAGTCCATATTAGGCGTGGATGTGCTGCATCTTTATTGTCCGGAGTCCAATAATCCAACGTTGATGCCAGGAAGTTTGTTCCTTTAGTTACATCTTCCAAAGTTTGACGGGTTGCATTGTAAATCTTATTGCCTGCTACTCCTTGGAATCCGATGGCGAAATCAATGTTCTTGTAGGTGATATTCCCATTGATAGAATAGGTGAACTTAGGAAACGGACTTCCGCAATATACACGGTCGTCATCAGTGATTGATCCGTCATTGTTGGTGTCTTGGAATCGGATGTCGCCCGGTTCGGCGCTTGGCTGTATCAGCTTTCCGTCTTTACTGTGGGCTTGCACTTCTGCGTCACTGTTGAAATAACCTAATGTCGGGATTAGCCAGAAACCGCCGATAGGATAGCCTGCCAGTGTTTTGCAGGTATTGATATTTTGGTTGGTAGCTCCGCTGTTGATTACCTGTGAATCGGTCCCCATGTTGATGACTTCATTCGTGTTGAAGCTTCCTATGAAGTTCATACCGTAAGAGAAATCTTTTGACAGATGGTCATTCCATCCCAGATTGAATTCAAATCCTTTGTTGCGTATTTTTCCTGCATTACGTACTGGATCATTGGCACCTCCGGTAGATATGGGGATAGGGATGGACAGCAAAATGTCTTTTGTGTTTTTTACATACCAATCGGCTGTGAACGACAGACGATTCCGTAAGGCAATGATGTCTATTCCGATATTTGTCATTGAAGTTTCCTCCCATTTGATGTTCGGATTTGCAAAATCTTTCGGAAATGCTCCTTGGATTAATCCGCCATTACCATCTGGGTAGTTAATCCCGGGAGTTACTACGGAAACAAACTGATAATCATCTATTTCTTGATTTCCTAAAACTCCGTATCCCCCTCTGAGTTTGAATTGGTCTAGCCATGTCAGATTGTCTTTGATGAAGTTTTCTTCCGCCATATTCCAACCAAGTGAAACCGAGGGAAAGTTACCATAACGATTGTTTTTGGCAAACTTGGATGAACCATCTCGACGAATAGTGGCTGTTATCATATAGCGATCTTTGTATGAATAGAATACGCGCCCCATAATTGAAGTTAATACACTATGTATTAAATTTCCCTTGGTGGCAAATCCTTGTGAAGCAGCATCGATTTCTTTGATTCCATCAGGCATTCCTTGTGCAGAACCTTCAAGCCATCGTACTTTGGTGTCTTGACATGAGTAACCTGCCAACAGTGATATTTTGTGTGAGCCGAATGTGCGGTCAAAAGTAAGTAAGTGTTCAACCAAAAGATTTCGAGTTCGTTTTTGCTGGTCTGTAATAGAACTGATATCTCTGCGTGTTATGCCACAATTGAATACTCCTTCATAGTTGCTATTGTGGTAGAACTGAAAATCTGGAGTGAAATTTAACTTATATTTCAACCCCTTGATCGGTTCGATAGAGAAATATGCATTGGCGAAGATTTTCAGATTATCTTGATTTCTATCCATGATGTTTGAATCAGTAATCAATAGCGGGTGGGTAAGGTTGGTCACATCGCCATATAGAGCTCCGTATCCACCGACATTGTTTGAATCATATTTTTCCATGGTAGGTATTGATTGTAGGATATGTCCGACCATTCCTCCACGAATTTGGTTGAATATAGGATTGTTTTCATCATAAGTCGCAATAATATTGGTACCAGCCTTGAATATGCCTTTTTTAAAGTCCAATTTGCTTTGTATGGTATATCGGTCAAATTGTGTGCCTTTTATTGTTCCATTTTGTCCAGTATATCCCACACTATTGTAATAAGTGGCATACTTTCCGCCACCTTTAACTGATAAGTTGTAATTTTGCATTAGGGCAGGTCCAAACATGATGTCTTGCCAGTCATTATTTGGTTTGGAAGATAAATCTAATGCCATTTCCAGAGGGTCTAGCCCTGCAGCTTCACGAGCCTTGGTGGTAACTTTTGCCCAACCGTCTGCGTCTAACATATCTAGGTACTTGGTAGGCATACTTACTCCGACATTGGCAGATAAGTTTACAATAGGCTTTCCTTCAGTATTTGAGCCTTCTTTTGTTGTTACAATTACGACTCCGTTTGCAGCTCTTGAACCGTAAATAGCAGCAGATGAAGCATCTTTCAGTACATCAATGCTGGCTATATCGTTGGGGTTGATATGATCGATTCCTGACATATACATACCATCAACAATGTATAAAGGAGCAGAATTGTTGAGTGTACCAATACCGCGTACCATAATTCGAGTACTTCCTCCAGGAACACCTCCTTGTGAAACTATGTCGACACCTGCTATTTTTCCTTGAAGGGCTTGTCCGATGGTAGCATTACTTTGTGTGTTCAACTTATCAGCACTGATGTTTGCAACAGATCCTGTTAAGTCTTTTTTCTTCTGTGTACCATAGCCTACCACCACAACTTCTTCAAGAACTTCGGTATCTTCTCTTAAAGTTATGGCAAGGTCTTTATTGGCAGATGCTTTCAATTGCTGGGTCTGGAATCCGATATAAGAAATCTCCAGCATAGCTCCTTCGGACACTTCTAAAGAATAATTGCCGTCAATATCTGTTACCGTACCATTGGTTGTACCTTTTTCCACAACCGTAGCTCCGATGACAGGCTCTCCGGTGGGGTCTTTCACTGTACCTTTCACCTTTTTGATCGTTTTTTGCTGTGGCGGAGCTATGACAATATAGTTCTCATTGATTTTATAGGAGCAGCCTGTCCCTTTCAGAAGTTCGTCAAGAACATGCAGCACATCCTTGTTTTTCTGCTTTAAGACTACCGTCCGGTTCACATCCAATTGGGATGAATTATAGGCTATCTTATACTTCGATACCGACTCTATCTTTTCGAAAGCCTGCTTCAACGAAACTTGCTCTCCATTAAAAGTAACTTTCTGTGCATTGACAGATAAGTTTCCGGCTAACATAAGGGCGACTCCAAAAGTCAGTGCCCGATAAATCTGTTTGTTCATTTCATATTAGATTAATTAACACATTTGTTTGTTTTGTACGTACATACAACAGACAGCTGCAAATGTATGACTCCCCCAATGTAATATAGTTAATAAATCTAAAAGAGGTGTTCTTTTATTCGATATAAACTTTTTTCCCCACTATACGATAGTTTATTTCCGGAAGCATTAGCTTGATTATTAGAAGTATATTTTCTAAAGATTCGCCTTTGTTAAAATGTACGTGAATCTTATGACCTTTGTATATGGAGGTCATCAGATGGATTTCCACCCCATAAAAACGTTCCAACGTGGACAATGCGTCTTCAAAAAGCACATTGTTGAAAAACAATCCTCCCATACGCCATTGAGAATAATCGGAAGCGTTTACTTGATGGTATTCTACGGTTTGGGTGGATGGAATGTAAACCACTTGTTCATTCGGATTCAGATAATAATCAGAAGGATTCCCTGCAATGTTTACTTTTAATAGACCTGTTTCTAAGGTCGTTTCCATTTGTGGCTCATCAGGATAGGCAGATACATTAAAGGAGGTTCCCAATGCCTGTATTTTCATGTATCGGGTATTGACGATAAAAGGATGCGACGAATCTTTTTTTACATCGAAGAATGCTTCTCCTGTAAGAAAGACCTCCCGGTTTGAAGTGGTAAAAGTGGAAGGGTAAAGCAATGAACTTCCAGCGTTTAGCCATATCTCACTGCTGTCCGGTAATATCACTTTTTCCCGAGTGCCGACAGAGGCATAATGCTGTACATAGGAAATGGACTGTAGTGTTTTTAAAGCATTGTTACGGAAAACTGAAAAATAGAAATATCCCGATGTGCAGAGCATGATAAATGGGATAAGCCACATGGAGACAAGCCGTATCCATTTTGTGAACGGCAAGTTGATGCGTTTCGGACGGTCAACCGGGTCTTTTAAATTAGGCCGGAGGCGTTCGAATGCTTTCTCTACAGATTCATCTTCATGGCAGTGTTGCTTATTGCCCAGTTCTTTCCAGATTTCCTGCAAAGCCTTGTCTCGTTCATTGTCCTTTAGCGGATATGTCATGCGATGATACACTTTGTTCTTCAGCTCCTCGGACACGTTGTGGTGAAAAAAATAGTTGACTATATGCTTTATATAACTCATGGTTGGGATGCTTTATGATAAGATGGTATAACCGGATGTTATCCCCTAATTGATTAACATTATATGGGTGATTATACTGAAAGAAATAACACTCTTTAATTCTTTCAAGGCCAGATTCAAATGGTTTTCTACTGTCTTTTTCTGTATACCCAGTGTGTTGGCTATTTTCTCATTCGACATGCCTTTTTCTCTGCTCATGCGAAATACTTGTTTACGCTGATGCGGCATGTTTTCCACGGTCATATCTATGAGAAGTTGTAAGTCGCTTGCTATCAGATTGTCGTATGGAGTCACATTGTCTTCCCTGTCGGGAATCTCATCTTCAGATACGTATGTTATATGTTTGGCTTCTATAAAATTGAAGACCGTGTATTTGGTCAATGTAAACAGGTAAGAGTCGAAGTTATTGACATTACGGAATTTCTCCCTTTTATCCCATATTTTCACAAAAACCATTTGAGCCACTTCTTCCGCTTCATCTGTGTCTTTCAAAAAACCGTTTGCGAACGAATATACCCGCATGTAATAGGTGCGGAATATTTGTTTGAAGGCATGATGGTCTCCTGAAACTAATTTCAACAATGTGTCTTGCTCCATTTTCATAGTCATTATACAAGCCGTATTGTGCTGAAACAGGTGTTGCACTTCGCTTGAAGGTGTTTTTTTGATATTCTGCGCTAAGGTATGTAAAATTTTTGTAGCAGACATCATGAAGGGTATGTTTTATGTTGGCGCCTATTCGGAATTAAGTTGGTGCATCTTCGGCTTCCCCATGGTCTTTTTACAGACCGAATCGAGAAGTATCAATACCTTTTGACTCTTTTTTCTTAAACCCTCCGAACTTATAGCTGAATGACACTGTCAGATTGCGGCGGTAGTTTGCTACATTCATGTTGAGGTGCTGCAAACCGTTACGCACTTTTATGTCGAAATGGTTGTAGCCGTTGAAGAGATCATTTCCTTTCACTTGAATCATGGCTTTATTGCCCGCGAAGGTGTAGCGCAGGGCAGCGTCAATAACTCCGATGGGTTGGATGTAATAGCTTCCTTGGATAGCCTTCGTCTGTCCGAAGGTCGAGACTTCCAGTTTGATATTCGGCTGTTTACTTATCGTGAATGTGTTTCTCCAGTTCCCGATTCCCGACCATTGTTGATTATCGAAGGGAGCGTCAAAATAGTTGCTTGCCTTATCGTGTTTTAGCAGAAGGGTTAGCATCAGGTTACTGTCCCACCATTCGCCTACTTTGAACGGGACAACGGCAGTAAGTGTGAAGTTTCGCGAGTAGTCCCAGTTTTGGAAATTGTAAATCGATTTCAGCTCATTGGTGTCCAAGTAAACCATCTGTGTGAAATAATCAGGTTGATAGCTGTAACTGAGTTGGAAGATGTATTTCTGTTTTAGAATGTAGACCAATGTAGCAGAATAGTCGGCATAAGGTTTTAAGAAGGCATTGCCGATAGATTGCTGGTAACCGTTCAGGTAACCGATAGTGCCGCTCAATGTCCAGTAGTCGGGGTAAGTCTTGTCTGAACTGAATTCCAGTTGGAAGATGTGCGAGGTAGAGGGCATGTAATTTAGGCTAAAGGTAGGATAAACTGCCCACTTCTTATAATCCATCATTTTGTAAAATTCTACGGCTGCCGATGCAGTTACGTTCCATTGCTCGTTCAGTTGCTTGCTGAATCCGGTATAGGCGTTATAGGTATATTCGTCTATGCGGCTTTCTGTATTGCTACTCGCCATGTCGGTACGGTCATAAAGTTGCGTGTTGCGGTCGTTCACATAAGTAAATGAAGTTCCGTAGTTCAGTGTCCATGCGTTGGCAAGGCTGTGGCTTTGGTCGGCATACACTTTCCAGCGGTCGATGCGTTGGTCGGAGGTACTGACAAAGGCGTTTTCTGTTCCGGTTGGAGTCTTGTCGGTAAAGTCTTGTGTGTCTTTGCTTGAATAATAAGTATAGTCTGCTCCTGTTTTCAGTCCGAATCCGGAGATATAGCTTAAAGCGGCATTATGCATCTGCCCGTTGCTACGGTGATTGTTGTACGAGTCGGTCAGGTTACCCCAAGCTGTCAGATGGTTTGTCCCTTTGGGCGTGAAGTTTGTGGTATAGCTTAGGCTGAGTCGGTTCTTTTCATCGAACTTATAGGTACCACCGACGCGGATCAGATGCGCCAAGTCTCGTCCTTGTCCGTCATCGTAGAGGGAGACATCGTAAACTTGGTCTTCCACCGTGTGGCGGGCAAAAAAATCCATTGACTGTCGGCTGTAACGTGAGTGGACGTTATACATAAAGTCGGTTTCCCACTTGGGCGTAGTGTAGACTAGGGTAATCCCTCCTTCTCCTCCGGCTTCTTTCAGCTGAGTATAAGTTCCGTTTATCTCTCCCTGAAGGCTACTTTCTTCCGGTTTGTAGCCTTTCAGTACGATGTTGATAGCCGCACCGCGTACGTGGAGCTGCGGAGGTGCGCTGTACATTACCTCTGCGCGTTCCACACGCGATGCCGGCATGCTCTTTAAGAGAGAAATCAGTTGCTCATAGGTCATCGATGAAGGAACACCGTTCAGAATGAGGCTTACCGAACTGCTGCCAGCCAGTGTCAGTACATCGTTTTGCTCAATGACACCCGGCAATTGCTTTACTGCTTCGTAGGCATTGGTTACTAATTTATTTGCGGTAAGTTGGGGCATATCGTAAGTCAGTCTGCCAGATTCTACTTTTACCAGCGGGCGTTCTCCTTTTACCACCACTTCGTTCAGTGCATAATCTTTAGAAGTCAGGGTGATGATGCCTACGTTGCCTCCTGTTCCTTCGTGTTCGGTAGTGTTATAAAGAATATGCTGGAAGATGAGGCGGTAATGCTCCGGTTCTTGGCTGAGAAGAAAACTGCCGTCAGTTTCCGTAATGGTGGCATCCACGAAGGTTGAATCTAAGGTTTGGAGGACAACCGTAGCCCCATCAATCGGCTTGCCTTCAGATGTTGTTACTTTTCCTTGAATGGTTTGTGCCGTGGCAGTTCCGAACATGGTTCCGAGAAGTAGCAATATGTTCGTTAAAAAATACGTTTTCATATGTTTGATTTTTTAGTTTGATTTTTTTATCTTGTGCGTACAAAAGCAGCATTAATTCGCTATCTTTGGTACTGCAAAAATAGAGAGTCTGTTTTTCTTTTTGGGTTAATGCGACGTTAACGTTACGTTAAGGGTAAGTTTGTAAGCGTTAAGAGCTGATAAGCTTATCGGCCTAAAAACTTCAGGACTCAAACCTATCAACTCAAGGACTTGAAAACTCAAAAACTTAAACTTATGCAGATAAAACATATCCGATGGATAGCCGTTATCGGTTTGCTGGCAATCATCGAACTGCAATATGTATGGCTTGTCAATACCTACAAGCTGACAAAGGAAAGTATCCAAATGAAAAGCGACGAACTTTTTCATGATGCAGCATTGGAAGAGGTATTTCTGCGTATGGAGAAATACAAGAAAACTCTCCCCGAAGATTCTACGCTGGTAATGAAGGTTGACTTGGAAGAGAGCGCAGATACAATTTCGAAGTCAGGTATGTCTGCCAATGTGAATCAATGGTTAATGTCGACTTTGCATGTTTCATTTCAAGAAACAGCTGTGAAGCAGTTCGGGCAAGAGGTTTGTCTTTCGGATTTGGATTCCATTTATACGCATTTGCTTGATTCTGTTGGTGTTAAGGCTCAGATAATGTCTTGTGTTATTGATTCTGCGGGTAATGTTATTCAGTCCTCGGGACAAAAGGAATTTGGTGGAAAGGGAATTTTCCGTACGGATCCTGTGCCGATCAATTTCTCTGGAACGTGCTTTTTGCAAGGTGTTATTACTAACCCTTACTGGGTAATCTTTCAGCGCATGACCTTGCTGCTCATAGCCACAGTACTGATTATGGGACTGGTTGTAGCTTGTATCGTTTATCAGATTCGTATTATCATCCGGCAGGATAAGATTGCCCGCTTGCGGGAGGACTTTTCGTATGCCATGATTCACGACATGAAGACACCGCTCAGTTCTATTATTATGGGGGCTCAGATTCTGGAAACCGGAAAACTTGACGTACAGCCAGAGAAGAAGGCACGCTATTTCCGTATCTTGAAGGAAGAGGGCGAGCATTTACTGTCATTGACTAATAAGGTGCTTACGCTGTCGAAATTGGAAAACCATCAGTTGAAACTGGTGAAGACAGCCTGCGAGTTACGTCCGATGCTGGAGGATTTGGCAGAAAAGTATCGAGTAAAAGCGGGTAAGGCAGTGACTTATGAATGGAGGCTGGAACAGGCTACCGTACAGGCAGATGAGGAGTTCCTGAAAGAAGCACTAAGTAACCTGATTGACAATGCACTGAAGTATTCGGGTGAGACGGTGAAAATTGTGTTTGCTTCGGGCAGGAGCCGGAATGGAATGACTTATGTAAGTGTGTGTGATAACGGTTTCGGTATTCCGTTGAAAGATCAGTCAAAGATATTTGAAAAGTACGAACGTGCTTTGGCGGCTACACGTAGCCGTGACGGAGGGGCTGCCGGATTTGGATTAGGGTTGAACTATGTACTTCGTGTGGCAGAAGCACATGGAGGCAGTGTAAATGTGGAAAGTGTGGAAGGGGAGTATAGTATTTTTACCATTTATCTTCCGGAGAGCGAGATGGAAACGGGAGGGGGAGAGGAAATACAGGATGGAATGCCTCTTCAAAAATAATGAATCCAAGAGCTGGAAACTCATAAACTCAAAACTTATAAACTCAAAACTTATGATAAAGCTACTGTTGGTGGAAGACGATGCCAATTTAAATTACATCATTCAAGGGGGACTTGAAGACATGATTGGTGGATATGAGGTGCAGACTGCCTCAAACGGCGAAGAAGGTATCCACTTGTGGCGCGAATGGAAGCCTGATGTAATTGTTTCGGATATTGAAATGCCTGTGATGGACGGGTATGAGATGGTGAAACGCATCCGTAGGGTAGATGGAATCATTCCGATTCTCTTTACTTCGGGAAGAATTTCTCCGAAGGATGTGGTGAAGGGGTATGAACTGGGCGTGAATAATTATATAAAGAAGCCTTTCCTTGCCGAGGAGCTGAATGCACATATCACAGCATTGCTCCGTCTGACGAATGGCATTCGTTCATGTGATGTCAGTTCGGTATATGCAATAGGCTATTTGTATGAGTTTGATGCCGGACAGGCTATCTTGCGGCAGAAGAACGGGGAGGAAAAGACTTTGACCGAGCGTGAGGCACATCTGATGCGTATGCTTTGTGAGCATAAGGGGGAAGTGGTAAAGCGGGAAATGATTCTTTCGCAACTGTGGAATACGGATGACGACTATTTTGCTTCGCGTAGTCTGGATGTTTTTGTTTCACGTTTACGCAAACTCTTGTCGGAAGATGATTCAGTTCAGATAAAAACGGTAAAAGGAGTAGGATTGGTATTAAAAGAAGACGGAAAGCTTTCTTGAAGTGTATTTGTCAGAGAGAAAGAGTGTGTTTATAATGCTTTGATTTTCAATATGAAAACAATGTGAAGCGTGTAGGGCACGTGTAGGGTACCTGTGCGTCCTACACCGTCCTACACTGCGCCCTGCACGCTGTAATCTTTTGTTTGCCTGATGGTTAACCTCAAAAACGTGTAGGGTGCAGGCAAATTTTGCAAAAACTTTTTTTGAGGGGAGGAGAGAACTTTTTTCTACATTCCGTTTGATTATAGTAATAAATCATTATGACCGTTACTATGACTGAGCTTCATTGTTACTGTGATTTCGGAAGCGATGAGGTGGCTTTTTTTAATGTCAAGGCGTTTTGTTGAATATATCAAGGTGTTTTACGGAAAACATCAAGGCGTTTTTCCTGTAATTTCTCGGATAATGCGACAAGGGTTTCCTGCCGCCAAGACTCCGTCGGGAATATCTTTGGTCACTACGCTGCCGGCACCTATCACACAGTTGTTCCCGATTGTGACACCGGGCAGAACAGAGACCCCTGCACCTATCCATACATTGTTGCCTATGCGGATGGGATAGGCATATTCCAGTCCGGTGTTACGCTGATGTACATCAAGCGGATGTCCAGCGGTGTAAAACCCACAGTTCGGGGCAATAAAGACATTGTCTCCGAAAACGACTTGTGCTCCGTCAAGAATCACACAGTTTACATTGGCATAGAAATTTTCTCCGATGAAGATGTTATATCCATAGTCACAGTAAAAAGGCTGCTCTATCAGAAATTGCTTGCCTGTCCTTCCGAATAGCTTTCGGATGATTGTTTCTCTTTCATCCTTCAGTGATGGCTTTAAATGATTATATTCATAACATAGGTCTTTGCATGCATTGCGTTCTAAGATCAACTCTCTGTCATAGTTCGCATTGTAGAGTTTTCCTGCTTTTGCCTTTTGTTTTTCTGTTTCCATGGCTGTTTTTTATTGAGAAGGGTAGAGTACGTTTTGTTTTTGTTTACATGAGGATTAGCTCTAATGAAACGATGGTGAGAAGAGTGTAGACACCTCCTCTCACCATCGTTGGCAAAGTTATGGCCTGCTGAGGTTATTTTTCATTCTTCCTTGAACCAAGAAGCATACATCAGGTATCCGTTTGCAATTTTTTGGTTTAGCTCTTTGCTTTGCTGCGGGTCGACTTTTTTAATGAACCGCGCCGGAACCCCTCCCCAAAGCGTGTGTGGTTCAATAATCGTATGAGCCAACACAAGCGCACCAGCGGCAACAATGGCGCCTTCACCTACGACGGCATGATCAAGAAGGGTAGAACCCATTCCGATGAGGGCGTTGTCTTTTACGCATGCTCCATGCAGGGTTACGTTATGTCCGATGGAAACATCATTTCCTATCTCAACGGTTGACTTTTCATAAAGCGTATGGAGTACGGTTCCGTCTTGAATATTCACACGGTCGCCAATACGGATGCTATTTACGTCACCGCGCAATACGGCATTGAACCATATGCTGCAATCACGTCCCATAATTACGTCTCCGATGAGGGTGGCATTGTCGGCAAGATAACAGTTCTCACCAACTTGAGGAGTAAATCCCCGTACTGATTTAATGAGTGCCATAATAATAGTTGCTTTTTTAATCGGGTGATTATTCAATTGGGGAGGTTGCCTCTTTAAGCCAAGCTTGCTCATCTGTGTTTAGCGAAGCGTTGAGACGGTCATAAACAAGTGAATGGTAGTTATTCAACCATTGCTTTTCCTCGTAGCTGAGCATTTCGGGAAGTATTGCTTCCTTATCAATCGGACATAACGTGAGCGGCTCAAACTTATAGAAAGCACCAAATTCAGTTTCTTTACTTTTTACGATGAGCATGGTGTTCTCGGTTCGCACCCCGTGTTTCCCTGCTTTATATATACCCGGTTCGTTTGTTACAGTCATGCCTGGAAGCAACAAGGCCGGCATGTGGTTCATGCGGAACTGATGAGGTCCTTCATGTACATTCAGGAAATGACCAACTCCATGTCCGGTTCCATGCCCGTAGTTAATCCCGAACTTCCACATAAACTGCCGTGCAAGCACATCAAGCTGTGTACCGCAGGTTCCATACGGAAATTCTGCCATTGAAAGTTCTATAAAGCCTTTGATTACGAGAGTAAAATCCGTTTTTTGTTCTTTCGTAACAGGGCCTAATACGATGGTTCGAGTAATGTCTGTAGTGCCGTCTAAATATTGCGCTCCACTATCTAAAAGCAGTAAGCCTTCAGGGTGTAGCGTAGCATTCGTTTCTTCTGTGGCTTCATAATGAACGATGGCTCCATGTGCTTGATAGCCCGCAATGGTGTCAAAACTAATTCCTTTAAAGTCTTTTTGTTCAGCGCGGAGATTATATAACTTTCGGTCAATACTGAGTTCTGTCTCTTGGCTATTCTTAACCGTGTTTTTTAGCCAAAACAGAAACTTTACCATAGCGATTCCATCTTTTATCATGGCATGGTGAAATCCTTGAATCTCCGTTTCGTTTTTAATGGCTTTCATATAAAGAACCGGTGATTCGTGTCGGATAATTTGATTGTGAGATGCCGCTTGATAAAGCGCATAATTGGTTCCAGGAGTGAGCTGGATGCCTTTTCCTATATAGTGGTGCAAATCGGCTTCTATTGCCTGATAAGGCTTTACTTCAATCTGGTTATCATTTAAATACTGCTTTATTTCGGGAGTGATTTTTTCCGGAAGAATATATAAAGTGGTTGTCGTATCGGTAATAAAAAGATAACTGACGAATACAGGGTTACAATGTACGTCACTTCCACGTAGGTTTAAGGTCCAGGCTATTTCATCAAGAGCTGAGAGGAGAATGGCGTCAGCATGATTAAGAAAAATCTGCTCACGTATCTCAGCTATTTTTTCCGTGCAATTCTTTCCTGCATAAGATAGAGGTAAAATAAAAGGAGGATTGAGTGGCAGTGAAGGACGGTCTTTCCAAATTCTTTGGAATGGGTCTTCTGTAGAAACGAGTTGCAACCCATAAGCTTGAAGCTGCTTTTGTAAATTTTCAGCTTCAGCTGTTGTGTTCACCCATCCGTCAATGCCGACTTTATCTCCAGGCGACAAGACGCTTCCTAACCATTCTGCAATAGATGGGGTTTCGGGAAGGCGATCTTTAAATAGCATGATTCCCGTATCTTCTAATTGAGAGGCTGCCTGCAGGAAGTAGCGGGAGTCAGTCCAAAGCCCCCCTGTCTCGTCGGTTATGACAGCCGTACCAGCTGAACCGGTAAATCCTGAAATCCATTTGCGGCTTTCCCAAAATTCAGGGACGTATTCACCTGAATGAGGGTCGGTGCTGGGGACGATGAATGCACGAATTCCTTTTTCTTGCATGAAAGTGCGTAGCAAAGCGACTCTTTCTCTTATTTTATGTTTCATAGAGTGTTATAATTGAAAGTTGAACTAAAAAGCAAAGGTACAATTTCTGTGTTATTTTCAATAAAATATAGCGGAAAGTTTTGTAAATAAAGAAAGTATATGTAATTTTGCGCCGCATTTTAACTGCAAATAATTTAATAACAACATACTTTAATAATTAAAAAAATGATTGTAGTACCAGTAAAAGAAGGCGAAAACATTGAAAAAGCGCTGAAAAAATTTAAAAGAAAATTTGAAAAAACAGGTGTTGTAAAAGAATTGAGAAGCAGACAGCAGTATGACAAACCGTCTGTTTTGAAGAGACTTAAGATGGAACGTGCGGTTTACGTTCAGAAAATGCAACAAGTAGAAGATTAATAATTCTGCAAAATATTTGAATTATTGAATTCTTTTTCATAAATTCGTTGCTGAATAAAAGCGATGCTTCTATGTTGAAGGAATCTTTTTTGAAGTATCTCTCGCTGGAGCGTAATTATTCGGGCCGGACGGTTGTTTGCTATGGTACGGATATTGCGAAATTCGAGTCTTACTTTAGGGGAGTGGATGAAAGTCTCGATTTTACTACTGTAGATAGTGATTTGGTCCGAGGGTGGGTTATGACTCTCATGGATGCTGGTTATGAAGCTACTTCGGTGAATCGGAAACTGAGTTCGTTGCGGGCATTTTATCGCTTCTTGCTTCGAAAGAAGTATGTAAAGACGGATCCTGTGGCGCTGGTTTGCGCTCCTAAAAAAAAGAAACCATTACCTGTGTTCGTTAAAGAGGCTGATATGAATCGTCTGCTTGATGATACGGATTTTGGTGATGGCTTTGAGGGTGTGCGTGATCGTCTGATATTGGAAACTTTCTATTTGACGGGAATGCGGCTTTCAGAGTTGATAGGGCTGATGGATGCTGATGTGGATTTCTTTGCCAAGGTGATTAAAGTGACCGGGAAAAGAAATAAACAGCGTTTGATCCCGTTTGGTGAAGAACTGGAGGGGGATTTGAAGGCCTATCTGGATACAAGAAACAAATGCTGTACTGAGGGTGTAGAGTCTTTTTTTGTCCGTAAGGATGGACGACGGTTGTGTCCTCGTATGGTTTATCTTTTAGTGAGGCGAAATTTATCGAAGGTGGTTACGTTGAAAAAGAAGAGTCCACACGTGTTGCGGCATACTTTTGCAACTTCGATGCTGAATAATCATGCGGAATTGGAGGCGGTAAAAGAATTGCTGGGACATGAAAGTTTGTCGACTACGGAAATTTATACGCATACAACCTTTGAAGAATTAAAAAAAGTTTATGAACAAGCTCATCCTAGAGCGTAAAGAAAAGGAGGTCTTTATGGAAGTAAGAATTCAATCAATTCATTTCGACGCATCTGAAAAATTGCAGGCTTTCATTCAGAAGAAAGCGGAGAAGCTCGAGAAGTTTTGCGATAATATAAAGAAAGTAGAGGTGTCTTTAAAAG
>ERZ773243.293-NODE-293-length-76159-cov-8.624632_pt1 | contig 76159 bp, 67 predicted proteins | sample MGYA00580520_ERZ773243 | MGnify/ENA primary metagenome ERZ773243 (study PRJEB29015, sample SAMEA2737747) | human gut metagenome | biome: human gut; feature: human-associated habitat; material: faeces | place: China | collected 2012 ... | reverse complement strand
AACTCAATTCTATCACTATATCTTTCCGCATTTCACTTTTTTGTAGTAACTTTGCTCCCCTAACCCATAGCGTTACACCGTCTAAAACTATGCTTGACGGGGCACAAAAAAAGAGGATATGCCTGTTCTGACATATCCTCCTATGTAAAGAAAGCCGCACCGTAGATATGAACAAACTCCGTATGACAGGATTTGAGTGCTTTGCCATCTTTGTAATCCGCCGTGCTAAGCATGCCCCGAAGGGTGCGGCCCGCCATTGACGACAAGAGCTGTGTCTCGGAATTAAAATAAACTGATGAGTTTCCCAATCGAACATGTGCGGCTAACTCATTTTTCTTATCACAAAGATATGCAATAGGAATGAAACCACCAAACTTTTGACATAAAAAAAAGAGCTCCATTCAGGAACTCTTTTTCCAATTGCTCTATAATGTCAATTACTTCACTTTAGCAACGATTGCTTTGAAAGCTTCCGGATGGTTCATAGCCAAGTCGGCAAGAACTTTACGGTTGATTTCGATACCTGCTGCATGCAAAGCTCCCATCAGACGAGAGTAAGACATTCCTTCCAGACGTGCGGCAGCATTGATACGCTGAATCCACAATGCGCGGAAGTTACGTTTCTTGTTACGACGGTCACGGAATGCATAAGTCAAACCTTTTTCCCAGGTATTTTTAGCAACGGTCCACACGTTCTTACGTGCACCATAGTAACCACGGGTAAGTTTTAAAATCCGTTTTCTTTTTGCTCTTGAAGCAACATGATTTACTGATCTAGGCATAATACTAATCTGTTTTGAATGTTAGCGTCATCACTATCGGATGATCTTATTTGCTAAATACATTCGGTTAATAAAAATCTTGTAAAACTCGCTTAATTAAAAAAGATTACTTCAAACCAAGCAACTGCTTAACGTTGCTTACGTCCACACTGGCAACCAAACCTGTGTGAGTAAGATTTCTCTTCTGCTTTGTAGTCTTCTTTGTCAGAATGTGACTTTTAAAAGCGTGTTTTCTTTTGATTTTACCTGTTCCGGTAAGAGCGAATCTTTTTTTGGCACCGGAATTAGTCTTCATCTTAGGCATTTTCCAATATATTTTAATTATTAAACTTTACACCCTTTAGCGGGTGGTTTCTTTCCTTATCATTCAGACTCTTCAGTCCTGGGCTTGGGAGTCACGACTACCTTCTTCACTACCGGTTTTGAAACGGCAGGTTTGGAAGCTGCGGCAGCTCCGGCTTTCTTCGGTGTCAGCATGATGATCATACGTTTACCTTCCAGTACCGGCAATTGTTCTACCTTTCCGTATTCCTCCAAGTCATTGGCAAAACGAAGCAACAATACCTCTCCTTGCTCTTTGAAAAGAATGGAACGTCCTTTAAAGAACACATATGCTTTTACTTTTGCTCCTTCTTCCAAAAATCCCTTCGCATGTTTCAACTTGAAGTTGTAATCATGATCATCTGTCTGAGGTCCGAAACGGATCTCCTTCACGATCACTTTCACAGATTTCGCCTTCTGTTCCTTCTGGCGCTTCTTCTGTTGATAAAGGAATTTCTGATAATCAGTAATTCTACAAACGGGGGGCGCAGCATTCGGTGAAATTTCAACCAGATCGAGCCCTTGATCTTCAGCCATCTTTAATGCCTGAGAAGTAGGATAAACTCCCTGTTCTACGTTATCACCTACTAAACGAACTTCACGAACACGAATACGTTCGTTGATTCTATACTGTTCTTTCAGACTGTCATTCTTCATTCAAAAAGATTTATTCTCCTCGTTATTAGTTAATTAATTATTATCTTTCTTCCAGTGATTCATCTGATCCTCTATCTCACCTTTCAAAAGCGCTGCAAAGGTAGCAATTTTCATCGAACCTTTATCACCTTCGCCCTGTTTTCTTACAGAAACTTCATTATTTTCTGCTTCTTTCTCTCCAACAATGAGCATATAAGGGATACGTTTCAATTCTGTATCACGGATCTTACGACCGATTTTCTCATTACGGTCATCAACCAGAACGCTCAGATCTTCAGCTTCGAGCTGACGTTTTACCTCATAAGCATAATCGTTGAACTTCTCGCTGATCGGCAAGATCGCCACCTGGTCCGGAGTCAGCCACAGCGGGAACTTACCACCCGTATGTTCGATCAGCACGGCAACGAAACGTTCCATAGAGCCGAACGGTGCACGGTGGATCATAACAGGACGGTGTTTCTTATTGTCCTCACCCGTATATTCCAGTTCGAAGCGTTCCGGAAGGTTATAGTCAACCTGGATCGTACCTAACTGCCAACGGCGGCCGATGGCATCTTTCACCATAAAGTCCAGTTTAGGACCGTAGAAAGCAGCTTCGCCATATTCAATCTTGGCTTTCAAGCCTTTTTCCTGACAAGCTTCGATGATAGCGCTTTCGGCTTTCTCCCAGTTTTCTTCCGAACCGATATATTTATCCCGGTTTACCTTGTCGCGCAGAGAAATCTGTGCTTCAAAGTTTTCAAAATCCAAAGCCTTAAAGATAATAAAGATAATATCCATCACCTTCAAAAACTCGTCTTTCAGCTGATCGGGACGACAGAACAGGTGGGCATCATCCTGCGTAAAACCACGTACTCTTGTCAAACCGTGCAGCTCGCCGCTTTGTTCATAACGGTACACAGTCCCGAACTCCGCGAAACGCAGAGGCAGGTCCTTGTATGAACGCGGGAACGATTTGAATATTTCACAGTGATGAGGGCAGTTCATCGGCTTCAACAAGAACTCTTCACCCTCCTGCGGAGTATGGATCGGCTGGAACGAATCCTTACCGTATTTAGCGTAGTGGCCGGAAGTCACATACAACTGCTTGCCACCGATATGCGGAGTCATTACCTGCTGGTAACCATATTTCTTCTGGATACGTTTCAGGAAGTCTTCCAGTTTCAGGCGCAACTGCGTGCCACGCGGCAACCACAACGGAAGCCCTGCTCCCACTGCCGTAGAGAACGTAAACAGCTCCAGTTCTTTACCGATCTTACGATGGTCACGTTTCTTGGCTTCTTCCATCAATGCCAGATATTCGTCCAGCATCTTTTTCTTCGGGAAAGTGATACCATACAGACGAACCAACTGTTTACGCTTTTCGTCACCACGCCAGTAAGCACCGGCAACACTCATTATTTTAACAGCCTTCAGATAAGAAGTGTTCGGCAAGTGCGGACCACGGCACAGGTCGGTAAACGCCCCCTGCGTATAGGTTGTGATCTTACCGTCTTCCAATTCGCTGATAAGTTCTGTTTTATATTCTTCGCCTCTGTCACCGAACATTTTCAGGGCATCTGCCTTCGAAATGTCCTGACGTTTGATTTCCTCTTTCTTCGCTACCAGTTCGAGCATTTTTGCTTCGATAGCAGGGAAATCACCTTCTTTGATTGTTGCTTCACCCGGATCCACATCATAGTAGAACCCATTTTCAATAGCCGGTCCGATACCAAACTTGATGCCGGGATATAACTCCTGCAAAGCTTCAGCCATCAGGTGAGCGCTGGAGTGCCAGAATGCATGCTTACCTTCCTCGTCTTCCCACTTGAAAAGTTTGATGGCGGCATCCTGGTTGATCGGACGGGTCAAGTCCCAAATCTCACCATTCACGCTCGCTGCCAGAACTTCCTGTGCCAGACGGGAACTGATGCTTTCCGCAATCTGCATGGCAGTCGTTCCTTCGGCATATTCTTTTACGGAATTATCCGGAAATGTAATCTTTATCATAATCTGTTCACTATAAATTCCTAAAAATTAATCAGGATGCAAATTTAGCATTCTTTTTTTGTTAAACAGAACTTTTAGGAAAAAAGTTTCTGCTCCGCAACCTTTTATACAAAAAGAGGCCCACGACAAACAACAGTATTCCTCCATAGATAAAGTATACTGGCGAACGAGCTTTCCGGCTGGATTCTATCCGGATTTCGGCAACTTCTATCTGCTGTCCGGCATATTCATCTTGTTTTATCGACCCCGTTTTCTACGCCGGCCCGACTATAACACATCTCTTCCAGCATAAAATGCTCACTCAGCCTTTCTCCCCTTCTCATATCCTCTTTTATTTTCAATTCTCAATTCTTAATTTTCAATTTATAAGAGTAGTCCACCCCGAAAAGCGCCCCCGCAAACGTACTGATCTCCCCGAAAGCCACCAGCACACTGTTATCCACCTTTCCCTGCGGATCAATCCAGAATCCGCAGAAGAGCAAAACAATCCCGCTCATTGTGAGCAGGATTGCCATTGTTAACTGAACCGTCAACCTCTTCATGATTTATGATTTGAGATTAGAGTTCTCCCGGTCTTTCTTCCTCTCCCCCACCGGACTCCGACCCATCCGTTTCCGGCATGATTCGTTCGAAATTCGTAAGGCTTTTCATGGTACGTAAAGCCTTACCGGGAAGAAAACGAACACGGGGTTCACGGATAAGACCAGTCTTAAAATCATCGTTTGTAACTACACCATCCGAACCGAAATTCAGACGGAAGGTTCCCAACTCACCTACATTCACACGACGCCCGTTACGTAAATGACGAGCCAGAACCACATTCAGACGATCCAACACAGCCTTCACGCCAGCACTACCGGCAACAGTACTGTCACCAACTTCTTCAATCAATTCTTCAAACGTTACCAGATCGCCGCTGACCATCTGTGCATACACCTTTTCTGGATTTTCATCCTGGTCCTTTCCCAAATTCCTTTTCTGGACCAATTTGTACTTCAATGCCATAATCTTTAATTTTTAAATGATTAATAATTTGTTTTTGATCACACTGCAAAGATATGGCGCCCGAAAACTGTTAAAAAAGCAGGGAGACAAGACAGTTGAAAGGTAAAAGGTGAAAGGTGAAAGTTGAAATACCGCTTGTCGCAACTTTCACCTTTCAACTATTCCATCTCACTGCTTTTCTCCATCAGGTCGGCAAAATCGTACGAATCCATCCGCGCATACCGGATTTTGTCTGCCAAATACTTGACAGACACATCCATATCAAAAGTAAGCAAAAGAGAAAATGAAATTTCCGTATACGAAGATTTATGGTTTTTATACGGTTGCATCCATAAATTGACTACTTTCAGGAACAGATTTAACTCGTCCATCCCATACAAAAACTCACCCAACACCGTCTTTTGCCGGACATAATCCACAAACAACTGACGGTTTTTCTTGATCAAACGTATCAAAAACAGGCGATAAGTGACCGTTAACCCTGTCCAACCGGACAAAGCAAGGCCAAAGGTACGATCAAAAAAAATGCCCCTTTCTTCAAGAGGCATCCCATTTAAAAACTCATGAAACTTTTGAACGGTAGGTTTTGCGCCTCCAAACAGCGCAATCAATTGTTCTTTCATAAATAACTTCCGGGAGGGGGAAAATTGATCCCTCGCGCCCGGAAAGCCACTTACATTCCTTCCCGCAAGATCTTTTTCAGTGGCTGGAAGAAACGCTCTATCAAACGAAGCTCTTCTGTTACGATTCCGGCCGTGGCTTTCATTTCCTGCGCCACAGGAAGACAGATTCCGTAATTGGTGGTCAGTCCGTCGGGGAAGACAATCTCCACCCTGTAATTATCTTCCAGCGGGACCATCGAGACTGACGACACACGACCCTCCACGATGCCGAACTCCTGGTCCGGGAAATTACTGAAACGGACAATCACGCGCTGCCCCTTCCGGACCTTGCCCGAACTCGCGATCGGCATCGACGCCAACCCGATCCATTCGCCAGGATCTTCCGGAACGATCCGCGCAAACAGGTCGCCACCCTGCACATACAAGTTCGGGTAACCCTGCCGCAGCAACTGCACCCGCCCAGACGCCGAGGCCTCTATGCAATAATCCATCTCCCAACGCCTCACGGCTGCTAACAACTGCCCCAACGCTGCCCGGTAATCCCGCGACGCAGGGTCTTTCGACGCCAAAGCCGTATAAGCCGGCTGGATATCACCTAACTGCCAGACATCCTGCAACAAGTAATAGCCCAACCGCTCCGGTTCACCGGCATAACGCGCTAACAGTTGCTTCAACCGCAGCACATCTTCCGTCAAGGCTGTATTCTCCACCACCGCCAACGGCAAACCCTCTTTCACCTCCTGCCCGTCGGCGACATACAGGCTGCTCACCCTGCCCGAAGTGCGTGCCACGACCTCAGTCACCGGGTTACGGCTCGTCAGCCTCATCTCCGCCTCGATCACGTCCGGATAGCGGAAGAAAAAGCTGCCAACGACAAGCATGAGCACCACGAGGGACAGCACCGTGATACCCCACCTCACGATCCAGGACGGCACATGCCCCATCACTTCCTGCACCGCTTCACTGCGCAGTTCTATGTCTTTTCCATCTTCCATATATTATCCGTGCCTAATAACCATCATCTAATTGCCTAACTCCAACTGGTTCTTCACTAATTCGTAATATATTCCGCGTTTCGCCGTCAGCTCCTCGTGCGTCCCCTCTTCGGCTACGCGGCCTTTGTCCAGGACGACGATGTTGTCCGCATCCCTGACCGTGCTCAACCGGTGCGCCACCACGACAACCGTGCGGCCCCGGTAAAACCGGTGCAAGTGCTCCATGATCTCTTTCTCGTTGTTGGCGTCCAGGGCATTCGTCGCTTCGTCTAAGAAGATAAACTCCGGATCCTTGTACACCGCACGGGCAATCAGGATACGCTGCCGCTGCCCCTGGCTAACGCCGTTCCCCTCCATGCCGATCTTCGTGTTGTAGCCCAACGGCAACGAGTCGATGAACTCCCGGATATTCGCCACCGTGACGGCATGCAGCAGCCGCTCCTTGTCGATCGATTCAGCCCCTACCGCTATGTTACGCGCGATCGTATCCGAAAAGATGAAACCGTCCTGCATCACGCAACCCGTATGCGCACGCCACACATGCGGGTTCATATCCTTCAGCAAGACGTTCCCCACGCGGATCGCCCCCTTGTTCGGCTCGTAGAAACCAAGCAGCAACTTGACAAGCGTCGTCTTCCCGCTGCCGCTCGCCCCCACCACAGCCGTCACCTTATGTTCCGGGATCGCGAGGCTGACATGCTCCAGCACATAGTCACGGTCCGCCCCGTCATAACTGAAACACACATCTTCGATCCGGAGCGTCCGCTCTTCCGGGAGCCGGTTCGTTTTCAAGGCAAGCGTCTGTTCCTCATCCTCTTTCTGGTGTATTTCGCCCAAACGTTCCAAACTGATCTTCGCATCCTGGAACGAACGCGCGAAGCCGATAAACTGCTCGATCGGAGCCGTCAACTGCCCTACGATATACGTCAGCGACATCATCATACCCAACGTCATTTCACCCGAAACAACGGCCCGCGCCGCCAAAAAGGAGATCAGGATATTGGTGGTCTGGTTAAAAAACACCGATCCGAGCTGTTGATATTGTTGCAGGGCCAAGCCCTTGATGCTTATCTTGAACAGTTTCACCTGGATGCGCTCCCATTCCCACCGTTTCTCCGTCTCGCAGTTGTTCAGCTTGATCTCCTGCATGCCGGTCACCAACTGGAAAAGGTTGCTCTGTTCGCCCGCAGCCTGCGCGAACCGCTTGATGTCCAGTTCGCGCCGGTACTTCATAAAGGCCAATATCCACGCCACATACAACCCGTTGCCGACCAGGAACAACCCCAATATCGTCAGGTCATAATAAGCCAATACAAACCCGAACACGATAAAATTGACAAACGAAAAAAGCGTCGAGATGGACGAACCCGTCATGAACGTCTCGATACGGTTATGGTCACCGATGCGCTGCATGATGTCCCCCACCATCTTCGTATCGAAGAAATGCAAGGGCAACCGCATCAGCTTGGCAAGAAAATCGGAGATCAGCGCGATATTGATCCGGGTATTGACATGCAGCAGGATCCAGCTACGGATAAAATCAACAGAGAGTTTAGCCACGAAGATCACCAACTGCGCTATCAATATCAAGGTAATAAAACTCAAATTACCGTCCCGGATACCCGTATCCACCATGCTCTGCGTCAGGAACGGCAGGATCAGTTGCAGGATGCTGGCCGTCAGCATACCCAATACCAACTGGAACAGTTCACGCCGGTAAGGAGTCAGATAACGGAAGAAAAAAGACAAGCCTTTCCCTGTCCGTGTATCCTCCTCCTCGCGATCGTAAAAGTCAGGTCCCGGCTCGAAGAGCAATGCTGCTCCCGTATCTTTTCCTTCCACAACGGTGCTGCACCAGCAACACGCCAGTTCGGATTCTTCATAGACTAATTTTTGGGTAGCCGGATCGGCGATATAATATTTTCCGTTCTTTACCTTATATAATACGACGAAATGGTTCTGGTTCCAGTGCAAAACGCAAGGCAAGGGCACTTCTGCCCTGAGCTGTTCCAACGTCACTTTCACTCCCATCGTCCGAAACCCGATCCGCTCGGCGGCATCGCTGATGCCTAACATCGACACCCCTTCGCGCGTGATGAATGCCTGTTCGCGGAGGTACTGGATGGAATAGCTGCGACCGTAGTACTTCGCGATCATGCGCAGGCACGAGGGACCGCAGTCGGCGGATTCGAGTTGGTGGTAATGGGGGAATGATTTTATCATACGTTTTGTAAAAGAGTTGTTATCATACCCATTGTTCGATTTGCATCAAAACATTTTTTCCCCAGCCATGCCTTCCGTCTTAATTTTTTATATAAGGCACGGTTCTCCAACAGAGATTTTATTCCCTTATAAATAGATTTTTCCTCAACAGGAACTAACATTCCATACTCACCCTGTTTCAGCATCTCATCGGCTCCTCCCGACCTTGTTGCCAAAACAGGTATCTCTAAACTCAATGCCTCACATATAGCCAGACAAGCCCCTTCTACCAACGAAGAGGACACAAATAAATCTGCCTGGGCCAAATAAGGATATGGATTTTTCACAAAACCGTTCAACACCACATTTTTCGAAATACCCAATCTTCGTATTTGTTTTTCTAACACTTCACGTAATTCCCCTTCTCCAAAAATCCAAACCTGAAAATCAAATTTCTCTTCAAGAAGACGGGATACAGCACTTAATAATAGTTCATGTCCTTTTACTTCGGACAAACGCCCAATACAACAAATCGTGAACTTTGTTTTCGATATTGTTTTCTTCAAAGATTTTTCAACAATGACCGAAGTGTCTATCAGATTATGAATAACGATCTTTTCATTATCCACAGAAGAGAACAATGTCTTAAATCCGTTTAAACTGTCGTTCGATACAAAAACCAATTTATCCATCTTTGCGTAACATCCACACTCCTCCTCATCAGTATTATAAAACCGACGCGGCCAATTGAAACGCTCCATATTTGTATGAATCCATGCTATTTTGACAGCACCACTGTCTCTGCCTGCTATATATTTCACGGCAAGGCCTTCCAAAAATGCGACTTCAACATCATACCTGTCGTTTAAAAGTTCTTCAAACCGTCCCACCGAAGAAGATGTACACCATTTCACCTGTTCAGGTATATCAGCAATATATTCTCCGATATCACTCAATACAAGCAAACTTACATCAAACCGGTTATAATCCAAACGTCTTAAAATATCGATTAGCAAACGTTCCGCTCCACCGCATCCCAGACTGTCAATACAAAAAAAGATTTTTCTTCTCTCGTCCGGCATAGAACCATTTGAAATATCATCATTTCTGAATGCCGTTTGTATCTTCCATGTCCGCACATACTCTTGCAGTTCCTCTCGCGTCATCCCACATACTTTTAAAAACTCCAGACGATTTCTTTTCTCTATCTCCTTATTCTGATACCAAGAATTCTTTCCCCGAGGATGGTATAGATGGAATAACGGTCCATTTGATCGATAAACAGGCAACCCTAATATTTCCATCCGCTTTACCCGCTCCGCATCTTCCGGTCCCCAACCATAAAAATGTTCATTTTCACCACCCGATTGCAAATATAACTTTCGATTGACTAAAAACGCACCACCGACAGAATAAGGACCATGTACTAAATAATGCTGTTCGAAATTCTTTTCCAATTCATCGAACGACCTTTCACTACAATAAACATTCGACATATCAGGAGATAACATATAAAAACGTCCATCATAAGGAAAACTCATTGCTGCACGTCCCATTTTTACAGCCCCTACAGCTTCACTAATTTGCGTTTTTCGAATCACCACATCCGTATCCCAAATACCCACAATATCTGAATCTGCTTCCCGCAACAACCGATTCAGATATTTCGTCCGGTGAAAAACAGGATCCCGATCTTCTACAAAAGTATAATGGATGTTCGAAGCCGGAACTTTTAGCTTGTAACTTGAAGTCCGATCCGCTTCCAATATCCAGATAGTAGCATTTTCGATTTGGGTCAATTCAGCCAACAACAGATCCAAATTACGGACACGCTCTTCCGAATCCACACGAAGCGGAATCAAAAACGAAACAGAAGCAGACGCTATCGGAACAGCCGGATCACTCTGGTCTTCAGATTTCCGAAAAGCCAAGATTTTTTCTGTTGTTACCGGACAAATCTTATGCGCATGAAACCATTCGACCTCCGACCGCATTCTTTCGTCCAGACAAGTTCCTTTCCGCATACTCCTAACCAAGCAATCCAACAAATAAATAAAATTTTGTTGAAATATAGCCCCCTGCAGCCCACGCTCCTCCAAAGTCTTATAAGACAAACGCAACCGGGAATAATAAAACCAGCCATACCAATCGATCACACTTTCATCTGCCAGACAAATCAAATTCTGGAAAAACAATTCATCAACTTCTGCTAAAATCTCATCCTCATCCCCTTCTATAAAACCGTTGCGGAGCAAATAAACGACACCGCAAGCAATTCCCAGAATTCCATCTTTTAACCGAATCGGCATATCCAACGACAAAGAAGATACAATCCGATCCAGTTTTTGCTCTGCTATTTGACTATACTTACTATTCTCGCTATAAACGCCATAGGTGTAATACGCAATCACCACTCCCATATCCGGATAAGCAATATCCGGCCATTCAACGCTTTTTTGTCCGTCTCTCCTGAAAAAGTCAATAAAGTCTTTTTGATAACGGCCACGTATTTCACCCGCATACTCCGCCTGCTCCTTCCGGCATCGCTGAGATATCTGCTCCGAATGCCATCGATAAAAGACCAATGCCTCCGAGAGATTCACGACTTTACCGGTCAAAGCCAACCGGCAAGCCAAATCATAATCGGAAGAATAAAGGTATCTCTCTTCGTAACCTCCCAACTGCCGGAACACAGAAGCACGAACCATCAAAGATGAATGGACAAAAGCATTGTCTTTTAACAACGCCAATAATATCTCTTCATACGAATGCGGAACAGCATCATACGAATTCATCGGAATCGATATACGATCAGCCCCGACCGCACAAACATCGGGATGAGCCTCCAGATATCGAAACTGCTTCTCCAAACGCTCCGGCATAGCAATGTCATCAGCGTCCATCATGGCAAGATACTGTCCCTTTGCCATTTGAACCGCCCTATTACGACATTTATAAGTGCCTTGTCGGCCCGAATTAACAAGATAAACAATACGCTCATCGGAATAGGATTGAATGATAGTATCTGTCTGATCTGTTGAAGCGTCATTGATAAGGATAAGTTCCATGAATGGATAGGTTTGTTGCAATATACTATCAATAGCTTCCCGTATATATTTTTCACCATTATATACAGGCATAATTACCGATATAAAAATCACTTGGTTCATTTCAAAATTTATTTTTATTATCCAGCCAAACTCTCACTTTATGTATGATTTCCAAACCCCATTTCTCATTATCTTTTTGAACTGCAACCAACGCTCCACATAATTCCAAGGCATACTGTAGTACAAAAAATGCAATTATAGCTCTTTCCTTTTCTTTCATAATCAATCCATATCCCCCCAAAAATGCATCTTCAAACCTTTTGTTTTCCAAAAAATAACATACATACAACAACACAAAATCGGAATATTTATGAGAGAAACGTGCCATTTCAAAATCAACCACACCGGAAACGCAATATTTACTTTTACTATATTTTATCAAAATATGCTTGTCTGTAAAATCTTTTATTGTTAATGTATAATCTTCTTTGTATTCCAAAAGATCATAGGTATTTCTCATAAAAAAGATTGTCCATTTTAAATCATTCCATGTTCTCTTTCTTGTCGCTAAAAAATAGTTTTTCTCTATACCGCATATCAAATTCAACCGGCACTCTTCATGCAAAGATACTCCATTCGCTATCAGATTTTGATGGTATAATTTTAAAAACGAGCCGGCTTGATAAAAAATATTCAATAAAGAATTTATATCCAATTGACTTTTCTTAGAATATAATGAATCACCTTCTATATAACTATAAACAATCCAATTCCAACCAAAATCATTTTGTCTTTCATAGTATATGATTTGCGGTACTTTTAAATCTGATACGTTCTGTAATACAAACACTTCTAACTCAAAACATTGCTTCGAATCATACTTTTTTACTATATACCTTTCACCTTCATCCTCTACAACCAATAACAAATTGGATGAATACTCATTCAAAACTGAAATCTTACTGCATTCATGCAGTTCCAAACGGTCTTTTATATAAGCGATAAAGTGTTCCTGTTCATTCATTTCCTACAACATGACATAAGTTTGGTTTTCCTATTTCAAGTTCATAATCTGACGGTGAAGGACAAAGCCATTGATAGATACACTTTGAACAGGGAGACATATCTCTCACTCGCAACCAAGACGAGCCTTTGCTCATTTCTTTATAAACCAACATTCTGAGATCCTCATCGATACTCCCTATCGTCCGGTGATGAAGATTAGCATACACTTTTCCATCCGTTGTGATAGTCAACTTTCCAAAATCATTTGTGTTAAGAGCTTGATGAGCAAAAATGTTTTGTTTAGTCTGCCGAGAGTCCAAAATATCCTGCTCATCCACATATATACAAGACTTGAAAAAATCAAGGTTTCGGCCATTATTCCGAGGAATAATTTGATATTTTTTTATTTGATAAACATCTATCAATTTCGATGTCCACGAAAAATCTTCTTCTGAAAAAATCCGGAAATTATAGTTCAAATCAACTTCCATTTTATCCAATTTCTCCACTATCGCTTGACTATCAGGAGCAGGAGTAACATCAAAATCAAAAATGATACGGGAAGAAAAACGTTCTTTCAATTGCTCTACCAAATAGCAACTGCCCTCATCCAAACTCAACACAAAACGCTTCAAACATGGCAATATTTCTAATTGTTTCCAAAAAGTATCCGGAATAGACAACGATAAAGAATACCCATGAACAGCCAGCTCCAAAAGAGATGCATGCGACAAGCAATCTAACATACGAACCAACTTATTTATAAACAAAGGAGTCGCATTAGAATCCAATTTTATATTCAAAACCAGCAAATTCTTTAAAACATTTTCTCCGACTGCCATATCCGTTTGAGTTCCGTCAATCAACCGATGCACATCCGATTGCAAATTCAAGATCGGAGGCAGTTGAATTGGCTTTTCACTTATCTTCCGTTTATTTATCAATTCAGCCAAACCTAAATCAACCAATTTTTCTACAATATATTGTATTCCTGTTGTTTTCAATTCTTCCTGTTTAAGCAACAATGAATACAAATTATCTATATCCGCTATCGCTTTGACAAAACGTATTGTTTCTGAATCTTCCAACACAAAACGTTGCCCGATGAAAGAAGCGGAGTCATAAAAATAACAATCACTCCCCTTTTCCCAAACAAAAACCGACTGTTTTAATACAAACCAATATTCCGATTCCATATATTACTTCCTGTTAGTGGATAATTACTTCCGTCATGATTTTCTTATACAAAGAAGGATGTTTAGATAAATATCGGAGTTGATCGGACTCATACTGCCCAAAACCGTCCCTATTCATGAAAGTTGGACACTTCGCCTTTTTCTGCAAATCTACATTTTGGAACATACAATGCTTGCACGTATTATTATGATAACATTTTGAACATTGCGGTATATATTTGCTGTAAAAATGATTGTACATATCGACAATATTATCAATATCTATAGAAACCCCTTTCTCATCCACATGTCCCAATGCATACTCCTGTTTAATACGTTCACATGGCAGAATCTTCCCATTGACAGTCACAAACAGTTTTTTCCCAAAAGGGAGGCAAGTACCGGTTGGATACCACATCCTATTCTTTTGGTCAACAAGCAAATCACGATAGGAATAATACACATTGCCACTATGCGCATGTAAATAAGTACACAAAATTGAAGTTTCAGGCACATCCATAAACAAAGAATCTTTCAATCGTTCCCTATCAGAAATTTTATCGAAACTACTCAATTTATCATTACGCATTTTCAGGTATTCTTCCATCCTCTCTTCTTTCACTCCGCTAATGCTCAATTCTGATACAGATGGGACTTTGTTTAATTCTTTTTGGAAAAAGGGTATGATATCCTGATAATCGTTTAAGTTATGCAACACTGAATTGAATTCTACATTTTTGCGAAAAAAATCAGGATAATACTGTTGGACGAATTTCACATTAGCAAATACCCGATCAAAGGATGGCCTCCCTGAAAAATCGACCCGATATCCATTATTCTCCTTATTTCCATCCAAACTTACTAATATTTTAAACTCATGTTCCACCAAATAATCTATGTATCGATCCAATAACATTCCATTGGTGGTCATTGTAAAAACAAAATCACATTGTGGTATTTGGTGATTCATGATCCAACCGACAATCCCACGAATAAAATCCATATTGAGCAAAGGCTCACCACCATAAAAACTGATGTAAGTTTTTTTGCGATAAGAATCTGATTGCTGCCAATGGGCATATAAATATTCCAATAGAGGATATGCTTGTTCAAGGGACAGCATCTTGCTCTTACGAGTATCATAACCATCATACAATTCTCCATATCCGCAATATTTACATTGCAAGTTACAAGCATCTGTCACCTCGAATGTTACTTGGGAAAGATTCCGGATATTACTGTATATCACCTCTTTATTTAAATATACATATTCCATTCGGACTGTTATTTGAATTTAATGAAACAAACAATAGAATTATCCTCTTCCGTCATTTGAGTAATAATCTTTTTTAATTTTGTTCCCTCGTCAGTAGGATGTTGATCTATAAAGTTTGTAATATTATCACGGTCACCAACAATTGCAGGTGCAGGGATAAGCCCTATTGCCATGCCGGAACTCTGATACAAAGGATCAACTACCATATTGGAAACAAGATTATCTATAAAATAATCCTTACTCTTTTCACCCTTGTAATCAAACTCGTATCTTTTATCTTGATGTCCGGTTCGACTGATTTTCCCGGTCTTTTTATCACAGATGGCATAATATATCTCTGTTTCTGCATACATCCTAAACAATAAAAACCGATTGGATTCAAATACATAAGAATTGGGTTTCATCAAAGGGCCTCCTACCCAAACCTTGTCCTTCGTATCTTTTTTAAACAGTCCATCTCTATCAAGAGCCAACTTTCCGGTCAATACCAAATCAGGTATTAGAGCTTCTTTTGTCACTTGATAAATAGTATCATTGCCATATTCCAACAGATAAAAATTTCCATCATTATTCCATAACGGATTAACATCCGGGCCATAATGATCCAATCCATCTCTTGAAATGGGATATAAACAACTACCAAAAGACCTGACTATTTTTCCGTTATAACCCCGAAAGGCCAATGCTTTTCCTTCATAAGGCAAAAAACGATAAGCAGAACTTGTTCTTTCTGCAATCAAAGTACTGTCAAACATAGTCAGGCAAGCTGCCTTTCGATCCAAATTGATTTTCTTTTTAAAATTCCCGTCAAAATCATAAACCAACAATTGCTGCGTATGAAGGTCATGTGCATACAGCAATTTACTTTCACCATTGACCATCAATGGAGCTGTCAAGTTCGTATATTCACCCGGACCTTGCCCTCCACCACCTATTTGCCTTATAAAATTACCTTTCCAATCATATTGATAAATAAGCTTCGGCCCCATCAAGAAAATATACTGATCAGTAGATTGAATATCATAGATGAAGAAATCACGGACCAAAGGCTCATTAGATAACTTGACAAAAGATATTTCAGAAGCAAATTCCGACAAATTGCTACAATATTCCGATATTTCTTCATAGACAGGAATATGCTTGTCCTTGGGTCTGATATTTATATCTTCTTCAACCGCAAGCGTATCGGTTTCTGACAAAATCGAGGATGTATTATTTGCTTTATTAGAACATCCTAACAAAAAAAACAAAAAAATTATATATACATAGATTTTCATATATTCAACAATTTATCTACTTATAGAACATTTTATTAAGAATCGTTTCAGTTTTCTCTTAAACTGAAACGATTCATCCCTTTTTGCTCACTGTAAATTCAGGCACTACACACATATAATGACCAATTTACCCTTTTGCATTTCAATGGATTCTCAAATGTTTTATTCTCCAATCAGAAATTACTATTCCAATGAGAATTATCACTCCAATTTCCACATACTTTATTGCCACCACCAGACTGAGAATAACCTGCATACCAATTGGCATTCGCATTTGTGTAAGTTGTAGAAGAACCATTGCAACCACACCCACACGCTGAAGCACCTATAAGATGTTTCATCTCTTCTTGGCGCAACTCGACGTTGTTGACTTGAGTCAATTTCAATCGCTGTAATTTCATAAACTTTTAAATTTAAATTGTTAAACCATCATTTATCAACAACGTTCAACATGAACATGTTGATTATATTTTCTGTATATCATATTGTTTCACTTCAAAAAAAGCCGGTGTTATATCGCTGACTTGATTCATATACATTGATTCGACTAAAATGTCATAATAGAAAAACAGCTTGTTCTTATCCTCTTGAAGATAAAAATCATACTTGTTCTTCCGATACTTATCACTAATGTATCCAAGATGCAAAAGCAATGTATCTGCAAATCCTATTCTCCGGTTAAAATAAGGGACTGATTTAAAGTGTAAACGTTTTCGTTCTGTTATCTGCATCCTTCCTTTATTCCGGAACATCCTCCATCGAAACCACAAGCCATTCTGAGACAACGGATGTGTATCCTCCATATCCGCCCGGTACGTATCCATACTATCCCACAGATTCGCTATCCAAACCCCGACCGTATCCACATCGTCCCTCTTCATCACCTCACGCAAATCCACAAAACGATCATCGAAACGTTCGTCTGCATCTATGAAGATAAACCATTCAGCCTTGAAAAATGAAGCTATATCCAACAATATGTTCCGGTTCTGCTTGTCGTTGAACTCCGTACGGACTTTCTTCGCTTTCAACAATAGTTTTTCAGACCGGGCTATTTCATATGTATCATCCCGGCTGTCATCATCCAACAAGATAATACCATCACAATATTTCTCCACGCTCCGAAGGCAATCACCAATCCGTTCCGACTCATTATAAGTCGGGATCAAGGCTATCAATGGATAAGACTTTTCAAAGATCTCGTCAGAGGAAATATCGAACTGTTTCAGTGTCGAAAGGTACTCCCGGCATTGCTCCTTTGCATAAGGATGATCCCACCAGTTGTATGTAATACGGCTGAAATCCCGCCCCCAATCTTCTCCGTTTACCACGATTTTCATGGGTAAAAGCATTTCAGACAGGACATCACGGGGAATTCGCGCCCGCTGCTCGTTGCGGGAAACAGTCCGCTTCCCCATATCTTCCCGGTGAATCAACACCGAATCCGGGAAAAACAATCGGTGGATACCTGCCAGTTCCAAACGTTTTCTTAAATGATCGTCTTCGCCACCCCATTCGGTATAATGTTCGCTATAACCACCGACCCGTTCGAAATATTCCTTTTTCGCCATGATACTCCCGTATGGAATTAGTCCACGGCCATGTTTATGCAACGTTTCTTCATTTATCTCTTCGCATATATCCATGAACAAGACTTGACCGACGGCATAATGTTCCGGATAAGAGTCCAGTTTCTCACGCAGTTCGTAAATCACATCCGTATAGAACTCCAACTCCGGATCCATCACCAGAATATACGATTTCGTAGCCTGTCGGATGCCGACATTGAATGCTTTCGCCGGATTTCGCCAGGGATGATCCTCGTCGTTGACCACGACTTTCCAGTTGATAAAGGGATACCTTCGGATATAATCCAAGATCCCTTGCTCCTCAGTCGGTTCGTCCGCGACAATCACCACCTCGATACCATTGCGTTCATAATACTTCGCTTTAGACGGGAACACCCGCTTAAACTCATCCAGACGCTTATAGAACGGCATCACGATGCTCAAATCAAAATCAGGCAATTGTTTCATAGCGCGAACAGGATTAGTTTCTCTTTCCACAAAGCATACAGATTTTCCCAGAGAATGACAACATCTTCCGGCTCAAAACCGTTACGTCCGATCAAATCCGATACCGTCACAGTCCCGTCGCATTGTTTCAGCAATCCCGCCATTTCATCTTCGATCTCGCCAAGACACTGCAAACCACGCATAATATACATTTTCCCATCCAACTCCTCCACACGGAAAACAGAAGACCGGAACGGTTTCAACTCAAACCGTCCTTTCCGGCTCTTCAACCGGGCAGACAAAGCGGTGATTCGCTCGACTTCGCCAGTCAAACTTGTGGAAAAACAGTCCATGCCATACACGGCAAGCACCTTTTTACGAAGGGCAAGCATTTCCTCTTTACAATCAGATGAAAAAACGGTCCGAATCTCCGTTTCCAACAGATCTATCGGTACAAATTCACCGGGGCAACCGCCTTTCCTGCCGGAAAAGGATACACTTTGAAGTTGCTCATAATTGGCAGGTGTCACCAATCCGCCCAAACCGCAATCTCCCAAGACAACGCAAGGCTTACAAACAGCCAAAGCACAAACAGCATCCTGGCCGGAAGCAACAACCAAATGGGATTTTTTGAAAACAGCAAGACCGTCCTTTTCCGGTACAACCCGGACGAATGGGGGGAATGCATTCGCCAAAGCCCGATAACGATCCGAAACGATCGTCAAGAAGGCATTCGTTTTTTGGACAAAAGAGATTAATTTGAAATCGTTCTCCTGAACGCTGTTCCCGGTCGGGCAATAGGCTATCCGGCAGACTTCCGGTTGCTGCTCATAAAAATACCAGTCTGCCACCTTTTCTACCGGATAATCCAAACGAACCTGCAACTCTTTGGGAATTCCCCACAAAGACAGGTTTATGCCGGAAAGATTGACCACACCGAACAGATTGGTTGCAGGAGCCATATATCCCCGGATATCCGGACGGGTCGAAACAAACAGCCAAGGATATTTCTTCAATTTATGGCAAAAACTTGTCTGCAATAAACAGTATACGGCATCTTGAAGAACTACCAAATCCCAACCATCCTTTTGTAATCCGTTTTCTTCTCCGGCACGACATAACTGGACAGAACAACGAGTAGAAAGGACTTTCAGAACTATTGATTCCACTTCTCCCATATACAGATATAATATGTGCAAACATTTCATGGTTGCTTGTCTCTATAGTGAATAATTCTTATTTCAATTCAAAATGGCCAACAAAACTCTTTGAATCATAACTAACTTCTATTTGATATTCACCGCTTCCACCATATACAGGTATTAAAATCGTCTGTGGAGACTGGTAGACGTTCGTTGTAACCTCGCCATTCAGAATATTAGTAATAGAGATTGTTGCTATGACCGGCTGATCAAGGAAAGAAATATAAACATTCGTCCCTTGATACCAAGCTTCAACTGGGCAAATGGAACGGGTTCGTTCTTGATCTTGTGATTCTTTAATAATAATGCGTTCAGTAGAATCGTTTTCTGCATAAGATATAGTTCCACTCACAAAAAAGAATCCAACAACCAACATCAAAATTTTAATTGTAGTTTTCATGGTTATACTATTTTTATATTGTGTTTTCACCTGTAAAGTAAGAGTTAAATATCCAAACAAGAATGCTGTTCCTATTCACTTTTTCCTCAATTTTATACACTTTTCAACCAATCCCAATCATATAAAAATCATTACCAGCATAAGTATAAACATATAAATATAAGCAACTTAAACGACACAGCATTAAAAAACATCACATCATACAACATCAAAATCTATACACATTTTGTTTTTCATATTACTTTCGTCCTCAAATAATTATCCAAATCATCGATTGACACATCTAATATTACAGCCAAACTCTTTCTTTTGTTACTGATGCCACTTAGACTGATGTTGTACACGATTTGCAGATTGCAGGGCTTAACATTTAGGAAAATCAGACAAGCCAGTCCCAGATATTCATCTTTTAAATGGTACTTTGCCTCCAGTTTGGAGGCAAAGCCACTAAATGCTGTATCCATTTGAGTAAAGAATATCTGCCAGTCTTCTGCCGCTATTTTTACCTTATGATCTTTTACTGTATGTTTTTTTCCTACGAGAGGAATGATTTGATTATAAAGACTTGATTGTTTTAATATATATTGCCTTAAAATCTCCACATTCTTTTCCAGGTTTTCCATTTGCTCTATTTGCTTTTTCAAATGAACCACCTCTTCTTCTTTGCTTACTAACTGCAATTTCAAACTCTGCTTTTCTTTTTCCAACTGATCTTCTATTTCTTTCTTGTAACCTGCTAATTGTTCTTCCAAATCCTTTTTCTGCCTTTCTAATTTCGTATATTGTCCCTGCCTCTGTGCCTCATTCTCTTTCAAAGATTTTAATTTTTCACAAACGGTTCGATAATTATTTTCCAATAATATCTTTTGTTCCTGCGCATCCACATAGTCCCGCTTAAAAGAAGCTATGATCTGTGATGCTTTCAGCAAGTCGACTGCTTTCGACTTACTTTTTTTACTCACAATCAATAATATCACTAACAATATCATGATTATGATACCCACAATCAGAAACAGCACAAAGCGAGATTTCAAATTCTGCTGTTGCATGATTGCTATTGCTTTTTCTTTGTCATAGTGTTCCGACTGCATTGCCAGCTCTGCCGCTTTATGGTTTTGATAAACAGAATCAATATAGGCAATATAGCAGTTCTGATAAGTACAAGCAGTCTTCCAATCACCGATACGACTATATAGTTTAGAAAGAGAGGCACAAGCGGCCGTTCGGGTATTCGCGTCTGCCAAACAGCGTTCCAAATAATACAATGCCGAGTCTTTTTGTCCCATTCGCAAATATAATTCACCTATATTCAGATATCTGGTATGTATATATCGTATGCCATAACCTGAAACCTCCAACGAATGTCTTATATATTGTAAGGACAATTCATTCTCACCTCTTTGTTTGTATAAAATTCCAAGATCATTCAGTACGGAAGCTCTCATATATCGGTTGTTATGAAGCCTTTGTAGTGACTCTTGATAATACCGTTCAGCACTATCCAAATCAAAATGAAGGTATGATCGACCTATATTACGCAGTGAGATTCCAACACCCACAGAATCTTGCGCATGCTGATAATAAAGCAATGCTTTATTATAAAAAAACAACACCGAATCCTGCAATTCTTGCCGTTCATATAAATTTCCCAGATTTTCATAAATCCGTCCCAGCAATTTAGGTTCATCTATTTCTAATGCAACCGACCGAGCCTTTAGGAAAGCTAATTGAGATTGAACATGTTCGCCTAATTCATTCGAGATTATTCCCGAATAATAATACGACCAGGCTAAACGTTTCGGGTCTTTATGTCTTTCAAAATACTTCACCGCCACATTAATCATTGAATCTGAAGTATGCTCCATATAATTTTTGTCTCGTGCCTGTGTCATCAGAAGACACCATGTCGCATATTCTTCTGCTGATAGTTTTTCCGGCTTAAGGATGTTTTTCAAAAGCAGAAATGCACTATCGGGATATACATCCATGAAACTTTCAGCCTGATAAATAGCAGGATCAGATTCAGGTTGGCAGGTAAACAAGCCGAAAAACATCAAAGGCAAAACGGCCATGATCAGTGTTTTTGTTAGATTTTTCATTAGAATAGTGTTTTTGCGGTTAAAAATCACATTTCCTTCCACCAAATATACATTTTCTTTTTCAAAAAAATAACTTTATTCCTTACTTTTGTTCAATCTAATTAAATCAAAACATGAAACACGAAACGCCTGTGCTATCTTTTATCATTCCCATTTATAATGTGGAGCTATATCTGCCTGCATGTCTCGAATCTGTATTGCATCTCCCCTTGACAAATTTTGAAATCATCCTGATTGATGATGGCTCGACCGATAACTCCGGCAGAATAGCAGATAAGTATGCCGAAAACTATAGCCATATACATGTAATCCATCAGACGAATGCAGGATTATCTGCAACACGAAACAGAGGGGTAGAACTTGCAGAAGGCAACTATATTGCATTTCTCGATAGTGATGATTGGCTCATTGGCGATCAAATTGTTGATATATACCTTCAAACTTCACAAGCAAATGCGGATATGGGAATGGGGAACTCCCTTTTCTGTTATCCGGACGGTAGTAATGGCAATCCATTTGCACCCATCCCGCAAAACCTTATAGGGCAGACTATAGATGGAAAATATTGTTTCACTGAATTAATGAAACAAAATGTCTATCCGCCAATGGTGTATAATTACATCTATCGCAGGGAATGGCTTCTTTCCCATCAGCTCCGTTTTGAAAGTGTTCTGCATGAGGATGAACTGTGGACGCCAATCGCACTCTGTTATGCCAGGCGGATCGTTGTCACAAATATTGATTTCTACGGTTATAGGCAACGGGAAGGATCGATTATGACTTCTCTACGCCGGGAAAAGAGAATACACGATCTATTTTTCATTGCTGACCGGTTGATCCCTTGGCTGAAAATTATAGATTTGATTCTGATGATAAAAATCTTAAAAGCCAGTTATATGTAAGAAGCTACCTGCTATACAAAATTGCATTTTCTTCATTAGCACACATACATGACACTCGATTCATTTTACCTACCCACCATCTGTACCAACTATTTGCTATAAAAAATAAACTTACGGCAGACGCAAGAAATACATGTATCAATCAATATAAGACGGCTAAACAAGGACTAAAGTCCTACCTGAAATGGCGTAATTCCTATTGGATAAGAAAATTAACTTACGAAATATCGCCCGAAACAAAGCTAATTCTGATCTTTAACACAATGTGGAATAAACCGCTTGATATTCCTATACAGAAAATTCCGGCAAATTGCATCATTACGACAGATCGGCGATTCCTGTCAACAGCGGATTTTGTAGTCTTCCATCTGCCCGACTTAAGTAACGAATTGGAAGAAGACCTTGACAAACCCGAAGGACAGAAATGGGTAGCCTGGTCACTGGAATGCGAAGAGAACTATCATTTTTTGAAAGACCCTGAATTTATGGAAGTCTTCGACTATAAAATGTCATATCACCAAGATGCAGATATCGTTTATCCATATTATAGATATGAATATCGAAAAGAATTAATCTTAATGCCTGAATTTTCGTTTCATGAAAAGAAGGATATTTGCATGATGATATCCAGCCCGTTCAATCAAAGCGGAAGACAGGAATACTTGCAAGAACTGATGCAATATATTTCGATCGACTCGTACGGGAAATTATTTAATAATTGTAAATTGGAAAAGGATTCGGGACAGGACAGCAAAATGGAGTTATATCGACAGTACAAATTTGTCATTGCATTTGAAAACAGTCGTGCAAACGACTATGTCACGGAAAAATTCTACGATCCACTATTGGCCGGTGCAGTACCTATCTATTTAGGTGCACCCAATATCGAGACATTTGCCCCCGGAGAAAATTGTTCTGTGGATATACGGAATTTCAGTTCACCGAAAGAATTGGCGGCTTTTCTGATTGAAGCCTGCAAGAATGAAAAGATTTATAACAAATTTCTACAATGGAAAAAAGAACCGCTAAAGCCGGAATTCATGAAAAAGATCGAAGCACAACGAGTTCATCCGTTCATACGGTTATGTCATCTTCTGCACCTTCCACCACCCACCTCTCGATATGACGGGGCTCGAAAAAAAAATGCACACCGATCTTGACTATAGCTCCGTTTTTTACAATAACCCTTGTTTTTTCTATTTCAAGGGAAAACAAGTACAATCTCAGCCTGTCTTTTTTCCACCGAAACAGTGCTTTCACTAACATACCGGCAAACGGGCCGCCGGACTGGCAGAAATTGCATGGCATTTGGCTATCTTATTCTCCATATCCCTTACACTTCGAAAAGACGGAACTGCCGGTGAGTAGAATATTTGTGGAAACGAAGGAGGGGGGGAAAGGGATATCGCCCGGATCCGGAGGGTCTTTTCAAGGGAATCGAACCCTTATTTCCACGACGACCGTCTTCATTGCCCTGACGACCGTCTTCATCGCTCCGAGCTGCCGGATTCACTCTATACGAAGTCGGACTTCGTGGCGATGAAGACGGTCGTCGGGAGGAAAAACCGCGCACCTCACGGGAATGGCCTCCCAAAGGCCTTATTTTCGATCCGTAAACAACTGTCCGAAGAACATTTGGCGGATGGGTTTCAAGTCATTTTCAAGATGTTTTTTACAATAAGGGGGGGATCAATTGCTTGTCATGCGCTTGATAATACTGTAAGCATTGATGATACCCAACTCTCCGGCCTTGCTCAAATCGGCGATTCCCCGGTTGGCATCTCCTTGCGAAAGGCGTGCCAATCCACGGTTGAAATAAGCCTCGGCAAATTCCGGATCACGCTGGATCGCCTCGCTGTAATCCTGGATGGCAGCACGGAAATCGCGTTGCGCACAACGCAGGTTTCCACGATTGAAATAAGCATATACGAAACCCGGATTCAATTTGATTACCATGTCATAATCACGCGTAATCATTTCATGCTCGTAAGCTCGCTTATTGTCTTTCAAGGATGCGGAAGCCGGATCAGATGTTACCGGAGTACGGACAACCGTCGGATTCTTACCCATCTTAAGGTTCATGCTCATAGCAGAAAAATCGTCTTGTGAGCTGGCAGCCTGCGACATATTATAGTCAAGCTGTTTATACCGGACGACAGCCCGGTTAAAATAAGCCATAGCAAAATCCGGATCCAATTCGATCACCTTTGTATAATCCTTAATCGCTTCGGTAAAGTCCTGTACAAGCATAAAATCCAAAGCCCGTCCGAAATAGGCATCCACATCGTTCGGATTCTTCACTATACGGGCCGAAAAATTATCGATAGATGCAAAATGTACGGCAACCTGGTCTTCCGTAAGGGCGGCTTCTTCGTTTGTGATACGCAGCTTACGTTCCAGTACCAGACGAGAATTGTAAGCTTCCACCATCTTATCATAATAAACCAACTTCTTTACCGGATCGACTTTTTCGTAATAAGTCAGGACAAACATCGGTTCCAGATCCACACGCACATTGCGGTCCTGCACGCGTCCACGAATTTCGCTGTTATACTTCGTCTTACGTACCTCTTCTTCATCATACACGACAAGACGGTTGAACTTATCGATATTCTTATCCGACTGTTCACGCGTATTTTCATCCTTTGATGCCGGATCGGTCGATTGCGTACCGGTATTGTTGCCATTTTGGGAAGCGACCGCATTTCCCGAAGCATTCCCGTTCTTCTTTTTCTGCTCCATATTATAGGCAGTCCAGTAGTCACGGTCGGCACCTACCTCATCATGCATTTTCCGTTTCACTTCCGCACGGCTGTAATAACCGGCTACAAAATTCGGATACTGCCGCAACACGACATCGAAATCATGTACGGAACCTTGATAATCTCCCGTCTCGTAACGTAACAACGCCCGGTTATAATAAGCCATATAGTTGTCCGGTTCAATCTCGATCACAACATCGAAATCTTCGATAGCCCGGTTGTTATCCCCGATCTGTGCCCGAAGCAATCCTCGGTTGAAGCGGGCAATCAGGTTGTGGCTGTCCATGCTGACCACCTGATCATAATCAGCCATAGCACCACGCAAATCCTTTAACTGATACCGGACCAGACCTCTATTGATGTAATAACCGCTCTCACGGGTATTCAGACGAATAGCCTCGTTCAGATCGGCAAGCGCGTCTTTCATATTGTTCATCTGGTAATGCAGGATCGCTCGGTTGCCATAAGCGGGAGCATAGTAGGGGTCCATACTAATCGCCTTATCATAGTCGGCAAGTGCTTTGACCGTATCGCCTTTCTCGGTGTACATCGCACCACGCGTCAGATAGTTCATAGAATATTTGGGATGGGCCGCCATCAGTTCATCAAACACCTTTTCGGCCTCCTTAAAATCTTTTTTCTGAATATTGGCTACTGCCATATTCACCAACATCTGGCGGTCTTCCGCCTTAAACTCCAAACCTTTCCTGTAGTCTTCTATTGCTTCGTCAAATTTCTCCTGACTCTGACGGGCAATACCACGTGCGTAATATGCCTGTACCAGGAAAGGGTTCCGTTCAAGACAAAGCGTACAGTCTTCTTCAGCTCCTTTATAATCATCCAAATTGATTTTTGCCACAGCACGGTAGAAATATGGTTCGGCCAACCAGGGTTTTGATTTGATAACCTGATTGAAATATTGTATCGAAAGAACATAGTCCTCAAAATACAAGGCGTTGCGCCCGATAGTCAACACACGATCCGTATTGATTTGTGCAAACATGGCTAACGAACACAGCTGGAATATAAATAAAAGAATCGCTTTCTTCATCTATTATAAAAATATTCAACATTGATCGGTCGCAAAAGTAAGTAAATAATCTTAGCCATTAAAACCAATCTATAAAAAAAGCTTTCACAGACTGTAAAACAGTGTGAAAGCTTTCTATATTTACTTATTTCAGCTATTTACTTCGGCTGAATCTTAACCATCAAATGGTCTTTTGGGATCTTATCTCCTTCCGTTACACCCAGCTCGACAATCGTTCCGGCAACGGGAGCGACCACCCGGTTGTACATCTTCATCGCCTGGTGGATCAAAAGCAACTGGCCAGCTTCAACTTCCTGCCCTTGCTGTACTTCCACTTTAACGATCGTTCCGGGAAGATGAGAAATCACATCACCGACAAAGGGCTTATGCCACATTTTACGGTTCTTATATTTTGCAGTCAGCGTCGTCTTGTATTTGCGGGCCGTTACTACAAAATCCACATATTCGTTATCTTTCTCTTTCTTTTCCATATTCAAAAGTTTTTACGGCGTTAATTAGAACGGAGGCAATCCGTGCTTCTTAGCCGGTCTGTATTCTTCTTTCAAAACAGAAAGTTTAAGCGCGTGAAGCAACAATGAACGTGTTTCTTTCGGCTCGATAACAGAATCGATGAATCCTTTGGACGCAGCTACATAAGGATTTGCAAACTTCTCAATATATTCCTTCACCTTTTCCTGGCGCATTGCATTCTGGTCTTCGGCTTCCATGATCTCCTTGCGGAAAATAATGTTGGCCGCACCTTCCGGTCCCATCACCGCAATTTCTGCACTCGGCCATGCAAACATAAAGTCCGCCCCTAAGTGACGAGAGTTCATGGCGATATAACCGCCACCATAAGCCTTACGCAGGATAACCGTAATCTTGGGAACCGTCGCTTCGGAATAAGCATACAATACCTTCGCACCGTGGCGGATCACACCGGCATGTTCCTGGTCAACACCCGGCAAATAGCCCGGCATATCTTCCAACGTGATAATAGGAATATTGAAAGAATCGCAGAAACGGATAAAACGTGCAGCTTTATCGGCACTGTCGCAATCCAATACACCTGCCAACACCATCGGCTGATTAGCAACGAAACCGACAGTTTCACCACCCATGCGGCCAAAACCGATCACAATGTTGGCTGCCCACAACTCCTGTACTTCCAAGAAGTCGGAATCATCCACGATACATTTGATAACGTTACGAACATCGTACGGCTGTTTCGGATCTGCCGGAACCACATCTTCGATGTTCATTACCGCAGCGGGCTCCTTCGACTCTACCACTTTAGCACGTTCCTGGTTATTCCAAGGGATAAAACTAACCAGACGTTTAACTTGCTCGAAACACTCCTGCTCGCTCTGTGCGTAGAAATGAGCATTACCGGTTGTTTCCGCATGGACACGTGCACCACCCAGGTCTTCCATAGAAATATCTTCGCCCAACACGGTCTTGATCACATTCGGACCTGTAATAAACATCTTGGAGATATTCTCTACTACAAATACGAAGTCCGTTAAAGCCGGAGAATATACGGCTCCACCGGCACAAGGTCCCAGGATCAACGAGATCTGAGGAATAACACCGGAAGCAATTGTATTGCGATAGAATATTTCACCATAACCCGCCAATGCACCTACACCTTCTTGGATACGTGCACCACCCGAGTCGTTGATACCAATAATCGGACATTTCATTTTCAGAGCATGATCCATGATCTTCGTGATCTTACGTGCATGCTGCAAGCCCAGTGAACCACCAGCAACCGTAAAGTCTTGTGCATAGATACAAACTGGAGCACCGAAGATCGTACCTGTACCTGTAACAACACCATCACCTGGTAAATCCTTCTTATCCATGCCGAAATCACGACCATCGTGCTTCACGAACAGGTCATATTCATGGAAAGAATTCTTGTCCAACAAGGATAGAATACGATCACGGGCAGTCAGTTTACCCATCGCGATCTGCTTTTCGATAGCAGCTTCACCTCCACCCATCTCAACGACGGCTTTCTTTTCCCTGAGGGCCTGAATGTTTTTACTTAAATCTGTCATACTGATTAGTTAATAGAGTTCTTATTACTTACCAACCGCTTTTGCTTTATAGGAGCAACGGGCTGTACCTTTAATAATACTATTTAGTTTGCTTTTATTCAACTGACGGCGGATTCCTGAAATATTATCTATGAATACATGGCCTTCCAAGTGTTCACACTCATGCTGCACGACACGTGCAGCAAACCCCTCCACCGTTTCTTCATGTTCCTTCAAGTCTTCATCCAGATATTTCACACGTACTTTTGCTGAACGGGCTACTTTCTCATGCACTCCCGGCAAGCTCAGGCAACCTTCCTCCATCAAAACCTCTTCTTCGCTTTTTTCAAGGAAAACAGGATTGATCATCGCACGCTTGAAGCCTTTGCATTCAGGAAAATCATCTCCCATCACGTCAGCGTCAATTACCAAAAGACGCAATGACAAACCGACCTGTGGAGCGGCCAGCCCCACACCATCGGCATTGTACATCGTTTCGAACATATTGGCTACCAATTGTTTCAAATCCGGATAGTCCATCGGAACCTCTTCAGCCTCTTTTCTCAGCACGGGCTGTCCATATAAATATACTGGTAAAATCATAACTTTTATAACTGATATTTCTTATTTTCCAAATATGACTGCAAGATAATAACGGCACTGATCTCGTCTACCAATCCTTTATCTTGCCTTTTCTTTTTCTTCAATCCTCCGTCCAGCATTGCCTTATGTGCCAAAACGGAAGTAAATCGTTCATCGTAATACTCTACCGGAATATCCGGAATGGTCCGCTTCAGATGTGTTACAAAGGCTTCCACGTATCTCATATTTTCAGAAAGTTCGTTGTTCATCTGCTTTGGAAGCCCGACTACAAACCGTTCAACGGATTCGCGCGAAACATAATCAGCCAGAAACCTTGTAAGTTCACCGCTCGGCACAGTTGTCAGTCCGTTTGCAATCATCTGCAAGGTATCTGTGACCGCCAGACCGGTACGTTTCCGGCCATAATCAATTGCTATAATCCTTCCCATCGGGCACAAAGATAACATAAATTCAGTTTCCAATTACACATATATATAAAAAGTGTGCAATTTAATACTTAGTATGCATTCTTTTCTCCCTTGAACATATTGATAACCGTTACAACTATAATCTTAAGATCCAAGAAGAAAGACCAATTCTCGATATACCAGACATCTCGCTTCACACGTCCTTCCATTTGTTCCAACGTTTTCGTTTCTCCTCTGTAGCCTGTCACCTGTGCCCAACCTGTCACACCCGGTTTAACCAAGTGGCGAACCATATACTTGTCGATCAGCGCAGAGTATTGCTCGGTATGTTTCAGCATATGGGGACGCGGTCCTACGACTGACATTTCTCCCCTCAGCACATTAATGAACTGGGGAAATTCATCCAAATTAGTCCGACGAAGAAAATCTCCGACCTTTGTCTTACGCGGATCATCCTTCACAGCCTGCAGGGAATCAGCCTGCGCGTTAACCTTCATCGTGCGAAACTTATAACACCTGAAATCCTGCCCGTACAGTCCCGTTCTCTTTTGCTTGAACAAGATCGGTCCCGGAGAACTCAGTTTAATCATGATTCCAACCACGATATACAATATCGGGAATATAGTCACCAGAATTACAGTTGAAAAAAGAATATCAAACGTACGTTTCAACGCCCGGTTATAAGCCGCCTGCAAAGGCTCGCGGCGAACAGTCATCAAAGGGATGGACTCCAAGACCTCCATCACAAGGCTCTTCTTCAAATTTCGATAGAATTCCGGTACGATATAAAAGCGAATCATATGTTTCTCTGCAAAATTCAGCAGACGTACGATCTTTTCATCGTTCGTACCCGGCAATGTACAATAGATTTCATCCACATCATTTGCCAACACAAAGCTTTCCACCTCATTCGTCATTCCCAAATAATTCGGCAGAACAGATTTCAAGGACAGGTTATCATCAAAGAATCCTAAGATATTGAAACCATACGACAGATCATCCTTCATCACCTTATACAGTTCCATACCGTTCTTTCCGGCCCCGACAATCACAATCTTCTTAAAGTTATATCCTTTCCGGCGGTACATCTTCAAAGTCACACGTACAATAACACGCCACAGCGAAAATATAACGATCGTAACAACATAATAAATCAGCAGGAAAGTCGCCAACACATCCCCGACATTTAAGAAAATCAGGCAGGTAGCAAACAGAAAGGTCATAATCGTAACCAAAAGGAACGCCCTCTGCACAATCTTGTCAATAAAGACAATGGACATATGCAATTGCAAAGGAACAAAATAGAGGGAAAAGAAATAACAGAAATTCAACAAAAGCACCACCTCACGCAAACTTCCGGCGATAGCAGATGTATATAAATTATTCAACCCATAATAGACAATAAAGAAAAGAAGATTCAGAACGACCAAATCCCCAACGCCTATCAACCATTGAATAAGGTAACCATGTTTTTTATTTAACTCCATAACAACGCGCTAAAATCATGCAAAAATAAGCATTATTTCCGAGCAAAAAAAAGGCTGCACACGATTATGTGCAGCCTTTCGGGATATAATTAAAATTAATTATTTGCAGACATGATAACAACGCGGTTCCAATTGTTTTCATTGTACGGTTGAACGTCAGAACCCTTCCATTCGATTGTGATCTGGCTAGAAGAGATACCGTATTTATCAATAAGTTCCTTGGCAACGGCTCTTGCACGTTTTTCAGAAAGCTGCATATTGTAAGAACCTGTACCTGTTTTCTTATCAGCATAGCCGATAACCTTGATAGGCACATTGTTATCTTTCATAAACTGTGCAGTATTGAAGATGCTAACCTGCTGGTTCTTGTCGATCTTAGCGCTATTGATACGGAAGTATACCACATTGTCTACATAGTTGTTAACAACGTTAGTTACAACTTCTTCACATTCAGGACAAGAAACCGGACGTTTACTCAATTCGTCGTTTTCAGCACGCAAAGCGTTGACCTGACCATTCAGATCGTTCAACAATGCATAATCCATCGGCTCCAACACTTCGAAATCAGTTTTACCCAGTTTGAAAGTCAAACCAGCGCTCAACTGTCCGATACCGTCAGTCAGGTGGTACATAGAAACACGGTTAAACTGTTCGTTCAACAATGAACCCTGAACTTCTACGTTCAAATCTACACGTTTGCTCAAACGGAACGCGGTCAGGATACCGAAATTTACCGTTGGAGATTCTGTTCTTGCAATACCTCTGTTATCATCGGAGTTTTTGAAACGCTGTGCGTAACCAAGACCTACCCACGGAATCAAACGAAACACTTTCTTTTCGTTGTAAGGAGCCCAGAAATTAGTCACATCCCACAACAAATCAGCATGAGCAGCTGCATATTTATTGTGCTGCATAAATGTAGCACCTGTGTTTTCAAAACCATGCAACACACCACCATTCAACTGGAGACGCAGGGCCAAATACGGATTAAACCATTTACCGACAGAGAACTGAGGAGCGAAATTCAAACGATTCTTAAAATCGGCTTCACTGTTCTGATCACCAAATAAAACACTCGCGCCACCAGCAATAGAGATAAACCAGTTGTCGCCTGCTTTGTTCTTTTTGAAGTTTGTCTTATAACCCGCTTCGTTACTAAATCCAACCTGCGGTTTAAATTCCTGTGCAGACACAGAGAAAACAAAACCTGATAACAAAGCTAAAAGTAATACTTTAGTCTTCATATTCATCAACATTTTAATTAAACAATCAATTACCTATAATCTTGCTCAAACATATTGCAAAATTAACTCTTTTTCTAATTATAACAAATAAAAACAATAAAAGTTCGATTCTACTCAAAATAATTCAATATTTCATAGCCACCTTTTTTTAGATACGATTCTTTCTTCATCAATTTTATATCATTCAACATCATATCCTCTATTAAAGCGGCCAAATCGTACTTTGGTTCCCATCCCAAACGGGTACGCGCCTTCGTCGCATCGCCGATCAATAAATCGACTTCAGTCGGACGGAAATACTGAGGATCAACACCTACAACCTCATCTCCAATCCGTTTCCGGATATTATCGAGATAAACTTCACCGACTCTTTCAATAAACACTTTTTCGTCAATATAGTTTAAGACAGCCACCTCATTAACATTCTCTCCTTTGAAAATAATTTCCACGCCTATCTCGGCGAACGCCATCCTCAAGAAATCACGGATAGTTGTCGTAATCCCCGTCGCAATGACATAATCGGACGGTTCGTCCTGCTGGAGGATTGCATACATTGCGCGGACATAGTCTTTTGCATGTCCCCAATCACGTTTGGAAGAAAGATTCCCCATATAAACTTTTTTCTGCATGCCCAAAGCAATACGGGAAACGGCCCGCGTCACCTTACGAGTCACGAAGGTTTCTCCCCTCAGAGGAGATTCATGGTTGAACAAAATACCGTTCGACGCATGCATTTTATAAGCTTCACGATAGTTCACCGTTATCCAATAACCGTAAAGTTTGGCCACGGCATACGGACTTCTCGGATAAAAAGGAGTCGTTTCTTTCTGCGGAACTTCCTGCACCAGACCATAAAGTTCGGATGTAGAAGCTTGGTAAATGCGCGTCTTGGGGATCAAATTCAGCAGACGAACTGCTTCTAAGATACGCAAAACTCCCAGACCATCGGCATTAGCCGTATATTCGGGTGTATCAAAACTCACTTTCACATGACTCATGGCCGCCAGATTATAAATTTCATCCGGCTGTGTCTCACCAATGATACGAGTCAGATTCAAACTGTCGGTCAAATCACCATAATGCAAGATCAGATTGCGGTTTTCCACATGCGGGTCCTGATAAAGATGATCGATACGATCCGTGTTGAACATGGACGATCTGCGCTTGATACCGTGCACCACATATCCTTTCTTGATCAGATATTCGGCCAGATAAGCCCCATCTTGGCCTGTTATTCCTGTTATTAAAGCAACTTTACTCATCGTTGTTAAACGGAAGACGCAACAACCTCCCTATTTTTAATTTTTTAATTTTAAATTCTTAATTCTCCAAGTACCAACTATAAAGGCGTTCAATCCCTTCGTCTATCTCAATCGTATGATGCCAGCCCAAAGCATGCAACTTCGTGACATCCGTCAGTTTGCGCATCGTCCCGTCCGGTTTGGACGAATCAAATACGATCTCACCTGTAAAACCGACCTTTTCACGGATTAGGGAAGCCACTTCACGAATAGAAAGTTCTTTTCCAGTACCTATATTAATATGCGTATTCCGGATATCGCCGGTAGCAGGACGGAGATCGGCAAAATCGACCTTCTCCATCACATAAACGGAAGCATCTGCCATCTCCTCGCTCCAAAGAAACTCACGAAGCGGTTTGCCTGTTCCCCACAACTCCACTTTACCAGGATAAACACCGTACTTGGCAAGAATATCCAATATTTCGGATTCAGAAGTACCACCGGATATATTTTCAACCGAACGCGCATTCAGATCTTTCCGGACAGCCTCCCAATCTCCTTCGGAAAGACATTTACCCAAATGCACTTTGCGAATCATGGCAGGCAGCACATGTGAAGTCTCCAGGTTAAAATTATCATTCGGGCCATACAGGTTGGTCGGCATTACTGCGATATAGTTAGTTCCGTATTGCAAGTTATAACTCTCACACATCTTGATCCCGGCTATCTTAGCTATCGCATAAGGTTCATTCGTATATTCGAGAGGCGAAGTGAGCAAGCAATCCTCCGGCATCGGTTGCGGAGCATTTCCCGGATAAATACAAGTACTTCCCAAAAACAGAAGTTTCTTTACATTATTCAGATAAGAAGCATGAATCACATTGTTCTGAATCATAAGATTCTCGTAAATAAAGTCAGCTCGGTAGCGGCTGTTTGCCACAATCCCTCCGACATGGGCTGCTGCCAGGAACACATATTCCGGCTTCTCTGCGGCAAAGAAATCATGAACGGCCTGCTGATCGGTCAAATCCAATTCCGCATGCGTACGCAGGACGAAGCTCGTGTAACCTTTTGCCTTCAGATTCTTCAGAATAGCAGAACCGACCAGTCCCCGATGGCCTGCTACAAATATTTTACTATCCTTATTCATTTTCTCTTTTTATCAAATTCAGCAGATATTGTCCATACTGGTTCTTCAACATCGGAGCGGCAACTTGCCTCAACCGTTCTGCATCGATCCAACCATTCCGATAAGCAACTTCTTCCAAGCAAGCTATTTTCAACCCTTGTCGTTTCTCTATCACCTCAACGAAGGTGGAGGCTTCGGAAAGAGAATCGTGCGTACCGGTGTCAAGCCATGCAAAACCGCGCCCTAAGAGCTGAACTTTCAAATTCCCATCCTTCAGGAATTCCTGGTTGACAGTCGTAATCTCCAATTCTCCGCGGGCGGAAGGTTTAATCCGCTTGGCAACTTCCACCACTTTGTTCGGATAGAAATAAAGGCCGACAACTGCATAATTCGATTTCGGGCATGCTGGTTTTTCTTCAATGCTCAACACATTTCCTGCCTCATCGAATTCGGCCACGCCATAGCGTTCCGGATCATTGACGTAATAACCGAAGACGGTTGCTTTTTGTTCGTTTTCCACATTAGCTACGGCCCTTTTTAACATTGCGGTGAAACTCTGTCCGTAAAAGATATTGTCGCCCAAGACCAGACAAACGGAATCATTTCCAATAAACTCCTCCCCAATTAAAAAAGCTTGTGCCAATCCGTCCGGTGAAGGTTGTTCGGCATACTCGAAACGGACACCATAATCGGAACCATCCCCTAACAGACGACGAAAACCGGGAAGATCCTGCGGTGTGGAAATCACCAATATTTCACGTATTCCTGCCAGCATCAACACAGACACCGGATAATAGATCATCGGTTTATCATAAATAGGCAATAACTGTTTTGAAACTCCTTTGGTTATCGGATACAAACGCGTACCGGACCCTCCTGCTAAAACAATACCTTTCATAATCTTCTATGATTTACGATTTATGATTCCGGAATCATGCATCAATGATAAATCATACATCCAAAATCATAAATCCTTAATAAATATAACGGATGGCAAATGTATTAAAAATAATCCACTTTACCGGCTCGGTGAAACTTTTCTTTCCAAAGGTTTGTTACAAAGTAGATTTCAAAATAATTAAAAAACGAATTTATTATGAAGACTTTTATTGACACAATCAACTTCGGAGTAAAAAACTGGTGGGTTTCCCTGCTTCTGGGCCTGCTTTATATCCTTATTGCAATCTGCCTGATGTTCACACCGCTGGCAAGTTATGTCGCACTGAGTGTTTTGTTTAGTGTATCTATGTTTGTCAGCGGCACACTGGAAATTCTTTTTGCCGTCACCAATAAAAAGAATATTTCCAGTTGGGGCTGGTATCTGGCAAGCGGTATCATCGACCTGATCTTAGGTATCTACCTGATGGCCAATATCGGTCTGAGCATGGCAGTGCTGCCTTTCATCGTTGCCTTCTGGCTGATGTTCCGCGGTTTCGCTTCAACCGGCTACGCTATGGACCTGAAACGCTACGGGACACGCAACTGGGGCTGGTATATGGCTTTCGGCGTACTGGCAATCCTTTGCAGTATCGGCATTATCTGGCAACCAGGTCTTGGAGCGTTATCCCTTGTCTATATGATCGCGTACACTTTGCTGATCATCGGCATCTTCCGAGTTATGCTTTCCTTCGAACTGAAGAGCTTGCACAAACGGAACAAAGAATACAACGAATAAATCGTATGCTTTTCTCAGCAGTTTCCAATCCATGAGAATACTTCCTCACCGGGGAGAGAATATATTCTCATCCGTATGAGAAAAGATTATCATTACGACGAGAAAAGATTCTCATCCTTATGAGAAAAAGCCCCTCATAAGACGAAAATCTTTTCTCGTTGTAGCTTTATGATTATTCGCTGACCATCATCCGCTTAATGAATACGGCCTTACATTCAACACAGTCCTTCCGGCAGTTCACTTTGGATACGACAACGGCGGCCGGTCGACCATACGCAAGGTAACCTGCTGCTCAGAGGAGGCCCCGACAAAACCTAAGCCACCCGATACGTTTTGAGGAACGATGACCGGTTCCATAAAGGTTTCGTTATAATCTTCCGAATTCAGACAGTTCATCGCACGCAAATAACGATAATAAGGTTGTGATATGCTCAATAAGCGAACCGTAACATCCAAGTAAAAATGATCTTTTCTATTTGATTCGCTAATATACGGGACAGAAGTGTAGATCTTAAGGGTATACGAACCATTTTCAAAACGGCCATCCGTGAAAACATTGCTAAGATTACGAATAGTCCAATCCAAAATGCCGAATTTGTCGTCATCGGCAGTCGTAAGATGCCCATCGGTCAACACAATATCCTCCTGGTTGATAATTTCGGGATAAGAGGAAAAGGGACCGTATTTGATACCTGTTTCCGAAGAAATCCTGTATGTATTTTCTTCGATAATAAGACGGTAATAATTTTTCTCGTTCGGACGGTCATGTATCGTTATCTTGTATCGCATACAATCCATCATACTGGAACCACCCCTCAATTGCGTACGGAGCGTATCTACACGGATAGTTTCCTCGATCGGAAAAGGGATTTCCACCTCGCAACCAGCCTGGTATTGCCCGTCTTCGGCTGTCGCTTCAAAGCGGATACGGTCACCAGGACGAAAAGATGTTTTCAACGTGCAATTAGAATCATCGAAAGAACCATAGACCTTCTCCACCTCTGCCGTCTCGGTCTTTTGGCCGTTGACATATACTACAATGGAACCATTGGAAACACAATCCGCTTGCTGTTTATCGGTATCGATCATACGCAGAGACACTCCGTTTTCTTCCTTTCCGGCTTCAAGAAAAGCATTCATCAGAAGCTGTGGGACCTGCGGCTTGTTCATATATGGAAGCTCATTCTCACAACCCGGGAACAGCATGGAAACCAGTATGAATAATATAAATAAATTCCTTTTCATAATTCTACTCCTCTTTATTAAAACCGGTATGTATAGGTAATCGATGGAACACAAGGCAGAAGCGTTTGCTTTATCAGCTTCGTTTTCCGCTTCCAGGTCGTCTCATGGCTACCATCCGGCTTAATATGCTCTACTCCGATATATTCTTCTTCTTTATAGATAAGATTCGGAGTCATGGCATTATAGGCGTTATAGACCGAAATATTCCAAGTCTGCATGCCGTGGCGCAATTTTTTATGGAAATTGATGCTCAGATTCAACCGGTGGCTGACAGGAAGGCGGTAATTGTTTCGATGGGAAATGTAATCAATCAAGTTACCAGATGCCGTCCCTGTACGCTGTTCAGCAACCGTAGCCGTTCCGCCCGTATTAAAAATCCAAGTGATCCCTATATCCGTTTTCTTGCTGAAAGTATGGTTTACACAGAGGTTGATGTTGTGGCGGCGATCGTATTTATAAGGAAAACGTTCGCCGTTGTTGACCGTCCCGTCCTTGAACTGGCGATCACTCTTGGCGATCGTATACCCCAACCATCCTGTCGTTTTACCGATCGTCTTCTGGGCTAAAATCTCCAAGCCGAAAGAGCGGCCACGTCCCATCTCCACCTTCTCCTGCCATCCGCCGGATGATCCGAAAAAGGTAGCGCCATCCTGGTATTCCAATACATTATGCATATCTTTATAATAGCTTTCTAGAGAGAACTCCCATCCTTCCACACCGGTATAATAACCACCGACAGCATACTGGTAGGAGCGCATCGGACGGATGTTTTTAGTAACCGGAACCCATAAATCGGTCGGCAACGAAATCGGCGAGGATGACAGCAGGTGTACATACTGTTCCATTTGTGTAAAAGAAGCCTTTGCCGCAAAACCGTCATGAAAGCGATAACGCGCAGAAAGACGAGGCTGTGCCGACAGATAGCCTTTCCCTTGTGTGGAAAACAAGGAGAGATGAATGCCGGCATTCAAGCTCAGACGGTCGCCAATATCGGCATTGTCTTCGGTATAAAACGAAAACTCGTGCCCGTGCAAATAGCTGTTCGAGGAATCGTTGTAGACGGTATCCTGTGCCGTCTGCCCGTCTGCAGCTTCTTTCACACGCGAGGTCGTCACCTCCGGTCGGAAGGTATGATACAGATAAGAAACACCGAACTTGACATGATGGTCAGGGACGGGCATATAATCGAAGTCCGTATGAAAACTCCAATCGTGTATACCGGAACGGTAATCGGAATTATAGACATACGATTCGTTTTTATCCGTTATCAGATTGCCGTTTTTATCCGTCTCGATGATGTCTTTCCGATAAGCGTCCGCCATGCTCATCTGATAGTGGTTGTATGCCACGGTCGTATTGCTGAATAATTTACTGTTGAAGACATAATTCCACCGTCCGGCGGCAATTGTGTTCCCCCAGTTGAAATCGATCTGACTGTTGTAGAAGTACATACTCGCCCCATAGTTATTCGAATAGCCGTCATATTCCTTATCCTGTTTGTAGTCGTAATGGTCTTTTCCTTTGTAGAAACTGAGAAACAGACGACTGCGATCGGAAAATTTATGGTTCACCTTGGTATTGATATCATAGAAATAGTAATTGTATTTTTTGTCCTCCGGAAGGAATGGCCTTGCTACCAGGTCAAGATAGGTGCGACGGCCGGTCAGACAAAAGGATGTTTTATCTTTCAAGATCGGACCTTCGAAGTGTAGCTTACTGGTCAACAGGCCAATGCTGACCGTACCGTGATAATTCTGCATATCGCCGTCGTTTGTCCGGATATCCACGATAGAAGACAGACGGCCGCCATAACGGGCTGGAAATGAACCTTTGAAAAGCGTAACCTTTTTCATGGCTTCCGGAGTGAAGATGGAAAACACGCCCAACATATGGTCGGCATTATAGATGGGGATACCATCCAGAAGGATCAAGTTCTGATCCGGTCCACCACCCCGTACATACAACCCGCTGAAACCTTCCGTTCCAGCCTGTACACCTGGCATCAACTGGATCGTTTTGAGGATATCGGCCTCTCCTAAGATGGCCGGAGTATTCTTGATCTGCGTCATCGGGATGTCTAACGTACCCATACCCGTTGCCCGAATGCCTGTCTCTTTTTTGTCGGAAAGAACGATGATTTCCGACAACTGGTTATTGGTCTGCAAACGGATGTTCATTACAGTATCCCGACTTAACAGAAAACGGCAATGCTTGGTCTCATATCCTAAATACGAAAAGAAAAGTCCGGTCTCTCCTTCCGGCAAGGTCAAGCTGTAAAACCCGAAAGGATTTGTTGAAGTCCCGGTATGACAGCTGAATTCCAAAACATTAGCGCCAATCAGCGTTTCTGACGATATGGAATCGGTAATATATCCGCAGACCGTATATTTACGGGAAACAGGACGCTCTCCTAACAAGATGTGTGTGCCAGAGATTTTAAACGTTATCGCTTCCTGACCAAATGCATATTGCAGGATTTCCTCGATGGTCTTCTGACGGACATCAAGGGTAACAGGCTGCCGGAGCTGTACCTTTTCACCATAGATAAACGAGAAGCCGGTGGAGTCCTCTAACTGGCGGACAAAAGTGTCCAGTGTGGCCTTCCGGACCTGGAAGTCCAGACGCGCCGCCCGGTCTTGTGCAGCGAGCGGCGCAATTCTGAAAACTATCCATAATAGAAGAATAAGCCGGGCGAACCGGCGGAGACAATATAGGTAATAATTCATGACTTAGTTAAGTTTAGAATGAATCAAGATCGTATCATTTGTCTTTGAATAACTGAAATTACCGGCTGGCTGGAGCAGATCGAGCATCTGATCCAAACTCTCGCCTTCGGTAAAATGCGCCCTGATACGAAAACCCTTTATATCTTCATCCGTAATTTTGATTTTCACATGAAAAGCATTCGACAACTCTCGTGCAATCTCCTGCAACGGCAGATAATCAAAATGAAAATGGCCGTCGCGCCAACCGGTAGCCGTATTATTTTCTTTTGTTTTTTCTTCCTGTAGTGTTTTATCTGCTCGATTATAAATCGCGCATTCTCCGGGAGAAAGCGTAATCCGGCTGTTTCCAGCCGGCGCATTGACAGCGACAGAACCTTCCAACAAAGTTGTCTTCACCTCTGCATCTCCGGGATAGGCTTCAACATTAAAATGTGTTCCGAGCACTTCGACCTCGACTGGGTCCGCTTTCACAACAAAGGGATGCCGGGCATCTTTCTCCACTTCGAAATAAGCTTCTCCCTGTAATTGTACTTCCCTCCTATCCTCTTTGAAACGATCCGGGTAAGTCAAAGAGGAATAGCGGTTCAGCGTCACCTTCGTCTGGTCCGGCAAAGTAATTACCGATATGGCTGCACCGGCTGAAACAGTTTGCATCGCTACCGGCTTCCAATAATCATAGATGAACCAACTTGCAAAGCAAAGCAGGAGGGATGCGGCAACGGCTCCCGCCAGACGGAACAGTCTCAGCCTCTTTGTCCGGGGAGGAACGAGCTGCCTCTCCAACAATTTCCAACTTTCGGAAGCGGAATAGCGCCCACGAGGTGAACGTGTGGAGGCGACAAGCTTGTCCAGTGTCTTTTCTATATGATCGTGTGAAGGTTCCATGCTTTTCTCTTCTACATTTTAGAGATAAAGACAGGATTAGGTAAAAAACTCACTACTCACTTCTATTAAAATAATGTTAATTATCTCACTTCCTCTATATTGTCAGCCAACAGAGCTTCCCCTAATACCCGATCAAGTATCACCTTCTTTTTTTACATAACCATACGGAAACGCGACCTCTCCTCCAGTATCATTTTGTTATCTTCATAGGGACAAAACAAGACAGATAGAAACGTTAAAAAATATTACCCGCCAGTGTGATTTCCAAAACATGCCCTACTAATCCTATTTTGACGGGGTAGTAGTGACATTTTGATAAATCATAAGAAGCCTATCCCCTCAAACAAGAGATTTGAAATAGCAGGGAGAGGGACAGCTGAGACTGCCATACAAAAGTTCTATGATTATATAACAAAAAAACAGCCGAATTATTTGCAGTTTGTCAGAGAATGCATATATTTGCTGCCGTAATAACAACAAAAGTCATGAGAACAATTATAGTAAATACATATTGGTGGTGGTGCTCTTTACAACTCATAAGGTCGTAAGGAACCAGTCCTCATGTATATACTATCGTGATATAATAAAAGGCCTGTCGCACTTGCGACAGGCCTTTTTTCGTTTAGGGCAATTACCAAGATTCAAAAAGACAAAAAATAAATAATAACAGATAGAACGATGAAAACGTATCAAGTTGACGAAAATGGGTATTATGGTGAGTTTGGAGGAGCATATGTGCCCGAAATACTTCACCAATGTGTGGAAAACTTGCAGAAGAAGTATCTGGAAGTATTGGAAAGCGACAGTTTCAAGAAAGAATTCAACCAGTTACTTCGGGACTATGTCGGCCGCCCTTCTCCTCTCTATCAGGCTAAAAGGCTGAGTGAGATGTATGGCTGCAAGATATATCTGAAGCGTGAAGACCTGAACCATACCGGCGCTCATAAGATCAACAACACGATCGGACAGATCTTGTTGGCCCGCCGGATGGGAAAAACCCGTATCATAGCCGAGACGGGAGCCGGACAGCACGGCGTGGCAACCGCTACTGTCTGTGCGTTGATGAATATGGAATGTATCGTTTATATGGGCAAGACGGATGTGGAACGCCAACATGCAAACGTGCAGAAAATGGAGATGTTGGGCGCGACGGTCATCCCCGTAACTTCTGGCAACATGACACTGAAAGATGCGACCAATGAAGCGATCCGCGACTGGTGCTGCCATCCTTCCGACACATATTACATCATCGGGTCGACAGTCGGCCCCCATCCTTATCCGGATATGGTGGCGCGTTTGCAATCCGTTATCAGCGAAGAGATTAAAAAGCAGTTGTCGGAGCAGGAAGGACGTGACTATCCGGATTATCTGATCGCCTGTGTAGGTGGCGGAAGCAACGCTGCCGGAACGATCTATCATTTTATTGATGATGAACGGGTAAAAATCGTTCTTGCCGAAGCGGGCGGTTTGGGGATTACGACCGGACAAAGCGCAGCAACCATCCAATTAGGCAAGAAAGGTATCATACATGGAGCGCGCACATTAGTGATGCAAAACGAGGACGGGCAAATCGAAGAGCCTTATTCCATCTCTGCCGGACTGGACTATCCGGGTATCGGACCGATCCACGCCAACCTGTCGGAAACTCACCGAGCTACGATTCTTGCCGTCAATGATGACGAAGCGTTAGATGCAGCTTTTTGCCTGACACGCATCGAGGGAATTATTCCGGCACTTGAAAGTGCACACGCATTAGGAGCATTACCCAAGATAAAATTCAAACCAGAAGATGTCGTTGTCCTGACGGTATCAGGCCGGGGAGATAAGGATTTGGAAACATATATTAATTACAAATTGACAATGGACAATTGATAAATGGAAGTTTCTTTCTTTCAATCAATTTTCAAATTGTCAATTGTCAATTCAAAAAAAGATGGATTATACATTTAAAACAATAAGCAGGAAGGTTCTCGGTGACCTTCACACACCCGTCAGCATCTACTTGAAGGTACGAGATATTTATCCGGAATCGGCTTTATTGGAAAGTTCCGATTTCCATGGAAATGAAAACAGCCTTTCCTATATAACACTTTGTCCGCTGGCAAGTATCGGAATCAATAATGGAGAATGCACCGCTATTTTTCCTGATGGAGAAAGTGAGGTTACGACATTGACGGAAACATTCGATGTGGCGGATGCTATGAATGCATTTTTGAAGCGTTTCTTGGTTGAAGGCCTTGACAAGAAAGTCTGCGGACTGTTCGGATATACAGCTTTTGACGCTGTACGTTACTTTGAGAACATTCCGGTGATGGAAGCTCACCATGAAGAAAACGATGCACCCGATATGCTTTACATATTATATAAGTATGTACTTGTGTTCAATCACTTCAAAAATGAGTTGACACTGGTAGAATTGCTGCAACCCGGCGAAAGCTCCAATTTGCAGGAGATAGAGACATTGATCGAAAACCGGAACTATGCTTCTTATAACTTCCAGACCATCGGTCCTGAGACATCTCCTATCAGCGGGGAAGAATATAAAGCAATGGTGCGGGAAGGTATCCGCCACTGCCTCCGTGGAGACGTATTCCAGATCGTATTGAGCCGCCGGTTCGAGCAACCGTTCAAAGGAGACGATTTCAAGGTTTACCGGGCCCTCCGGAGTATCAATCCTTCCCCCTATCTGTTTTATTTCGACTTCGGAGGGTTCCGTATCTTCGGTTCCTCACCTGAAACGCACTGCAAGGTAGCCGACGGACATGCAAGCATCGACCCGATTGCAGGCACGGCTTTCCGCACAGGGGATGTTGCATTGGACAGACAACGTACCGAAGCCCTGCTTGCCGATCCGAAAGAGAACGCTGAGCATGTAATGTTAGTCGACCTCGCTCGTAACGACCTTTCGCGCAATGCACATGACGTACAGGTCGATTTCTACAAGGAAGTGCAATACTACAGCCATGTCATTCATCTGGTATCGCGTGTCAGCGGTGAGATCAACACCGATAGTAATCCGGTCAAAACCTATATAGATACATTTCCTGCCGGAACATTGAGCGGAGCACCGAAGGTACGCGCCATGCAATTGATTACAGATATAGAAAAACATAACCGAGGCGCTTATGGCGGTTGCATCGGGTTTATCGGCTTTGATGGAGACTTGAACCAAGCGATCACGATCCGTACATTCGTCAGTCGTGGAAATGTTCTGTACTATCAGGCAGGAGCCGGCATAGTCGCCAAAAGCAATGATGAGCGGGAATTGCAGGAAGTGAATAATAAGTTAGGTGCTCTGAAGAAAGCGATCGACCTTGCAACAACGTTAATCAATTGACAATAGATAATTGATAATAAAAATAAATAGAGTTTTTATGAAAGTATTACTATTCGATAATTATGATTCCTTTACCTACAACCTGTTGCACATATTAAAGGAATTAGATGTGGATGTAGAAGTACATCGCAATGACAAGATATCATTAGACGAAGTAGAACGTTTTGACAAGATTCTTTTGTCACCAGGTCCGGGTATCCCAGAGGAGGCAGGTATCTTGCTGCCATTAATCCGCCGCTATGCTCCGACCAAGAGTATTTTGGGTGTTTGCCTCGGAGAGCAAGCCATCGGGGAAGCGTTCGGTGCAACGCTTACCAACTTGACGGATGTGCATCACGGAGTCTGTTCAGATATACAGGTGAAAGTTCCAGACCCATTGTTCACCGATCTGGAATCGGGTTTCCGTGCCGGTCGCTACCATTCGTGGGTGGTCTCAAAAGAGAATTTCCCCGACTGTCTGGAGATCACGGCGGAAGATGTGGAGGAAGGGCAGATTATGGCACTCCGGCATCGTGAATATGATGTTCGCGGCATCCAGTTCCATCCGGAATCCATACTGACACCTAAAGGAAAGATAATCATATGGAACTGGATTGCCGATAGCAATGGGCAATTGATAATTAACAATTAACAATCAAGAATTAATAAATTAGGGAAGATGAAAGATGTATTATATAGGTTATTCGAACATCAGTATTTAGGACATGACGAGGCACGAACGATTCTTCAGAATATTGCGGCAGGCAAGTATAACGATTCACAGATTGCCAGCCTGATAACGGTATACCTGATGCGCAATATCTCCGTAGAAGAGTTGACAGGTTTCCGCGAAGCGCTACTCGAAATGCGTGTCCCGGTAGATTTGTCGGAGTTTAAGCCGATCGATATTGTGGGGACGGGAGGCGATGGAAAGAATACGTTTAATATCAGCACAGCCTCCTGCTTTGTCGTAGCCGGTGCCGGATATAACGTTGTGAAACATGGAAACTATGGGGCGACCTCGGTCAGCGGCGCCAGCAACGTAATGGAGCAGCATGGCGTGAAATTTACGACCGATATCGACCGGTTGCGCCGCTCGATGGAAGCCTGCCACATTGCCTACCTGCATGCGCCGCTATTCAATCCGGCACTGAAGGCTGTGGCTCCGATACGGAAAAGTTTAGGAGTGCGCAGCTTCTTCAACATGCTCGGCCCGCTGGTCAATCCGGTAATGCCGACCTACCAGTTGTTAGGTGTGTACAACCTGCCATTGCTCAGGCTTTACAGCTATACCTACCAGGAGAGCGGAACGCGTTTTGCCGTTGTACATAGCCTCGATGGGTATGACGAAATCTCGCTGACTGCAGAATTTAAGGTAGCAATGCCGGAAAAAGAGAAGCTCTACACACCGGAAATGTTAGGTTTCTCCCGCACAACGGAAGCGGAACTGGATGGCGGTGAGACAGTCGCCGAAGCAGCCCGCATCTTTGACGATGTCCTGAATAACCGGGCGACTCCGGCACAAAAGAATTGCGTAATCGCCAACTCCGCTTTCGCCATCCAAGTCATCTGCCCGGAAAAGAGAATCTCAGAATGCCTGGAGGAAGCCCGAGAAGCATTGGATAGTGGTAAAGCATTGCAGACATTCAATACGTTTATCAGTTTGAATGACAAATTACAATGAAACAACGAATATGAAAGATATATTACAAGATATTATAGCGAATAAGCGTATCGAAGTGGAGCGACAAAAACAAGCTGTCCGGTTGCAGACCTTACTGGGGATGGGCGGTGAACGACTCGAACATCCTGCCCGTTCCATGCGGGCGGCTCTCGCAGCATCTTCATCGGGCATCATTGCCGAGTTTAAGAGAAAAAGTCCTTCGAAAGGCTGGTTACATCCCGATGCAGCTATAGCCGATGTCTTGCCCGCCTATGAGAAGGGAGGCGCTTCCGCCTGTTCTGTCCTGACCGATTCGAACTTTTTCGGGGGATCCTTAGGTGACCTTTGCAAAGCACGCAGCCTGGTGGGCCTGCCCTTATTGAGAAAAGACTTCATCATTGACGAATATCAACTCTATCAAGCACGCGTGATGGGTGCCGATGCCGTCCTGTTGATTGCCGCCTGCCTTACCCCAGAACAATGTCTTATGTTTGCAGAGTTAGCTCATACCCTCAACATGGAAGTACTGTTGGAAATCCATTCCGAAGAAGAACTTGACCACCTCAATCCATTTGTCGATATGTTGGGAGTGAATAACCGCAACCTCGGAACATTTCATACTGATGTGGAAAACTCCTTCCGTCTGGCAAAAGCAATGCAAACGGTCGCTCATGAAAGAAATCTTTCTCCTTTGTTAGTATCAGAAAGCGGTATTTCGACCACAACCACCGTATCGAACCTCAGAGAAGCTGGTTTTCATGGATTCCTGATCGGAGAGACATTCATGAAAACCGATGTACCAGGCGACACTCTCGCACAATTCATAGGAAGATTATCATGATCATCAAAGTATGCGGAATGCGTGATCCCGAAAATATACGGGAAGTTGCAGCCTTAGGGGTTGACTGGATAGGACTGATATTTTTCGCGAGAAGCCCACGAAAAATAACTAACAATGGACAATTAACTATTGACAATGGCGGCAAGCGGTATTCCGATTGTCAATTGTCAATAGTTAATTGTCCATTAAAAAAGGTCGGTGTTTTTGTCAACACTTCCTTCGAAGAGTTGGTAGAAACAGCGGCATTTTTCCGACTCGATTACCTGCAACTGCACGGAAATGAGACACCGGACGATTGCCATGCCTTGCAAAAGCGTGGTTACTCGCTGATCAAGGCATTTCAGATTGCAACAGCTTGCGATCTTGAACAAACTACCGATTATGAAGGGCGTGTCGATTACTTCCTTTTCGATACCAAAAGCAACAGTTATGGAGGTTCCGGCAAGCAATTCGATTGGTCCATACTTGAAGCTTATCAGGGAGAGACACCTTTTCTGTTAAGCGGAGGTATCCGGCCGGAAAGTGTCGAGGCAATACGCTCTTTCCGACATCCCCTCCTTGCCGGGATCGATCTGAATAGCGGATTCGAGATCGAGCCGGGGCGGAAAGACATAGAAAAGCTAAAGGAGTTTTTAAAAGAAATTCAAAATCATAATTCATAAATCTGAAATCAAAAGATGAACCGTATCACAAATTTATTCAACACAAAGAAGAATGGAATCCTATCCGTCTTCTTCACCGCCGGATATCCGAACCTGGATGACACGACAAAGATATTAAAAGAGTTAGAAGACAAAGGAATAGATATGGTAGAGATCGGTATTCCCTTCTCCGACCCGATGGCAGACGGCCCCGTGATCCAGGAAGCCTCTACTGCCGCGTTACGAAACGGGATGTCATTGCATGTTCTGTTCGAACAGTTAGAAGATATCCGTCAGGATGTGCATATCCCGATTATCCTGATGGGCTATCTGAATCCGATCATGCAATATGGCTTCGAAGCATTCTGCCGGAAATGTGCACTGACAGGTGTGGACGGTATGATCATTCCGGACCTGCCTTTTGCCGATTATATGAAAGAGTATAAAGCCATCGCCGAACGGAATAACCTCAAAATGATCATGCTCATCACACCTGAAACCTCCGAAGAACGCATCCGCCTGATCGATGAACATACAAGCGGTTTCATCTATATGGTGTCGAGCGCCTCCACTACCGGAGCGCAGCAGAGTTTCAACGAGCAGAAGCAGGCTTATTTCCACCGCATCAACGGGATGGGACTCCGGAATCCGCGCCTGGTCGGTTTCGGCATATCGAACAAAGCAACCTTCGATGCAGCAGCTATTAACTCATCAGGGGCTATTATAGGAAGCAAATTCATACAATTATTGAAAAGCGAACCGATCTCTGTCGCCGTCGATAAGTTACGGGCAGCCATTCAGGAGTGAAATGAACAGAAAAACAAACATTTTAAAACAGTCGTCCTCCAGCAAATAGGAAAAATACTTCTTTTTACCTTTTCGTTGAGGGACGGCAATAAATCAGACCTACCTCAAAGGACTGATAGATATTGATATCCTGCCGCCCATGGATTGTCGCCGAATAAGTCGATTACTTTATCAGAAGGTTGTACCTGCAATACCGTGTACTCTGCTTCCATTTCTATTGATGGCGCTTGCAAGACACCACTAACGCTGCGCAACTGATAACACCTAAAAGTTGCATTCATCTTTTCATTTCCCAATCTTTAATTCACAGCAAAGATAGAGGTGATTTGTCAAGCGACAGAGTTCAAGAGTTAGCCCATATTGTTCAAAACAGGAACATATCTTCTTTATTTCAAGAAGAAACCGGTATATTTGTAACCAAAACAAGAATAAAATGGAAGTTTTACGCACAACCGCCGAAGATTCCTTTTTCGTCGGGACAATCAATTGTTCCGATATGCCCCACCATCTTTTCAAACTGGAAGATGCCTGCATCTTTTTCTGCCATAGCGGAGAAGCTCGGATCGAAATCGACTTGTTGGAATATGACATCACGCCTAATACACAGATCATATTCCTACCCAACAGCATCATCAATTATTCATATGCCAGTCCAGATCTCTCCATCTCTTATATAACATTTTCCAATGCGTTTTTCCAAGAAGCGACAGTCCGGCTCGATCCTTCTTTTTTTCATTTTCTGAAAGAGAATCCGGTCGTCACGCTACCAGTCGAGCGTACACGCACCATTAACGGACTCATCATCGCACTGGAAGATCTCTATAAGGATAAAGAAAACTGTTTCCGACTGCAAATCCTTCGCAACTACATACAAAGTTTCCTTTTGGACATTTATGATAAAACACACCGCATCTTCGAGCAGAACCGCCCGGAAGGAATCAGCCGGCAGGAAGAATTGTTCAAACGGTTCATCCAATTAATACACAAACACTGCCTCAACCAGCGTGAAGTATCATTCTACGCCCAAAAGATGTTCATCACTCCCCGCTATCTATCGGCCATTACGCAGGCCGTTGCCGGAGAGACGGCAAAAAACATCATCGACAAGCATGTCATACTCGAAATAAAGGTATTGTTGGAATCGACCGACCTAAGCATACAGGAAATAGCCAACCGCCTCCAGTTTCCGGACCAATCGTTTTTCGGCCGGTATTTCAAGAAGCACACCAGTATCTCTCCGCAATACTACAGGCGCAAACTCGGTTAACCGGAACCTGTTCCATAGGCATGGAACAAAAGTTTCCCTCTAAGGAAACTCCAGTTCCCCGTCGAGGGAACTATTGTTTCATGCCAATGAAACTGTTTTTCTCCCCCTACCTTGCCCGATTATTCAAAGATTCATCGTATATTTGTCGTTAGGTTTAAAACCTTGTAAACTGTATATTAACAAGATTAATTCTATTAGTAAATGGGAAGAGTATTAGTTATTGGTGCAGGGGGCGTTAGTACCGTTGCTGTTAAGAAGATCGCGATGAACGCGGATGTCTTTACCGATATCATGGTTGCCAGCCGCACGAAAAGCAAGTGCGACCAGATCGCCGCCGATATTAAGAATGTAAAGGTACAAACAGCACAGGTCGATGCAGACAACGTGGAAGAACTCGTCCGCTTGTTCAACACCTTCAAACCGGACTTGGTAGTAAATCTGGCTTTGCCCTATCAGGACCTCCACATCATGGATGCCTGTCTGGCATACGGTGTCAGCTATCTCGACACGGCCAATTACGAACCGCTGGACGAAGCTAAATACCAATACAGCTGGCAGTGGGCATACAAGAAACGCTTCGAAGATGCCGGCCTGACCGCTATCCTGGGTTGTGGATTCGATCCGGGTGTAACGGGTGTATATACGGCTTATGCAGCCAAACATCACTTCGACGAAATACAATACCTGGATATTGTAGACTGCAACGCCGGAGACCATCACAAAGCATTTGCTACTAATTTCAACCCGGAAATCAACATCCGCGAAATTACCCAACGAGGTAAATATTTCGAAGACGGAGAATGGAAAGAGACAGATCCACTGTCTGTACACAAACCGTTGAACTATCCGAATGTCGGTCCGAGAGAATCTTACCTGATGTACCACGAAGAGTTGGAAAGCCTGACCAAAAACTTCCCTACAATCAAACGTGCCCGCTTCTGGATGACTTTCGGACAGGAATATCTGACTCACCTGCGCGTGATACAGAACATTGGTATGTCTCGCATCGATCCGATTATGTATAACGGACAGGAAATCGTTCCGATCCAATTCCTGAAAGCCGTGCTGCCTAATCCGGGGGATCTGGGTGAAAACTATACAGGCGAAACTTCCATCGGTTGCCGTATCCGCGGAATCAAGGATGGCAAGGAAATGACCTACTATGTTTATAATAACTGTAGTCACCAGGCTGCTTACCAGGAAACGGGAGCACAAGGCGTAAGCTACACAACCGGTGTTCCGGCCATGATCGGAGCTAAACTGTTCATGCAGGGAGTTTGGAAAAAACCGGGAGTTTGGAACGTTGAAGAGTTCGATCCCGATCCGTTCATGAAGGAGCTGAACGAACAAGGTCTGCCTTGGCACGAACTGTTCAATATAGATCTGGAACTGTAAACAATGGACAATTGAGAATTGATAACTGGCAATTCTCAATTCTCAATTCTCAATTAATTAAATGACTCGTAACATCTATAACATATTACGGCTTGGTACACAAATCAAAAGCAGAAGACTCAAACTATTGGGTATTTGGCTATTTCATGTGTTAGGCAAACGGTATATCGGCGTTTTTCTCGATCCGGTACTGGCCTGTAACTTCCGCTGTAAGATGTGTTATTTCAGCGACGAGGAAAAAAGGAAAAGTCTGCGAGGTACACTGAAATATGAAGAAATAGAAGCCATTGCCGGAAGCCTGTTCCACCGTGCCTTGAAACTTCAGATCGGTTGCGGAGCGGAACCGACTTTGCATAAGGATCTGGTAAAAATCATTGCACTGGGTAAACGATACAACGTCCCTTACATTTCACTCACGACAAACGGAAATCTGCTGACAAAAGAGCAGTTAGCCGTTGCTGTAGAAAACGGGTTGGACGAGTTGACACTATCGGCACATGGTTTTACCCGCGAAACATACGAGCATCTGATGACAAACGGTAAATTCGACTTGTTCCGCAGGCTGCTCGCCGACGTCGCAGAAATAAAGAAACAACATCCGCAGTTCAAGTTGCGCATCAATTATACGATCAACAACGACAATCTCGAAGAACTAAACCGGATATGGGAAGTCGTCGGAGACGAACTGGATATCCTGCAACTCCGCCCGATACAAAAGATCGGAGAGAGCGAATACCAGGATTTCGATCTGACTAATATCTATGCGAGGTACGATGCCATACTGGTTCCGCTAATAGAAGAATGCCGCCGCAAGCATATCACCTGCCTGGCTCCCGACAAGCAGAACATCATCGTACTGGAGGAAAACGACGCAGACGACAACAGTATCGAAAAGATTACATACTGCTATGTTTCTCCCCAAGAATGCTGGCAAGATGAATTCGATTACCGGACGGAGACATTCGAGTCATATGCTGCTGCCCATCACATGGGAAGAAAACTGCTTTGGAAGGTCTTCGGACGAAAAGCCCGCCGGAAAGCGGATGTAACACGCAAGATGAACTATAACATCAAGTAAATAAATATATGGCAATACAAATAGGAGATAAAGCTCCCGAAGTTCTGGGACTTGACCAGAACGGGAAAGAGATAAAGCTAAGCGATTTCAAAGGTAAGAAGTTGGCGCTCTATTTCTACCCGAAAGACAATACCAGCGGTTGTACAGCTGAAGCGTGCAGTCTGCGGGATGGCTACAAGGAATTGCAAGCTGCCGGCTACGAAGTAGTGGGTGTTAGCAAAGACAGTGCCAAGTCTCATCAGGGATTTATCGCAAAACAGGAACTCCCTTTCAGCCTCATCGCTGATACGGATACGACCCTGCAACAGCAGTTCGGGGTTTGGGCAGAAAAGAAATTGTACGGACGTTCATACATGGGGACTCTCCGTACCACCTTTATTATAGATGAAGATGGTATCGTCACTAATATCATCGGCCCGAAAGAGGTGAAGACTAAAGACCATGCTAATCAAATCCTTAATCTATAAAAGGAAATGGCAAAAGAAGATTTATTCGAAGAAGGCAAGCAGCCTGCAGCCGAGAAACCGGCTGTAAACGCAGACAAATTGAAAGCACTTCGCGCAGCAATGGACAAGATTGAAAAAAACTACGGCAAAGGTTCGATCATGAAATTGGGTGACGAAAGTGTCGAAAATATCGAAGTGATCCCAACAGGTTCCATAGCCTTGAACGCAGCATTAGGCGTAGGAGGTTATCCAAAAGGCCGTGTGATTGAGATCTATGGACCGGAATCATCTGGTAAGACGACTCTTGCGATCCATGCGATTGCCGAGGCACAGAAAAGCGGTGGTATTGCGGCATTTATCGATGCAGAACATGCTTTCGACCGTTTTTATGCAGAAAAGTTAGGAGTAGATGTCGAAAACTTGTGGATTTCCCAACCGGACAATGGCGAGCAGGCGTTAGAAATTGCCGAACAGCTGATCCGTTCGTCCGCCGTGGATATTATCGTAATAGACTCAGTTGCCGCTCTGACTCCGAAAGCGGAAATCGAAGGCGATATGGGTGACAGCAAGATGGGGCTACAAGCACGACTGATGTCCCAAGCACTTCGTAAGTTGACGGCAGCGATCAATAAGACAAACACGACGTGTATATTCATCAACCAGTTGCGTGACAAGATCGGCGTGATGTTTGGCAATCCCGAAACGACAACCGGCGGTAATGCGTTGAAGTTTTATGCCTCTGTCCGCCTGGATATCCGCAGCATCGGTAAATTGAAAGACGGCGACGATATCAAAGGTAACCAAGTGCGCGTAAAAGTAGTCAAGAACAAGGTTGCTCCTCCTTTCCGGAAAGCAGAATTCGATATCATGTTTGGTGAAGGTATCTCCAAAGCCGGTGAGATAATCGACCTAGGTGCAGAACTGAACATCATTAAGAAAAGCGGTTCGTGGTACAGTTACAACGACACTAAATTAGGACAGGGACGTGATGCCGCCAAACAATGCGTTGCCGACAATCCTGAACTGGCAGACGAATTGTCCAACCTGATCTTCGAAGCGTTAAAAGGATAAAATCAATGGCACACAGATGATACGGATCAAGTCTGTAGTCATCTGTGTCCATGATTATACAGAAAATCATTCATGAACACAAAAGACAAATACCATTTGCTTTGCAACACTGAAACTAGTATTCCCATCTTTTCCCGTGACTGGTGGCTCGATACGGTTTGTGGCAAAGATAAATGGAAAGTCTTATTGGTTGAAGAAAAAGAAAGGATTACGGCAGCGATGCCACTTTATTGTCCTCGACAAGGTATTATTTCAATGCCATCTTACACACAAACAATGGGTCCTTGGTTCGCACCGGAATCCAAAGATACCAAATACACCAAAACTTTAGGCCACCGGCAAGTTTTATGCAAACAACTGCTAAACACGCTTAAAAGCTATCCGTATTTTATGCAAAATTTTCATTACGGAATCACCGACTGGCTACCATTCTATTGGGAAGGTTACCGACAAACAACACGCTACACCTATATGTTGAAGGATATCCGAAACACAAAAGCAATATTGGGAAATATGAGTTTCAATATCCGACGGAACATCACAAAAGCCAGAGACAAATATCATATCACAGTAAAAAAAGGAATTTCTATAGAAGAGTTCTTGTTGGTACAGGCACAAACCTTCAAACGTCAACAGATCACCAACAAAGAAGATATGGAAGTTTTAATCAAACTGATCAATATTTGCCGAAAACGGGACCAGGGAGATTTATGGGGCGGTTATGACGAACAAGGACGTTTGCATGCTGTCGCTTTTATCGTCTGGCAAGAAAGTTCCGCCTGGTATCTGGCAGGTGGAGGAAATCCGATTCTTCGGGAGTCCGGAGCTCATAGCCTAATATTATGGGAATGTATCCGTTATGTTTCACAATACACCGACACATTCGATTTCGAAGGTTCTATGATTCCGGGAGTCGAACGTTTTTTCCGTGAATTCGGTGCAATTCAAACCCCCTTCTTCACAATAACCAAAGGAAAATTAAGTTTATTAAATAAAGCCTGTTTAAAAATAGGAAGGATAATAAACAGATAAATTATTTATGATATTAAACAGTTATAATAATATACTGGTTTTAGCCCCCCATACGGATGACGGGGAATTAGGACTGGGAGGAACCATAAGCAAACTTATCGAACTGGGAAAGAAAGTAACCTATGTCGCTTTTTCAACCGCTCAGCAGTCCGTACCCGAAGGTTTTCCGAAAGATATTTTGAAGACAGAAGTCAAGAAAGCGACTGCCCAATTGGGAATATCACCTGAAAACCTCATCATCTACAATTATGAGGTCCGTAAACTCGGATACGTCCGGCAGGAAATATTGGAAGAACTGATCCGTCTAAAAAAATCGAACAGCTTTGACTTAGTCTTTATCCCAAGCCTACACGACATTCACCAGGATCATACAACGATCGCCCAAGAAGGCCTACGCGCCTTCAAAAACACGACACTGCTGGGCTACGAGTTGATTTGGAACAATCTGACATTCAACACACAATGTTTCGTTGAACTGAATAGAGAGCACATTCAAGCCAAAGTCGAAGCATTAAAAGCATACGAATCACAAGGAACACGCGACTATCTATCCGAAGAGTTTATCTTTTCACTGGCAAAAACACGCGGTGTACAAGCTGGCTGTCCTTATGCTGAAGCATTCGAAGTAGTCCGTTTGTTCCTGTAAAGTTGAAAGACAGTATGAAAGCCGTTATTTCCTATATTACCAAATTCCTGATAGGAGGAGAAAAGGCCGGTGTATTAGCCAGTCTTGTCGGTTACACATCGGATCCCAACAAATTCTCCCGTTATCGCGTAGTCATCATCCCGTCTCCCTTTTTCCGGGATGAAGTTTACGGGACAGCCGAGTCCATGCCCAAACTACCACTGGAAGAGATAGAAGGCGTACCGCTGCTCTTCGGTTCTCCCAAAATAGAATGGCAGGGGGATACTTGGGTGGTACATGCCGATATCATCGCCAGTGCCTATTTTCTGTTGACGCGATATGAAGAAATACGGAAACGCAACATACGGGACATCCACGGTCGCTTCCTCGGAACAGAATCCCTACCCTTCAAAGCAGGATTCATTCATCGCCCGATAGTCGACGAATACGGTAAATTGTTGCGACGCTGGTTACGCCAAGCGCGTGTACAGTCAGCCGTCGAACTGCCCCCACACATACAAAAAGTATGGCTGACACACGATGTAGATGCTCCTTTCTTTTGCCGGACTTTCCGCAACCTGATACGAGAAACGATTAAAGGCACAGGGCTGAAACATGCCTGGAAGATGTTTCACGGTTCGTTACAGGAAGATCCGTTCTACACATTTCCCTGGCTTGTAAAACAACGAAACAAATTAAAGGCCGTTATCGGAAAACACTGTTGTGAATCTCTGTTTTTTATCAAGTCAGGTGGCTCATCCGTTTATGACAAGCCTCATTATAAACTACATTCAAAGGACTTACAAGAGCTTTTGCTCTTTTGTAAAACCGAAAAAGTACAGATTGGACTGCATACCAGTTACGATGCCGGTAAAACACCGGCACTCATCTCAACAGAAAAAGAATTGTTGGAGAGACAAACCGGAAAATCGGTCACTTACAATCGGCATCATTATCTGGCCTCACGCGAACCGGAAGATATGGTATGGTTGGAAAAAGCAGGTATTACAGATGATTTCACGATGGGCTATCCGGATGTTGCCGGTTTTCGCCTCGGCACATCTCGTCCGGTACATTGGATTAATCCTGAGAATAAACGTATCTCGCCACTTATTCTCCACCCATTGGCAATCATGGAATGCAGCCTGAACGAACCTGTTTATATGAATCTCGACTATGAGGGGGCACTTGCCTACTCAACACAACTCATCAAACAGGTGGCATCTGCCAACGGCGAACTGGTGTTGCTCTGGCATAACGACTCCATCACCACCCGGATCAAGCCGAATGTCTCTGTCGACTGGCAACGAAAACTATTCGCCGCCATCATTGAAGAATTGATAAAATCATGAAGATACTGATATTATGTGATATGTTTCCCCCTGCATTCGGACCGCGAATGGGCTATTTATGCAAATATATGAGGCGGGCCGGATGGGAACCTGTCGTTGTCACTGAGCAAATCGATGACAGCACGTTCTCTTTCCTGAAAGGAGAAACGCCTGTCACATATGTAAATTTCTTTCATTCCAAAGGGAAAATCCTCCAAAAGTTAGAGTGGATATGCGTATTCATACTCGATTATTTTTTCCATTATAAAGACAAGAAGATGGCAAAAGCCGCCTCCCGTTTACTGGAAGAAGGGGAATATGTCGGTATCCTGTGCAGTTCATACCGAACTTTCCCCTTGCCGGCCGCCCAATATATAGCAGAGAAATATCATCTGCCGTTAGTAATCGACCTTCGAGACATAGTCGAACAATATGCTTCCAACGAATATATCGCTCATAACTTCCGTACCTTTTCCTGGTTGGATAGAAAGATCACGGAAATATTCCGTCATAAGTTATTGCGGGACAGAAATAATGCATTGAGAAAGGCGGAACAGGTCACGACCATTTCCCCCTGGCATGTGGAAAAACTTCAAGCATACAATCCTAACACAGAGTTGGTTTACAACGGTTACGATCCAGAGCTCTTCTATCCTGAACAACATCGGACCTCTCAATTCGTCATCACCTATACCGGACGTTTGATTAGCTTGGCGACACGTGACCCTCGATTGCTTTTCGAGGCCGTTAGCCGGTTAGATCGTGAAAAGCTCATTGATCCGGACCAGTTCCGTATCCAATGGTATGTTGACGCCGGATCAAAAGCGATCATCATGCAGGCAGCAACCGCTTACCCAGTCGCCCGGTATATGGACTTTTTCGACTATGTTCCCGCTTCCGAGATTCCCGGCGTGTTAAACCACAGCTCCATTCTGCTGCAACTCGCCAATACCTTTGCATCCAACGGACCAAAAGGATTTATGACGACCAAGCTTTTCGAATCGATGGCTGTCGAAAAACCTTTACTCTGCGTAAAGAGTGACGAAAGTTACCTCGAAGCGACCATCCGAATTACCCGTTCCGGGCTGGCAGCCCGGACGACCGAAGAAGCCTATCGTTTTATCTTGCACCATTATCAGTTCTGGCAGGATAACGGATACACACACATAAATACGGATAAGGAGGCGGTGGAACGTTTTTCCCGTAAAAAACAAGCTGAACAATTTATGCGTATCTTTACTCGACTAAACAGCAAATGACAGACATGGAAAAGTACTTGAACATTATAGCTTTCAATATTCCTTGGCCTGCCAACTACGGGGGGATCATCGATGTATATTATAAGATGAAGGCTCTGCACCAGTGCGGCGTAAAGATTATCCTGCACTGTTTCGAATACGAACGTGCGCATTCGCCTGAACTGGAAGCCATCTGCGAAAAGGTATTTTATTACAAGCGGCATACGGGGCTGCGTACCAATATGACCCTGCTGCCTTATAACGTTTACAGCCGCAAGCATCCTGAACTGATCACCAATCTGTTGAAGAACGATTACCCGATCCTGTTCGAAGGACTCCATTGCTGTTATTACATAAACGATCCGCGACTACACAACCGGAAAAAGATTTACCGGGAAGCAAATATCGAACACGACTATTATTATCACCTGGCACAGGCAGAGAGCCATCCGATCAGGAAAAACTTCTTCCGGATAGAGGCTTGGCGATTCAAACATTATCAGAAAATACTGAAACATGCCGATCTGATGATTGCCGTTTCAACAACCGATGCTGACTACCTCCGACGCCAGTTCCCCGACAAGCCGGTCGAGTTCATGCCTTGCTTCCACACCAACAACCAAATTACGGTCAAGCCGGGTTCTTCCGATTTTATCCTCTATCATGGTAAACTATCCGTAATAGAGAATACACAAGCAGCCCTCTTTCTTATCCGGAACGTGTTCAGTAAACTGGACTGCCGTTGCATCATTGCCGGTATGAATCCGCCGGCTTCTTTGTTGAAAGCGGCAGCTCCCTATCCGAATATCCATATTGAAGCCAATCCGTCAGAAGAGCTGATGAACAATTTGATACACAATGCACAAATACATGCCTTGATCACTTTTCAAGCAACCGGATTGAAGCTAAAACTACTGAACAGCCTGTTTGCCGGACGCCATACAGTGGTCAACCGACTGATGATAGCAGGTAGCGGACTGGAGCCACTCTGCCATATCGCCGACACTCCGGACGAAATGGTCTGCATCTGTCGGAAATTGATGTATACCGATATGGCTCCGGAGTTGATCGAGCAGCGCCGCGACTTTCTTTATCCGACTTATTCCAATCAATATCAAGGCGAACACCTCTTACATTTGATCTATGAAGTATGATATCCGACAAGCAGCACAAGCGTTGGTTAGCCAACTAAAGGCTATCGATTACGAACGATTGCCTATCAGTAAATATAACAAACGTTATATTGCCCGGCTGAAACCGGTTTTATCCTATTACATGAAAATCTATGCGGACTGTATCCTTAAAGGGCTGGAATCTATCGGTAGCTCACCGGAGGAGATAACACTTATCGACTATGGTGGCGGAAGCGGCTTCCTGAGTATACTTGCCAAACAAGCCGGAATCGGCCGAGTCATCTACATCGACCTCAATCCGGATTCCGTCGATACGATCCGCATCTTGAAAGAGCTGGTCAATACAGGACCAGACATTATTCTTCATGGAGACTCAGACACCTTAGCAGATTGGTGCTCGGCAAATAAAGTCAAGCCACAATTGCTGATCGCGACCGACCTGATCGAACACGTTTACGACCTGTCGGCTTTTTTCGCCAATTTGGTTGCCATCGACAACAAGATGCAAATGTTGTTTACAACGGCCTCCACACCTTTTAACCCGTATGTGAAAAGAAGGTTGCATCGGCTTATGACCATTTGGGAAAAGGAATATTATGCTTTACGTCTGCATTATATCCAACTGCACTTCCCGGCCCTTTCCCCTGCCGAAGCGAAAGAAGCTGCACGAAAGACGCGCGGACTTACCTTCCCACATATCCACAAGGCTGTCAAGACCGGTTCCTATCCTCTATTGAAAGATGCTTTCAACACCTGCGATCCACGAAACGGGAATTGGACGGAACGCATCTTACCCATCGAAACATATCGCTCGCTAGCAAAACCTTTCGGTTATCAAGTCCGGATAGGAAAAGGTTTCTACAACACGGATCGCTCCAACCCGATCTCCACATTCATTTGCTTAGGTATCAACGGTCTGATCAGGATCAGCGGAAAAGCTGGTTTCCTATTTGCCCCGTTTATAACCCTGCACCTACAGAGCGATAACAAAGGACGATGAGTTACAATAACCAAAGCTATGGGTTACGACGCTTAAAGCTATGCATTAGCCATCGTAAAGCTATGGGTTATGTCTCCTAATCCGCAACAGACCGGAAGAGTAGTTGCACATACTCCTTTTCCCAATCGGCAGGTTTCAGGATTGTTCCATTCCATAAAAGCAGGTCTATATCGATCGGAATCTTCCCTTTCTGCTTACTGTCCGACATGCGTCCCAATCGTTTTTCCATCGCCTTCACAGCCCGCCTCACCTCTTCCAGCGAAGCATTCGTACCGGCAACAGCCACTTGGTTCAAGAATAAGCCGGAATCGGGTAAACCTATCGGCTCCGTATAAATCGCTTCAGAGAACCGGATCGATCCGAAATAAGCACGCAACAGACTGGCCGCCGACTTTAGATTCGCCTCGCAATCCGTATTGGACCCCAAACATAATATAACATTGTTCCACATAGTCATATTTTAAAGCCTTTACGGAGACAAAACTAACAAAAAAATACCTACAATACGGTATTGACCATATTACCATTTCATGCTACCTTTGCGCAAGATTTTAAAAAGATGAGACTATCAGAACTTCGTACAGGCGAAAAAGGGGTTATAGTAAAGGTAATGGGACGCGGAGCATTCCGCAAGCGCATTATCGAGATGGGGTTTATCAGAGGAAAAGAGGTTGATGTCATCCAGAATGCACCGCTTAAAGACCCTATACATTATCGTGTAATGGGTTATGACATTTCACTGAGACGAAATGACGCACAAATGATAGAAGTCGTCAGTGCGGCCGAATTCACAGAAGCCGGTACCGAAAAACCGGAAAACCGCCCAGTAGATTCCTATATCCAAACTTCCGGCAAGAGCCTACAGGCCATGGCCATGCACAAAGGCAAAACCATCAATGTCGCATTGGTCGGAAATCCCAATTGCGGTAAAACATCTTTATTCAATTTCGCATCCGGTGCACACGAGCATGTCGGCAACTACAGCGGCGTGACTGTCGACGCCAAGGCCGGGACATTCCATCAGAATGGCTACACCTTCAAGATCGTAGACCTGCCGGGAACCTATTCCCTATCGGCTTACACTCCTGAAGAGCTCTACGTTCGCAAGCACTTGAATGAAGAACAGCCGGATATCGTGATTAATGTAGTCGATGCTTCCAACCTGGAACGTAATCTGTATCTGACCTGCCAACTGATCGACATGGATGTGCGTATGGTCATCGCCCTCAACATGTACGATGAATTGGAACGACACGGAAATAAGTTCGACCATAACTCTCTCTCAAGGATGATTGGTACGCCGATTGTCCCGACCATCAGTAAGACCGGTTTCGGTGTCGAAGAACTTTTCAACCGCGTCATAAAGGTCTACGAAGAAGAAGACCCCGTGCTCCGTCATATCCATATCAACTACGGCGACGTGCTGGAAAAGGCCATTTATCCGGTAAGGCATGCTTTGAAACTGAACGGGAATGTACCCAAAAGCCTTACCAAACGCAACCTCGCCATCAAGTTACTTGAAGGCGATCCGGAAGTGGAATCTTTCGTAGAGTCAATGCCTGGTGCCGAAACAGTCCTTCATGAACGCGACCGCAATGTCGCTCAAATCGAAACCCTTCTGAAAGAAGATTGTGAGACAGCCTTCACTAATGCCCGCTACGGTTTTATTTCCGGTGCACTGCGTGAGACCTACGAACAAAACAAAATAAAAGAAGCGACAAGCACACAGATCATCGATCTGTTCGTAACTCATAAAGTGCTGGGCTTCCCGATTTTTATCCTCTTCATGTGGATCATGTTCGAAGCAACTTTCCGTCTGGGAGAATACCCGATGGAATGGATCGAATCATTCGTGGGCTGGATCGGAGAGTTCGTGCGAGGTAATATGAGCGAAGGCCCATTGAAGGATCTGCTGGTCGATGGCATTATAGGAGGCGTGGGAGGCGTTATCGTATTCCTGCCTAACATCCTGATACTATATGCCTTTATCTCCTTCATGGAAGACTCCGGTTATATGGCACGTGCCGCTTTCATCATGGATAAGATCATGCATAAGATGGGACTACACGGCAAATCGTTTATCCCGCTTGTGATGGGCTTCGGTTGCAACGTACCGGCCATCATGGCCTCTCGTACGATCGAAAGCCGTAACAGCCGGATGATCACCATGCTGGTAAACCCGTTAATGAGCTGTAGTGCCCGCCTTCCGGTGTATGTCCTGCTGACAGGTGCTTTCTTCCCCCAGACAGCCGGAACGGTCATGCTGATCCTCTATGCTTCGGGGATTCTGCTCGCCGTCCTGATGGCACGCCTGTTCAAACGTTTTCTCTTCAATGACGAAGATATACCTTTCGTGATGGAACTTCCTCCTTACCGCATGCCGACAGGTAAATCAATTATGATTCATATGTGGGAAAAAGCCAAGCAATATCTACACAAGATGGGGGGAGTTATCTTGATCGCTTCTATCATCATCTGGTTCTTGGGATATTTTCCTCGTCATTCGGAAAACGGAGATATTTTTGAGAAGCAGATTGCCGAAGTGGAACAGTCCGACACGAACCCGGAAGACAAAGTGGAAACCATCGCTGAACTAGAACGCCTGAAATCGATGGACCATCAGCAGAAATCCTACATTGGCCGTATCGGCCAAGCCATACAACCGATACTCCATCCACTGGGTTTCGACTGGAAGATGAGTGTCAGCCTGTTGACCGGTATGGCCGCCAAAGAAGTCGTCGTCAGCACACTGAGTGTCTTATATACAGGAGAGTCAGATGATAGCCAGGTCTTGACCGAACGATTAAAACAGGATAAAAATGCCGAGGGAGAATTGGTCTTTACACCTTTGGTCGCACTAAGTTTCATGCTCTTTGTCCTGATCTATTTCCCTTGTATCGCTACGATATCGGCCATTGTCCACGAATCCGGCTCCTGGAAATGGGGTATATTTGTAATTGTTTATACTTGCGTACTTGCGTGGTTCGTCTCATGCGTAGTCTATCAGACAGGGCACTTCTTTATGAACCTGTTTAATTAATACAACCTTTTTTATGTGGCAGGAAATAGCAGTTCTCATTATCGGCCTTATCGTCATTTTCCACATCGGAAAGAAAATTTATAAGTTCTTTACACATCCCACCCAAACGGATAATCCTTGTCAGGGATGTCCGGGATGTGCACTAAAAACAAAATCCGAAACAACCATGTCTGATTCCACCAAAAACATGTCCAACTAATCCGATTTTGATAGGGTGGTAGTGACATTTTACAAACCAAAGATTTGCACTATCTTTGCAACCGACTAAACAATAAAAAGATGTATAAGAAAATTTATTTATCAGTTATTTTAGGGGTTTTGTTCTTCATCTCGTGCAAAGACAAAAAACAATATTATGAAGAAAGTGGTACCGTGTTTCATACCCTATACACGATCAAATATGAGGCGCCCTATGCTTTAACGGATAAAATCGATGCTGAGTTGCAAAAGTTCAACCTGTCCTTAAACCCCTTCAACCCAAATTCGATCATCGCGAAAGTGAATAATAACGAAGCGGTAGAAGTGGACGAATGGTTTACGGAGGTATTTAACAAGTCGATGGAAGTCTCTCGCAATTCAGATGGTGTTTTCGATATCACCTGTGCCCCCCTGGTCAATCTTTGGGGATTCGGTTTCAATAAAAAGGATAGTGTGACACCTACCATGATCGACAGCCTCAAAACTTTTGTAGGTTACCAGAAAGTGCACCTGGAAGGTAAGAAAATCGTGAAAGACGATCCCCGTTTGCTACTGAATTGCTCCGCCATAGCCAAAGGGTATTCCTGCGACGTGATCGCTCGCCTGCTTGAAAAAGAAGGGGTGGAAAACTATATGGTTTTGATTGGTGGCGAAGTGGTAGTAAAGGGTGTCAATCAAAATGGCGTATGCTGGCGCACCGGAATCAACCTTCCGGAAGATGATCCGGACGGTATCAAAAATAATTATGACGAAATCGTCCAACTATGTAAAAAAGGTGCGATTGCCACTTCCGGCAATTACCGCAACTTTTATATCAAAGACGGTAAGAAATATGCCCATACGATCAATCCCCGTACCGGTTATCCAGCCGAACAGAGCGTGTTGAGCGCCACAATCGTTGCAAACGACTGTATGACAGCCGATGCCTACGCCACTGCATTTATGGCAATGGGACTGGAAAAAGCCCGGCAAATGGCAGATACCTTACCAGAGATCGAATATTATGTGATATATGCCGACGAGAGCGGGAAGCATCAGATTGAATTCTCAAAAGGGATGCTCCAGTATCTGCCTAAACGGAAAACAATGATAAGCTCAGATAATTCCTGATTGATTAGGTATGAAAAGAAACGTCCTGAACCAGTTCGAGTGTAAAACAGGAAAAGCGGGTGAGATTCTATGTAATACGGATGACACCGGCAACATTTTATTGTTCGTCTCTTCCGGAAAACTGGTGATCTATAATAGAAACCAGACGCCTATTGCCGATGTGAACGAGGGGTATTTTGTATTACTGCCTGCCGAAAAATCATTCATAGCGACAGCTATCACATTGACGCGACTCATACTCATGCATGCCGGTCCGCTTTCCGAAATGATAACAGACGATCCGGAATGGAATCCAGATCGTCCTGTCATACTCCCTATCTGTCCATCTTTGGCTAAAACCCTATACCTAATCGAATATTATCAAAATGAAAAGCGAAGCGAACTGAACTAACGAAGCATAGCTTTTATCAACTCGTTATTTTCCTGATGCAAACTGACACGTACCTTGTGATCGTCGCCATACTGCCAATCCATTACCGGAACATTGTTTACTAGCACTTCCGACGGGCACTGCGGAGCGTCGATCTCCAATTCGTATGTCCGTGCTTTACACATGCCGTTATACGATCCTTCCACTGGGAAAACAGTAAACTCTACTGTCCGCCCGCTCTGCTTACATTCAAAACGGGTTGCGGCAATCGCTCCGTTTTCATAATCATATGTTTTACCATCATCTTCATACATCGTATAGGAAGAGACATCTTTGGGAAATACTTTCACCATCAAGGTATCCAACGGCTTCTCCCCAATGAATTGCATATCTTTTTGGAACGGTATAATAGCCCCTTCGCGTACAAACAGCAACCCTGCACGGTTATCAGGTATCGTATGTTTGATTTCCCTCCCACCAACCAATTTTTCACCTGTCCAAAAGTCAAACCAGTTCCCTTTTGGCAAGTAGATCGAATCACTGAAGATACCGACCAGAAAACTCTGGCCGAACATATACTGGTAGATCATATCATCCGTCTTGCGATCATCAGGAAACATCAAAGGCATGGAGCGCACAATCGGCATACCGGTCTGTGCCCCTTCCAGCGCCGCCGAATAAATATAGGGCATCAACGCGTAACGCAACTTCACATAATCTCGGTACATTTTCTTTTCTTTCTCTGGGAAATAGAACGGTTGATGCAACGAATACCAACTATTGATCTGCACCCATGGCAAGAAGAGGCCGAAATGGAGGCTCTGCAGCTCCTCATCCTTATTGACATTCATCACGTCGCAAGAAGTATTGAGAAAACCGCTCATACCCAGGTTCAACTGGTCGAACAATGCCGTACGTCCACCCCCGTTATCACCACTGGTGGAAGCGCCCCAGTGCTGCGTTCCCGACCAACCGGCAGTATAATGATGCCAAGAACGAAGCCCGGTGTGTTCACGCATCATTTTATACATCTGTTTCGGTAAGAGGATCTGGTTCAGGTTATGCATTTCCTTGTCGGTATGCCCATTGTAATACTTGAAGTTCGGATGTTCGTCTATCGTGCGTGCCGGGTCCATCTTGAAACCGTCCACGCCATTGTCCACGAAGTCTTTCAGGTGATCCATCCAGTGTTCCTGCCCGGAAAGGGGTTTTCCCATCGCCTTTGCCAGCGCATCTTCCTCCGGAACGCTCAGGTCATACTCGATGCAGAGCCAAAGTCCCATGTGATAGCCCATCCCATGCAGGCGGCCGATAAGCAAACGGTGATTCTCTTTCTTCGGATAGCGCGTGGAATCCCAATAGGCTTCAGCCGAAAACTTCTGGTAGTTCCATTTCTTCTTGGTCGAAAAGTCGTAACGTTTCTCCATCCATTGCGGTTCGAGCCAGAACAAGTCGCAAGGGACGCCCGTCTCGCGGAAGCGCACGGCATCGTTCAGGATGTCGAACTGATCTTCCAGCATATTCGGACCGAAGCATAACCCGTATGCATACTTCGGCAACAGGTAAGGCCGGCCTGTGATAGCCGTATAATCGTTGATCACATCGGGCATCGAGTTACCGAACATCAGGTAGAAATCCGCTTCGTCCGTCGTATTGTAAATAAAGAAGACATCCGGCTGGTAGCTGCCGATATCGAAGAAGTTCTTTCGTGTCGTGTTGTTGAAGATCCCCCAATTTTCGGAACTGATCATAAAAGGCATCGGAATCTCAGTATGCTGGTAAGTAGTCCACATACGCAACAATTCACCCCGATGTTGAATATGGTCGCGACTGGTACTGCCACCACCATAGAAACGTTCACCGTCTTTCAGCGAGATTGAAAGGATACTGGTATTCTTGTAATCGCCGGTTTCCGCCAGGTCTTTCATGCTTCCCGGATTTTCGTCATCACCAATGATCGTACCGTTGTTGGGAACTTTCATGTCCTTGTATTTAGCATTGATCACTTCCCCCAGATCAGTACACAGCGGATCGGCAGAGGTAAGAAAGACTACTTTCTCGATAATCACCCGACCTTTCCGGTCAGAAACAGATATAGCCCCAGTCTTTTTATCGATCTTCAACCGATAAGCGCCGGTCAATATTTCAAACTGCTGTTTATTGTCTTTCAGAGAGACCTGAACCGGGTCCCAGTCCGCTTTAATAATTTCGTAGCGTTGCATCAACGACTCAGAAAAGGTTGAACGAGGAGTAACCCGAATCCGGAATATTCCATCCGTACAAACTTCCACATTCATGTTCAGCCCGTTCTGCAAACGGACATCGAATGTCTGTTCCTCCCTTGTAGCAAAAGCAGATTGCAGAATAAACAGACATACAAGCAAATAGTAGATCTTTTTCATGATACTTAAAAGTTAATATCACAAAAATACAGACTTCCTATCCACCTTACCTTCAATAAATCATCTTAAAACATGGAATTTTGTCCAATCTTCAAAACTTCTTCAACTCTTGGTAAAGCAGCCTGACCGGCAACCCCATCACGTTATAAAAACTACCGTTGATGGCTTCGACCGCTACATAACCGATCCATTCCTGTATACCATAGCTGCCGGCTTTATCAAACGGACGGTATTTATCGACATAATAGGCAATCTCATTATTATTCAGGCTGGCAAAACAAACGGCCGATGAAGCGAAGAAAGAAACCGTTTTCTCTTTTGTAGTAATACAAACACCGGTAATCACCTCATGTACACGTCCGGACAGTTTCCGCAACATGGAGATAGCGTCTTCGCGGTCTTTCGGTTTTCCTAAAATTTCACCGAAAGTCCATACGATCGTATCGGCAGTGATCAACAACTCGTCAGCCGACATGGATGGAATGTAGGCTTCCGCCTTTTTCCTAGCGATATAGACCGGAACCTCATCTGGGCGCAACGTTTTGGGAAAGGATTCGTCTATACCCGGAATCGTCTGTACTTCAAATTCGATATCCAATCCCGCCAGCAATTCGCGCCTCCGGGGAGAATTGGAGCCTAATACGATTTTATATTGACTCAAGTTTGGGAGTATGCTTTTCATTGTCTTATTTTATCAGTTTAGTTCTACCAGCCGAAAGCCTCGTCATCCATCCAGTAGCCCTGGGCTTTCATGGTTTGTTCGATTACATCGCGGGCAACGCCAGCTCCCCCGTTCTTGTGGGAAATGTATTTGGCGATACGCTTGATCTCAGGAGCCGCATCAGCGGGTGCTACCGGCAGACCGACCATTGTCATCACTTCGTAGTCAGGAATATCGTCCCCGGCATACATAACCTCTTCGGGCTGCAGACCAGTCTTTTCCAGAAAATCCCGGTAATCGTGGACTTTTACAGCACTCTTCATATATATATGGGTAATACCGAGACGCGAAAAGCGGATCTGTACCGCTTCCGTATAGCCTCCGGTAATGATGGCTACGTGATAGCCTTTCTTGACAGCGAGCTGCAAGGCATAGCCATCTTTTATATTAACGGTACGCATAGGGTCGCCATTCGGATGCAACGGGATTACATCACAGGACAAAACGCCGTCTACATCAAAGACAAAAGCCTTTATCTTACTCAGATCATAATTGATACTACTCATGTCGTGCCTCCTTATGTATGCTTTGGCTGATCAGCCGGTAAATCGACCGCATATCGGAATCCCCCAACATAGCCAAATGTTTATTAATCACATTTTCATCGTACCGGATAGCCGGACCAGTCTGTGCCACCCTCGGCGGCATCGTATGTATTTTGGCTACCGTCTCGTCGATAAGTGGCAGCAGGACATCGGCCGGTATATCCTGTTGCTCCAACAATTTAACAGCCAACGCATAAATATGGTTGGTAAAATTACAAGCAAAGACAGCCGCCAGATGCAAATTTTTACGTTTGTCGGATGACAGAAAACGGACGTTTCCCGAAAGTTTCTCCGCCAATTGTTGCAATTTACTGGCACTTTCAGACGTATTAGCTTCAATAAAAAAAGGAATCACGCTGAAATCTACCTCACGCATTTTACTAAATGTCTGCATCGGATACAAGACTCCGTAGTTGGCCGTATGGCCGCTGAAAATATCCATCGGCATACTGCCTGCCGTATGTACCCATAAACCGTCGTTCGGTCGTATACGGGTAATCACATTCGCCAAAACTGTGTCTTTTAATGAAAAGACATACAGGTCGGCATCCGTCTCTATAGCTTCAAGATCAGTTGTCCAAAGACAACCCAACCGACCGGCCAACTGCCGTGCATTTTCCGGTGTATAGCTATACACTTGCCCAATCGTCATCCCTTTGCGATGCATTTCGAGAGACAGCCGTGTCGCCAGGTTGCCAGAACCTAAGAAGATGACTTTCATGCTTCCTCCTGTTTGTTTTCAGTTGGCATACGGAAAGTTCCAAGATGTATCTTTTCCCACTGCAGATGCGATTCGTCAAACGGCTTACGTTCCTGATCCTTATATCCTATACCGATGATGGACAAGACTTCCAGTTGGTAAGGCACATCGAGCAGTCCCCGCACATACTGTGCAGCATCCGCATCGTCTTCTGTCTGCCGATTACGAATCTGGCACCAGCAGCTGCCCAATCCCAAGTCTTCGGCCTGCAATTGCATATAGATAGAGGCAATCGAAGCATCTTCCACCCAAACATCGCTTTCCATCACATTCGCCAGCACAACGACGGCCAACGCGCAATCTTTCAGAAAGGCAGCCCCTGCCGGTTTGCATGCCGACAACTTGACCAACATTTCCTTATCCTCCACAACAACAAATTGCCAGGGATTTTTCCGTTTGGAAGCAGGTGCCATCAAAGCAGCTTTCAATATCATTTCTACCTGATCCGGATTCAGTAACTGGCCTGTAAATTTACGGATACTTCTTCTGTTCTTTATTAATGTTGCGAAACTTTCCATTTATATTTTACTTTATTGATAACGAAAGAGAGAACAAAGATAGCGAGATTTTCGGTATGATAAAAGCCCCTTTTCCTCAGGTTAACCAAAGAGAAAGGAGCTTTCAGTAATCAGCAGACTTTATTCCCAGCCCCCTCCTAACGCCTTGTAAAGGTAGACCGTCGACAGCAGTTCGTCAAGCATCGCCTTGTTCAGACTGAGTTGGGCGTCAAGCAAACCACGCTGGGCATCAAGAACGTCCATATAGCTGGTGACACCGTTGATGTATTGCAATTGTGCCAGCTGAAGGTAAGTATCGGCAGCATTGAGCAATTTCTCGTATGACATGCGAACCTCCTTCGCCTTGCGGATTGTGACAATTGCATTGTTGACTTCCTTAAAAACACCGAGCACGCTCTTCTGGTAATTATATACTTCCTGCTCATAGCGAGCACGGGCCGCCTTCAGCTTCGCTTTATTCTTACCCATAGCAAACAACGGTTGCAGCAAATCGCCAGCAAGGAACCAAGCAGGACTCTTAATGAAATTCGTCAGTTCTTCGTTTTCAAAACCCAAATTACCGGTCAGGCTGATCTTTGGGAAAAGATCGGTTTGGGCCACCCCTACCCTAGCATTCGCTTCACGCAGTTTCTGCTCGGCTTGCCGCATGTCCGGACGCCGTTCTAGCAAGGAAGAAGGCAAACCGACCGGCAATGTCTCCAGCAAATGCTGTTCACGTAAAGGCAATCCACGCGGGATATCCCCCGAATACTGTCCAAGCAGGAAAGCAAGGTCATTCTCCTTTATTTTGATCTTCTGTTCAAGCGAAGGAAGCAAGGTCTCCGTACGTGCCAGTTCCACCTGTGCCTGGCTATAGGACGTCTCGGAAGTCAGACCACCTTCAAAGCGCAGTTTGGCTAAGCGGACGCCTTCGCGACGGGCAGCCAATGTATGGCGTACGATATCTTGTTCCTGATCGAGTGCACAAAGTTCATAATAAGCAGCAGCCACTTCCGCTACCAATGTCATCTGCAAGGCGTGACGTGCTTCCACCGATTGCAAATAGGCGGCAATTCCCGCTTCGTTTGCCCAACGAAGATTCCCCCACAGGTCCAATTCCCACGAGAGAGCCAGTTTGGTTCCGTATTCAGGATCGGGTTTTGGGTTATCACCTCCGTAATTCAAGCGTTCTTTCTGTCCATAAATCCGGGCTCCTATTTCCGGGAACTGATCGGCAAAGGTGATCCGTTTCGAAGCGATCATCTCCTTAACCTTCGCAGCAGCGATCTTCATGTCTTTATTATTATCGAGAGCGATGGTAATCAGACGCTGCAAAGTCGTATCGACATACAGGCTCTGCCAAGAGATGCTGTCTATCGAAGCAGTATCCGCTCCTGCCACAATCTCTTCCGGAAGATCCAGTTCCGGGCGAGCGTACTTCTTGCCGATCTTGCAGGAAGGAAGAGCCAACGCAAGGGACAGGACTATGAATATATAGATATTTCGTTTCATTGTAATTATTTGCTTATTGTTCGATGAAGAATACGTTCCATTCTGACTTTACCTTTTATCTTGTAAATCAAGACAAAGAAGAAAGGAACCAAAACGATCCCGACTGTGATAGCAACTAGCATCCCGAAAAACACACCGGTACCGATACTGTGGCGTGAAGCAGAACCCGGTCCGCTTGCCAATACCATCGGAAGCATACCCAGAACAAATGCCAATGAGGTCATCAGGATCGGACGAAAACGCATTCGCGCGGCATGAAGGGCAGCCTTGACAACCTCAACTCCGGAATCGACCTGTATTTTGGCAAACTCGACGATCAAGATCGCATTCTTTGCAGCCAAACCAATCAACGTCACCAAGCCGATCTGGAAATAAATGTCGTTGTGCAGGCCCGTCACCCATATTCCGAGATAAGCTCCCAGTGCTGCAACCGGCAATGAAAGCAGTACTGCGATCGGTACGATCCAGCTTTCATATTGGGCGGCTAGGAAAAGAAAGACGAAAAGAAATACCAGCGCCAACACGAATCCAGTCTGTCCACCGGCCTTTTTTTCCTGATAGGAAAGTCCGCTCCATTCCAGCCCGATATTCTCAGGCAGATGCTCGCGGGCAATCCGCTGCATGGCGGCCATTGCTTCGCCAGAACTATATCCAGGAGCGGCAACAGCACTAATAGCAGCTGTCGTAAACATATTAAAACGTTTGATCGTTCCCGGTCCTGTTGTATAGCTGGTCGTTCCTAGGGCTGTTAACGGAACCATCGAACCGTTCTGTGCACGGACAAAAAACAGGCCAAGATTATCACGCGTTGCACGATATGGTGCCTCCGCCTGAATATATACCTTATATATACGGTTGAACATGTTGAAATCGTTCACGTAGACGGAACCTAAATAAGCTTTCATAGTTGAGAAGATATCCGTCAACGGGATGCCGAGAAACTTCGCGCGGTCGCGGTCTACATTGAAGTAGAGCTGCGGAATCTCCGACTGCAAGGCTGAGGACACACCTGTCAGTTCCGGCGCTTGTGATGCATAGAGCATAAAAGTGTCGGTAGCCGCCACTAAGTTTTCCCAACTGGCATCACCACGGGCCTCAAGTTGCATTTCCAAACCTCCGCTCTCTCCTAACCCTGGAATCACAGGAGGACGGTTCAGATAGGCCAATATCTCCGGATAATATAAGAACTCTTTACGGCATTGTTCCATTACATCTTCCACCCCCATGTTGGAAGATTTGCGTTCCTCCCAAGGCTTCAGAATAACGGTCAGGGTAGAACGGCTCTGCGAAGTTCCGACACGTGCGCTGCTACCGGTCACATTTTGCACATATGCGACAGCCGGCAGACTCTCAATGAAAGCAATAGCTCGATCTGTAACTTTACGCGTACGTTCCAGAGTCGCCCCTTCGGGCATCACCAGTTCGACAGTAAAGAACCCTTGGTCTTCTTCAGGGATAAAGCTGGTCGGGATTACCCGATTCAGCACAAAGATGAACACGATTACCATTCCGAAACCGGCTAGGATGCGCCTTGGATTCCGAATCGCTTTTTCCAGTAAATGACCGTATTTATTATTTCCTTTGGTCAACCAAATATTGATTTTACGGAAAACAATATTCTTTTTCTTCCTGTTCGGACGTAGAATAATCGCACACATGGCAGGGCTCAACGTCAATGCCACGACTGTGGATAACAGTACGGAAACTACGATCGTAATGGAGAACTGACGGTACAAAGCTCCAGTAATTCCGCTCAAAAAGCTAACAGGAACAAACACGGCCGCCAACACCATAGAGGTAGCGATTAAGGCTCCCGACAATTCGTGCATGGCTTTATGAGTAGCCTCGCGTGCCGTCAGATGTTCTTCATGCATCAAACGTTCCACGTTTTCCACCACAACAATAGCATCATCCACTACAATACCGATTGCTAGAATCAAGCCTAACAAAGTCAACATATTGAGTGAGAACCCCATGATCAGCATAAAACCGAATGTTCCGATTAGAGAGATAGGAACAGCAATTGTCGGGATCAAGGCCGCACGCCAATTCTGCAAAGACAGGAATACCACCAATACGACCAAGAACAGAGCTTCAAATAAGGTTTTATATACCTCGTGGATAGACTGCGATATATATTCGGTTGCATCGAAAGGAAACTTATATTCCAACCCTTCTGGAAAATTCTGGCTGATTTCTTTCATCGCTTCCTTTACATTCGTAGCTACTTCCAGTGCATTGGCTCCCGGCAGCATATAGATAGCAAGTATAGCCGCATTTTTTCCATTCAGTCCACTTTCTGTCGAATAAGAAGAGGCTTCAAGCGAAACTCTTGCCACATCACGAATACGGACAATAGAGCCGTCTGGGTTGGCACGGACTACAATATCTTCGAACTCCTTTACCGTAGACAAACGTCCTCTGGCAGTAACAGGCAAAGTGATATCGACATCCAATACTGGTTGTTTTCCCAACTCACCGGCTGCAGACTCGCTATTTTGCTCTTTCAGTGCATTTTGCAAGTCCTTTACTGTCAACCCCATATTCGCCAAACGATCCGGATAAACCCAGATCTGCATACCGTAATAACGGCTACCAACATTCGAAACACGGCCTACACCGGGAATACGACGCAGTACATCCAGCACGTTAATAGTCGCAAAATTACTCAAATAGATTTCGTCGAAACGAGGATCATCCGAAAGTAGACTCAATGTCATCAACTGACTGGCTGATTGTTTTTCTACCGTAATGCCGTTCTGCACAACGTCTGCTGGCAAACGAGACTCCGCCAGTTTCACACGGTTCTGGATCTCTACTGCCGAAAGGTCTGGATTCGCATTCACATCGAATGTTACAGTGATAGTCAGACCTCCCGAATTAGAGCTACTGCTTTGCATATAGATCATACCCGGCGTACCGTTCAACTCCTGTTCGATAGGAGTCGCAACAGCCTGCGATACCGTCATGGCACTTGCACCTGGGTACGAGGCGCTAATTTTAACAACCGGTGGAGTGATCTGTGGATACTGGTCCACCGGCAACATCACCAACCCAATAATCCCGACAATAACAATTACCAAAGAAAGCACTGTCGAGAAAACGGGGCGATCTATAAAGAATCCCGGTTTCATTCCTCTTCCTCCTCTGCCCTTAATGCTTCAATCGCTTTATCGTCACCCGCTTGTATCGGCTGTACCAACATTCCGGGAACTAACTTATGATAGCCTTCTATTACGACTTGTTCATTTTCACCCAATCCACGTTCTATAACAATGTTGTTTCCGATTTCCGGCCCAGTCTGCACAAAACGCTTTTCTGCTACATTATCCCGGCGGACTACATAAATGAAAGCTCCTCCTTTCTCTATGGAAATAGCCTTACGGGGAACAACAATCGCACGTTCACGGACATCCAGCAAGAGTTTCACTTTTGTGAACTGCCCCGGGAGAAGTTTCTGGTTCGGATTGGAAAGTTCAGCACGCACCCCGAATGTTCCAGTCTGCGGATCGACAATCGGATCGGCAAAATCCACTATCCCTTTAACAGGGTATTCGGAATCATCGGCTAAGGTAACTGTTACGGTCGGTTGCCAGGAGCGGGACGTGTCCTGCTCTCCGAATTTAATATTACGACGTTCGGCACGCAGATAATCTAATGCAGTCATTTTAAAGTCTACTAAAACAGTATCACTCTTTACTACAGCTGCCAATTTGGAGTTTACACCGGGACCGACCAAGGCACCAACATCCACAAAACGTTCGCTGATATATCCGGCCAGCGGAGAGGTTACAGTCGTATAACTCAATTCAAGTTGTGCCTGATCCAGATCGGCTTTACTCATGGCAATATCCGCCTCTGCATCTCCTAACGATGCTAATGCATTGTCCAAATCCAATTGGCTGGCAGCATGCTGCTCGTACAAAGGCTGCAAACGTTCTACATCGCGTTTAGCTTTTGCAGCTTGTGCTTCGTTCTTTTTCAGCTGTGCTTTAGCTTTCTCTACCTTTGCCTTATAAAGAGCCGAATTAATAATGAAAAGAGGTTCATTCTGCTTAACTTCCTTGCCTTCCACAAACAACATTTTTTCCAGATAACCCTCAACACGGGCATGTATCTCCACGAATCGAGCTGCCCGAATGCGTCCGACATATTCACCAAAGATCTGTACATCTTCCTTTGCCGGTTTATCAACAATCACGAGAGGCCTCAAAGGTTCATCCTTATGTCGGCATCCTGTTGCTAACACTATCAAGGCTAAAAACACAGCCCCTTTAACCAATCTTTCTCCTACCATCTTCTAATATCTATAATTGACATTTAAACTTGCTATATATCTATCTCTAAATTAAGGCATGAAATAATCGTACCATTGTTTCAATCGAGATGCTAAAAAACATTATACAGCTTATTTATAACATAATACCATCTATACAAAATAGCTTGTTACCTAAATCACAATCCATATATGTAGAATTATTCCACATTCTTCCTAAAAAAATCCCCAATTATGACACCAAAACGCTACCCTATACCAAACAGTCCTCCGGAAAGAATCCTTCAACATATAAAACAGAAAAAGGAGTCAGCCTTACGACTGACTCCCCCCTCTTAGAGAACTTTCGCTCTCACTCCTAAAAAAACGGCGGCTATCTACTCTCCCACTTTT
>ERZ773243.277-NODE-277-length-78504-cov-23.061365_pt1 | contig 78504 bp, 59 predicted proteins | sample MGYA00580520_ERZ773243 | MGnify/ENA primary metagenome ERZ773243 (study PRJEB29015, sample SAMEA2737747) | human gut metagenome | biome: human gut; feature: human-associated habitat; material: faeces | place: China | collected 2012 ... | reverse complement strand
AATATTCTTACAGGATTAAAATGCAGGCAGTCCGGAAAGCAAGAAAAGATGCCCAGTCTGGGAAAAAGGCACATTTTTTCTACAGGATAAGCAGAAAGGAGGGAAATAAAGGAAACAAAAAAACGGAGGGGAAAAGAAGAAAGAAGGCAAGGATGCAGAAAAAACAACGGAGGGAAAAATTATCCGGAGACACGGAGATGCCCCCATGGTCGCCGGATGCTCTCCGAAAATGACAGGATTTTTCAATTCAAGCCCTTTCAAAACTGCCGGAAGAACAAAAAGGAACGGACGGAACGGATTTTTAGAAATACATTGTTTGACCAACCAGCTCTATCCGAAAAAACACCAGACAAAAAAAAACAGAAACCAGCATCTCACATACGCCTTGGCGTTTCAATCCAAACACCAAGGAGAATAAAAAAAACGCCTAAGCATTTTAAAGCAAACGCTTAGGCATACTTTTGCTGATTTTATTTTCACGACAAGCGAGTTTTTTCTACTCCAGCATAAACTTCGTTTATCTTAAGCATATCCGCCCGATTAACTAGACAAGAGCACCCAGAAGACACCACCTCTAATGAGTCCGTTCAAATTATTCTTTCACCTCAGTCAACTCACCCGTAGTAGAATGAATGATAAACCCTCTTACCACAATATCATGAGGAATCAAAGGATGATGCTTAACAATATGCACGCTTCTACGCACAGCATCTTTTCCATCATCAAACCCACTCAGCCATGAACTCAGATTGATATCACAATACTCCATCATTTCAATATGATCTTGCGAAACCCCACGCTCACGCATATGCCGCAACATCGTATCACTATCCATATGCTGCGCTCCACAGTCAGAATGCCCGATAATCATAACCTCTTTCACTCCCAGTTCATAAATGGCAACCAACAAACTTCGCATAGCACTGCCAAAAGGATGAGTAATCGTTCCTCCGGCATTCTTAATCATCTTCACATCTCCATTTTTTATGCCCAACGCAGCAGGGAGCAACTCGGTAAGACGTGTATCCATACAGGTAACAATGGCTATCTTTTTATCCGGATATTTATTGGTAATATACCTTTCATACCCTTTCTCTGCCACAAACGAAGCATTATATGCAAGCAATTCGTCTATCATAATTCTTTATTTAACAGTTGACAAAAGCAAAAGTACATATTTTTAAATTCCCGATATTCAGTTTTCAATTTAAAAATACGTATTTTTGTAGAAAATTCAAACCAACAAACAATTATGGCAAAAGAATTAGAATTAAAGTACGGCTGTAACCCCAACCAAAAGCCAGCCCGTATTTTTATGAAAGAAGGAGAACTGCCCATTGAAGTTTTAAACGGACGTCCCGGATACATCAATTTCCTCGACGCTTTAAACGGATGGCAGTTAGTAAAAGAACTGAAAGAAGCTACAGGAATGCCTGCTGCTACCTCATTCAAACATGTCAGCCCCGCAGGTGCGGCTATCGGACTGGAACTGGACGAAACCATGAAAAAGATTTATTTCGTAGATGGCTTACCTCTATCTCCGCTAGCTAATGCTTATGTTCGTGCACGCGGAGCAGACCGTATGTCTTCATATGGTGACTTTATAGCTTTAAGCGATGTATGCGATGAAGCCACTGCCCGTTTCATTAACCGAGAAGTATCAGATGGCGTTATTGCACCGGGATACACTGACGAGGCTTTGGAAATTCTGAAGAACAAACGCAAGGGTACTTATAATGTAATCAAAATAGACCCGAACTATACACCCGCACCCATTGAAACAAAAGAAGTATTCGGAGTTACTTTTGAACAAGGACGTAATGAAATCAAACTGAACGGAGAAGAGCTGTTTGCAAATATCCCGACCCAGAACAAGCATTTCCCGGAAAGCGCCAAACACGACCTGATGATTGCACTCATCACACTGAAATATACACAGTCAAACTCGGTATGCTATGTAAAAGACGGTCAAGCCATTGGTATCGGAGCCGGACAGCAGAGCCGTATCCACTGCACGCGCCTTGCCGGAAACAAAGCCGACATCTGGTACTTGCGCCAGCATCCGAAAGTATTAAATCTACCCTGGATTGAAAAGATACGCCGTGCCGACCGCGACAACACCATCGATATTTACATCAGCGAAGACCACGAAGACGTATTAGCCGACGGAGTTTGGCAGCAGTTCTTTACAGAGAAACCAGAAGTGTTGACCAGAGAAGAAAAACGTGCCTGGCTTGATACACTGAAAGGTGTTTCATTAGGTTCGGATGCATTCTTCCCCTTCGGAGACAACATTGAACGCGCCCACAAAAGCGGAGTAGAATACATTGCCCAAGCCGGAGGTTCGGTACGTGATGACCATGTAATTGAAACCTGCGACAAATACGGTATCGCCATGGCATTTACCGGTATCCGCCTGTTCCATCATTAATCAGTCTGATTAAACAGAACAAATACCAAGTTTATACATAAAGAGGTGTAAAAATACAGTTTGACAGCTTAAGCTGCGCTGCATTTTTACACCTCTTTTCTATCTGATAGAGAAGCTAGCCCCAGGTTCTCTGTCAAAATTTATATCCTGCGGTAAAGAAAAAAGCAAGATTCTTCGGTGATTTTCCACTGGCAATTTTGCAGAATCCAAACTCTCCGTCCAATCCTACCGTCCATTTTGCAAAATCAAGAGCAACTCCTGCCTGCAAGCCGGCATCAAAACGATTTAACCCCTCAATCTTCTGTCTCAACACTTCTGAATCGCCAAAAGAATTGACAGAAACACTCAAGTCATCCACATCGACTGAAGTTTTACCGTTCACACCGTATGCCAGATAAGGACCTACCGTAAACACCATATCAAAATTACTAGCCGTACCCACATGAAAGGCTGCCAATAAAGGCATTTCAAAATAATTCTGATTCACATGTGCATCAACCACACCAATCTCAGATCCCATTCCCAAATCAGCTCCAGTAAGGTCAACATCCAGACTTGCTCCCTTAGAAACCCAAGCCAATCCGGTTTGAAAAGAAACCAGTCCAGTCAAAGGCACATCCAGCCCCACTCCCACCTTAGTATTAAAGAGCGGATTACTTCCATCGGCATTCTTTCCCATCCATGTACTCATTCCCAGACCAAGCTCCATACTCCAGGTGACTTTCGTCTGTGCAGTTGCTGTAAACATAGAGCATATACATACAACTAAAAGAATCAACTTTTTCATAAGCAAACTATTTATATTAGATTATACGTAAACATACGAATAAGAAAAACAGCTTAAAGCAGTATTTCAACCGATCACAGTTTGAACCGATTCAAGAACTACCTTCACACAAATGTATGAAGTTTCTTTATATAGGCAAACAAAAAGCAAAAAAAAGAAGCTGTAACTTACATTACAACTTCTTTTCTTTATAAAAATACTAATACGGTTTCTCTAATCTTAGAACTCACAGTGAATACCGATTGAAATATCTTCACTGTCAACAGTTACACCAAATCCGTCATTGTGCATGTTCTTATAATAGTCATCACGGTATCCGGCAAAACCAAGCTTAGTAACAAAGCTCAATCTGTGGTTCAATTTCACAGCCAATCCCGGCTTGATACCGATTTCGAAACCGCTGATATTATCATGATGCTTAGGACTTACAACAGAAAATCCAAATCCCATATCCAAGAACAGACGAACGATTTTATTTTCATAGAAAGAGTAACGAGCGTAAGGAGCCAAAGCAAAAGAAGTAGTTTTAGCTTCGTAAATACCATCATAACCATTAAAAGCCAGTGCCAGTTCACCTCCGATAGCCCACTTTGAGTTCAGATTATAACCGAAATCAGGAGTGATAGAGAAAGAAGTCTTGTCAATATCAGTGTTTCTCCACAAGCTGATTCCACCACCCAAATACATTTCCTGTGCCTGAGCTGCCAATGCAGTAAACAGCACAACAACTACCAATAAAATTTTCTTCATAATCATAATTGTTTAAATTAAGTTTATAGTTTTGTGATAAATAAAAATGCAATAATACAAAAGAAGCCTTGACTTACCCATTCTTATGGCGAGTAGCACGACGTCGACGATACTCCGCTTTCATCTTAGCCGAGCCGGAGCCATGCAGTCCCGTAATATATGTCTTTTTCTTAGCCTTCGTCTTTACTTTTTCTTCCTTGCCTCCAGACGGCGACTTGCCTCCCTTAAAGACAATTCCGCTTGTTAGAATTTTTTCTATATCCATAGTTGTTATTTAAAATAAACCAGCTCAACGTTTCGAGCCTCAGCAAAAGTTTTCAATAAATCCACCAAATACTGTGCAGCGTCCTCCAGTCCTTCTTCACCGCTATATCCATTCATAATAGCCAGCAAGTGAGAGGTATGCTCTGATATTTTGGTACGTTCATTATCACTGGTAGGAGTCCCTACTCCTCCCACTTCATCCCGATAAACCGGCATGCCTTCTATATTCAGCTCCCCTCTGCCTATTCCCTCATAAGGTTCACCAGCCTTACCAATACCCAGCACCAGGCGGTCGCCCTGAATCTTATCTAAATCAAATCCGCCTATCGAGTGTCCGCTATAAATCGACGCCAAATTGATTAAATCCACCAAAGTATCTATTTGATATAAAGGTATTCCTCTTAAGATACGCCTGCAAAGTGCCTCCGAAGAAGGACGGTAACGGCTGGGGTCTTTTCCGCATTTCTTATAAACCTGGCGCGTAGCCTGAATAGCCGGCATCTCCTTTATAGAATCAACCGTATATTTCTGGCGGTATATTTCCGTAAATTCTTCAATGCGTTTCCACAACGATTCGTTATACGCAGAGTTAGTCACTTCTGCAAAAACAGCAACTCCACGAAACTGAGGCCACGCTGTTCTCAACTCATCAGAAACTTCTACTATTACTTTTTTCATATTTACAAAATCGAGCGGCAAAGGTAACATATTCCCCTTTCATCCTCAAACATTTTTCTCCTTTTTTACTTTCTGTTTTACCTCTAAAGAGAGCCCGCGCGGCAAAAGACTTCCCTTTTATCTGTATACTAAAAAAACAGGCATAGGTTTGTTAGTATAAAAAGTTACAAAAGCGCCGTTTCTACCTTTCTTTCATCCTCATCTGTCGGTTTATTTTGTATCTTTGCACCCTCTTATGCATCAAACATAAAAACAGAAATGGGATTATTTATCAGAAAAAGTATAGACGCACTACAGGCAGAAGCAAACGAGTCGGGCAGCAAGACCCTCAAGCGGGTATTAGGTCCGGTCAGCCTGATAGCATTAGGAGTAGGAGTTATAATTGGAGCCGGATTGTTTTCTATTACCGGAACCGTTGCAGCCACTTATACAGGTCCGGCCATTACCCTTTCGTTTATCATAGCAGCTATCGGATGCTGCTTTGCCGGATTATGTTATGCTGAATTTGCTTCCATGATTCCAGTTTCAGGAAGTGCCTACACCTATTCTTATGCCACAATGGGTGAATTGATTGCATGGATAATCGGATGGGATTTAGTATTAGAATATACCGTGGCCGCAACCACTGTCAGTATAAGCTGGAGCAGATACCTGGTGGTATTCTTACAAGGCATCGGTATTCACCTTCCCCATACACTGACCGCCTGCCCTTGGGACGGAGGTATCATCAACATTCCAGCCATGCTGATAGTCATACTCATGAGCCTCATCTTGATGCGGGGAACGGCAGGAAGTTCATTCTTTAACGGATTAATCGTGTTCCTTAAAATAGCCGTCATTCTGGTTTTTGTCGTTTTAGGATGGCAGTTTATCCAAACCGAGAACTATATTCCTTATATTCCCGAAAACACCGGAACATTAGGAGAATTCGGCTGGTCCGGCATTTTACGAGGAGCAGCCATCGTATTCTTTGCCTTCTTAGGTTTCGATGCAGTAAGCACAGCAGCCCAAGAAACTAAAAATCCGAAGCGCGACATGCCTATCGGTATCTTGGTTTCTCTCCTTATATGCACGGTTCTTTATATTCTCTTTGCTCATGTCATGACCGGAGTGGCCCATTACACCAACTTTGCCGGACAAGTAGGAATTGCCCCCGTAGCTGTTGCCATCGAACAGATGGGAACCCTAGATGCAAACGGATTAATTGTACCAGCTTATCCATGGCTAAACAAGGCAATCGTACTTGCCATCCTCTTCGGTTATTGCTCCGTCATTATGGTAACGCTACTCGGACAAAGCCGTGTATTTCTAAGCATGAGCCGTGACGGATTACTTCCACCTTTCTTCTCACGCATCAACGAACGCTTCCGTACGCCTCTACATAGCAATCTGCTGTTCATGGTCGTAGTCAGCCTGCTTGCCGGCCTTGTTCCGGCTGAAGTGGCAGGCGAAATGACCAGTATCGGCACCCTGCTTGCATTTACCCTTGTATGTGCAGCCATACTGATAGTCCGCAAAACCATGCCCCATGTACACCGGAGTTTTAAAACTCCCTTCGTTCCTTTCACCCCCATCATGGGTATACTGACCTGCCTATGCATGATGTGTTTTCTACCTGCAGACACGTGGATACGTCTCGTGTTATGGATGCTGATTGGGTTAGATATTTATGCCTGCTACGGAATAAAGCATAGTAAACTTGAGTCTGGACAAGAACACAGAAAAGGAGATATCGTACTCAATATTTTAGGTCTGGTTCTTGCTGTGCTGAGCGTCATAACCGGATTATGGCATCAACAAACCGTGGGATGGAATGCAGACAAAACACTGCTAACCATATCCTTCATTTTTGCATTCACCCACTGTGCTTATTATATGTGGCGTACATGGAAGCACTCACATGCGCACGGGTAATTTTCTTAAAAGAAGTTATAAATAAGAGGTAAGGACAAAAAAAACGAGTAATCAACCACTTATAATTATCAGAAAAGCTGTTATTTTACAACAATTTACGCTATTATGGATAAAAATATACTATTGTTCGCCATCCGAGCTGCTGTAAAAGCCGGAGCGAAAATCATGGAAGTGTACACCGACCCCAACGCTGATTTTGAAATAGAAAGAAAAGCAGATAATTCACCGCTGACCATTGCCGACAAGAAGGCACATGAGGCTATTGCTGAAATTCTGAAAGCAACTCCCTATCCCATTTTAAGTGAAGAAGGGAAAAAAATTGCAGCAGAAGAACGCCAAACGTGGAATGAATTATGGATTGTTGACCCGCTTGACGGAACAAAAGAGTTTATAAAGCGGAATGGTGAATTTACAGTAAACATCGCTTATGTGAAAAACGGAACTCCTGAGGCAGGAGTTATCTATATCCCAGTCAAACAAGAACTCTATATAGCCGATTGCCAGACGGGAGCATATAAATTATGCAATATAATGGTATTAGATGATTGCGAAACATTCGATACACTCATTACACGAGCCACGCGCCTGCCTTATAGCGACAGCCATAAGCGAGATGCATTCACCATCGTTGCTTCACGCTCACACCTCAGCCCGGAAACTGAGGCTTATATTGAAGAAATGAAACAGCGACACGCCCACGTAGAAACTATTTCAAGCGGAAGTTCCTTAAAATTGTGCCTGATAGCAGAGGGAAAAGCCGATGTTTATCCGCGATTTGCACCAACCATGGAATGGGATACGGCGGCCGGACATGCCATTATCCGCGCTGCCGGAAAAGAAGTATACCAAGCCAACAGTTCCCTCCCGCTTCAATATAACAAAACGGACTTACTGAATCCTTGGTTTATCGCTGAATAAGACAAAACTCATGACATTGGAAGTTATTATCGTATTACTCTCACTGGCTGCCATGTTAGCAGCTTTGATCATGGATAAAATGCGTCCGGGAATGATTCTGTTCTCGGTCGTTGTCATCTTTTTGTGCACCGGAATCCTGAGCCCGAAAGAAATGCTGGAAGGATTCAGCAACAAAGGGATGATAACTGTTGCCATGCTGTTTCTTGTCAGCGAAGGGGTGCGCCAAAGCGGAGCTTTAACCGAGTTGATAAAAAAACTGCTGCCGCAGAAAAAGACAAGTGTATTTAGAGCACAGGTTCGCATGTTGCCTATCATTGCTTTCATTTCTGCCTTTCTTAACAATACGCCGGTGGTAGTTATCTTTGCTCCGATTATCAAGCGCTGGGCGAATTATGTGAAACAGCCTGCCACTTTCTTTCTGATTCCTCTGTCTTATGTAACCATACTGGGAGGAATATGTACCCTTATCGGAACATCAACCAACCTCGTTGTACACAGCATGATTTTGGATGCAGGAATGCAGGGATTCGGTATGTTCGAATTAGGTAAAGTGGGGATATTCATTGCTATTATAGGAATTATCTATCTGTTTATCTTCTCAAGCAAATTGCTTCCTTCTGACCGTCCGGAGGTGACAGCCGAAGACGATGACACCAATCTTCACCCCGTAGAGGCGGTCATTGGAGCCCGCTTTCCCGGTATTAACAAACAAGTTCTCGACTTTGATTTTAAACGCCACTATGGAGCTGAGATAAAAGAAATACGCCGTAACGGACGCACCTATACCGATTTCAAGAATGTAAGTTTTCGTGAAGGAGATACTTTGGTGGTTTTAACCGACGACAGTTTCATACAGACATGGGGGGAATCTTCCGTCTTCCTTATGCTTGCCAACGGGAAAGACTATGAGCCTGCAGGAAAGAAAAAACGCTGGTTTGCCATTTTCTTACTGCTTTTTATGATTGTAGGAGCAACCGTCGGTGAACTACCGGCTGTACAGAAAATGCTGCCTGAAGGCATTAAACTGGATATGTTTTTCTTCGTTGCGATAACAACCGTCATCATGGCATGGACAAAAATGTTTCCCCCTCAGAAATATACCAAATACATTTCATGGGACATTCTGATTACCATTGCATGCGCATTTGCCATCAGCAAGGCGATGGAAAATTCCGGTGTAGCCGACCTGCTTGCCGGTTACATCATCAGCCTCAGCCATGATTATGGAGCCTATGTCTTACTGGCCGTATTATTCATCATCACCAATATTTTTACAGAGCTGATTACTAATAACGCGGCTGCGGCTCTTTCATTCCCGCTGGCTCTTTCTATATCCAGCCAGTTAGGAGTGAGCCCCATGCCTTTCTTTGTAGTAATCTGTATGGCAGCTTCTGCCAGTTTCTCTACCCCGATAGGCTATCAGACCAACCTGATTGTTCAAGGTATCGGAAATTATAAATTTACAGATTTCGTGCGAATCGGACTTCCGCTGAACATCATTACATTCTTGATTTCAGTCTTCGTCATTCCCCAAATCTGGCCGTTTTAAACATAAAGAATTATGGAAATAAAAAATAATATCTATCCTATTTTCGACAAAATGCTGGACCGTTCCGACAAAGAATCACTGCTGAAACAACGCGGCATCATGATTTGGTTTACAGGGTTAAGCGGCTCAGGAAAAAGTACCATCGCCATTGCCTTGGAACGGGAACTTCAAAAAAGAGGCTTACTCTGCCGCATCTTAGACGGAGACAATATCCGCAGCGGTATTAACAATAACTTAGGGTTCTCAGCCGAAGACCGCATTGAAAACATCCGCCGTATTGCCGAAATCGGCAAGTTGTTTGTAGATACAGGTATCATTACAATAGCTGCCTTTATCAGCCCGAACAATGCCATCCGCGAAATGGCAGCCAATATTATCGGGAAAGAAGACTTCATGGAAGTTTATATCAGTACCCCGATTGAAGAATGCGAACGCCGTGATGTAAAAGGTCTGTATGCAAAAGCCCGACGTGGGGAAATTAAAGATTTCACAGGAGTATCCTCCCCTTTTGAGGCTCCACAACATCCCGATTTGTCGCTCGATACTTCGGTTTTGTCTGTCGAAGAATCAGTAAACTTACTGCTCAATCTTATCTTACCAAAGGTTGATCACTCATGTGCCAATAAATAATCATCATAACAACAATGAAAGAAGAATATAAACTGAGCCACCTGAAAGAGCTGGAAGCGGAATCAATTCACATTATCCGCGAGGTGGCTGCCGAATTTGAAAATCCGGTCATGCTATACAGTATAGGTAAAGACTCATCGGTAATGGTACGCTTAGCTGAAAAGGCATTTGCTCCCGGAAAGGTTCCATTCCCGCTTATGCATATTGATTCAAAATGGAAATTCAAGGAAATGATTCAATTCCGCGATGACTATGCAAAAAAATATGGCTGGAACTTGATTGTAGAAAGCAATATGGAAGCATTCAATGCCGGAGTAGGCCCTTTTACTCATGGAAGTAAAGTGCATACTGACTTGATGAAAACTCAAGCTCTTTTACATGCACTCGATAAATACAAGTTTGATGCTGCCTTCGGAGGTGCACGTCGCGACGAAGAAAAATCGCGTGCCAAAGAACGTATTTTCTCTTTCCGCAACGAATTTCATCAGTGGGACCCCAAAAACCAGCGCCCGGAATTGTGGGACATCTATAATGCACGTATCCGGAAAGGAGAAAGCATCCGCGTTTTTCCACTGAGCAACTGGACCGAGCTTGATATCTGGCAATACATCCGTCTGGAAAACATTCCTATTGTTCCACTATATTTCGCTAAAGAACGTCCGGTGGTTAATATCGACGGACAGCTCATCATGCCCGATGATGAACGTCTTCCGGAAAAATACCGAGACAAAATAGAAATGAAGAAAATCCGTTTCCGTACGCTTGGCTGCTGGCCGTTAACCGGAGCAATAGAAAGTGAAGCCGATACGATTGAAAAAATCGTAGAAGAAATGATGACTACCACCAAAAGTGAGCGTACCACACGCGTGATTGACTTCGATCAGGAAGCAAGTATGGAGCAAAAGAAACGTGAAGGTTATTTTTAAAATTGAATGAACATGGAAGAACTAAATAAAAACAAATCAGGGAATCCGATGGAAGGAGAAGCCCGAGGCGCAATGTCTATTGAGGAGTTTTTGGAGAAAGACGAGCAGAAAGACTTGCTTCGTTTTCTTACAGCCGGCTCTGTAGACGACGGAAAGTCTACCCTAATCGGACGACTGCTTTTTGACAGCAAAAAACTTTATGAAGACCAGCTGGATGCACTTGAAAGAGACAGCAAGCGTATGGGGAATGCCGGCGAGCATATCGACTATGCTCTACTGCTGGACGGACTGAAAGCCGAACGTGAACAGGGTATAACTATTGATGTGGCTTACCGCTATTTCTCAACAAACAATCGTAAGTTTATCATTGCCGACACTCCGGGACACGAGCAATATACACGTAACATGATTACCGGAGGTTCTACCGCTAATCTTGCCATTATTTTGGTAGATGCCCGCACCGGAGTCATTACTCAGACACGCCGACACTCTTATCTGGTTTCACTCCTCGGAATCAAACATGTGGTATTGGCTGTAAACAAGATGGACTTGGTTGACTTCTCAAAAGAAGTATTCGATCAAATCGTATCTGAGTATAAATCATTCATTGCCCCGTTAGGCATACCCGATGTACAGTGTATTCCGCTTTCTGCACTCGACGGTGACAACGTAGTGGAAAAATCAGAACGTACCCCATGGTATGACGGAGTTTCTCTACTGGAATATCTTGAAACCGTACATATCGGCAATGACCATAACCTGAACGACTTCCGTTATCCGGTTCAGTACGTATTACGCCCAAACCTGGATTTCCGCGGCTTCTGCGGTAAAGTAGCCTCAGGTATTATCCGCAAAGGGGATGAAGTGATGGCTTTACCTTCTGGTAAAAAGTCGCACGTAAAAAGTATCGTAACCTATGAAGGAGAAATTGACTATGCCTTCCCTCCCATGTCGGTAACGCTGACACTGGAAGATGAAATCGATGTTTCCCGCGGTGAAATGCTGGTTCACCCTTCTAACTTGCCTATGGTGGGACGTAACTTTGAAGCTATGTTGGTATGGATGGATGAGGAAAAGATGGATATGGAAAAATCATTCTTCCTGAAACAAACCACCAACACCAGCCGCACACGCATTGACAGCATCAAATATAAGGTAGATATCAATACCATGGAGCATCTGTCTGTTGAAAACGGACGCCTGACCAAAGAAGATGTTCCCATGCAGCTGAACCAGATTGCGCATGTGGTACTGACTTCGTCAAAAGAGCTTTTCTTTGACCCTTACACAAAAAACAAGTCAACCGGAGCTTTCGTTCTTATCGACCCGATTACCAATAATACCAGCGCAGTAGGTATGATTATCAACCGGATAGAAGATAAGGATATGCATACCACAATGGAAATTCCAGTGCTCAACTTACCTAAATTAGGTATTGCCCCTGAACACTACGATGCAATCAGAACTGCCGTTAAAGACCTTGCCCGCCAAGGTATCCATATTGAATTGAAAACTAATAATTAAAATAATGGGATTACTTGAATTCAGTAAACTTCCGATAAATACATTGGTTGGAGCCGACTGGAAAACATTCAACCAAGTTACAGCCGGACGTACCATCGACCCCGCTTATCGCGGAAAGTACCGTCTGACCAAAGCTGTATGCCGCTTGCTTGCTACCTTGAAACCGCTTCAAGACAAGCGCTACGAGAAATTGCTTGCCAACCAGCCACTGGAGCATGATCCTGTGTTTATCCTCGGGCACTGGCGCAGCGGAACAACATTCATGCATAATGTTTTTTCTTGCGATAAACATTTCGGATATAACACAACTTATCAGACTGTCTTTCCTCATCTGATGATGTGGGGACAACCGTTCTTCAAGAAAAATATGAGTTGGCTCATGCCCGACAAGCGTCCGACTGACAACATGGAACTGGCAGTTGACCTTCCACAAGAAGAAGAGTTTGCACTGGCCAACATGATGCCCTATACATATTATAATTTCTGGTTCCTCCCCAAACAGACGCAAGAGTATGCCGATAAATACTTACTCTTTGATGACATCAGTGAAGAAGAACTGAAAGTATTTGAAGAAACATTTACCAAACTGATAAAAATCTCGTTGTGGAACACCGGAGGAAGTCAGTTCCTCAGCAAGAATCCTCCACACACCGGACGAGTAAAAGAGCTGGTAAAAATGTTCCCGAATGCAAAATTCATCTACTTGATGCGTAATCCGTATACCGTATTTGAATCGACAAGAAGCTTCTTTACCAATACAATTCAGCCACTTAAACTGCAAGATATTTCGAATGAAGAAATCCAGGAAAATATTCTTTCAGTTTATACCAAGCTATACCATAAGTATGAAGCTGACAAACATTTTATCCCAGAAGGGAATTTGGTAGAGGTAAAATTCGAAGACTATGAAACCAATGCTTTCGATTTGACTCAGGAAATTTACCAGAAATTGAATATTCCGGGATTTGATGAAGCACGCGCCAATATTGAAACTTATGTCAATAAAAAGAAAGGATATAAGAAAAACAAATATCAATATAAACCGGAAACAGTAGAACTGGTTGAAAAGAACTGGTCGTTTGCACTCGACCAATGGGGGTATAAGCTCTAAAAAGAAATAACCAAAGGTTATCCTCTTTTAAAAGATAAAATCTAAACGCAGAAACTTGATTAAGTAAAATTGCCATAAAGCCATTTTTACTTATTCAGGTTTCTGCGTTTTTTAGTGCTCGCCCTTTCCCGAAAAAGTGCTGAAACAAAAGCCAACATCACCCATTTGATTTTCTGAAACAAAAATGTCATTTTCAAGACATTATCCCGTAATAAATCTTCCTTTCTTTTGCAGTACTTAAATCAAAGGAATTTATGGAATATCGGACTCATTACCGTACGGTTATACTTTCAGACATCCACTTAGGAACAACCCACTCGAAAGTAAACCAAGTAAACCACTTTCTCAGTTCAATAAACTGCGACCGACTTATTCTCAATGGGGATATCATTGATGGATGGGGACTGAAAAAATCAGGAATAAAGAAGTGGAAGCCAGAACACTCACGCTTCTTCAAAATCATCATGAACTTAATGGAGAAACAAAACACTGAAGTTATTTACGTGCGCGGCAATCATGACGACTTTCTTGATGGAATCATACCGCTCAGCTTTGCCAATTTTCACATCGTAAAAGATTATATATTAGAAAGCAACGGAAAGCTTTTTCTTGTAACCCACGGAGACGTATTTGATAAAGTGACCACACAAATGAAGTGGTTAGCAAAGTTAGGAGATATAGGATATACCATCCTGTTGCATCTGAATAACCTATATAACAGATACCGCACCCGGAAAGGGAAACCTTACTATTCTCTGTCGCAAACCATCAAACAACGAGTAAAAACAGCCGTATCTTACATCTCCGACTTTGAAAAGATCTTGGTAAACTATGCGCGCTCACGCCAATGTGAAGGAGTTATCTGCGGACATATCCACCACCCAGAAAACCGCATGATAGAAGAAATACATTATCTCAACTCAGGCGACTGGGTTGAAACGCTTTCAGCACTTACAGAAGATACAAACGGAGAATGGAACGTAGCCTTCTATTCCGATTTTGAAGCTTCAATTCATCAAACCACCGATAACACATTTCCATTAATACCCATTGCATCATGAAAATCTTATTCATCGTACAAGGTGAAGGCAGAGGTCACCTTACTCAAGCTATCTCTTTAGAAAGATTACTTACCAGAAGTGGACACGAAGTGGTAGAAGTGCTTGTTGGAAAAAGTGAATCTCACCGCTTACCGGGTTTTTTCAACCGAAGCATCCAAGCTCCGATCAAACAGTTTATCAGTCCTAACTTTCTTCCCACTCCCACCAACAAGCGAGCAAATATTCCACTCTCCGTCTTCTACAACCTAACCCAAATACCCGAATACATAGAAAGCATTCATTTCATTCACAAGCGTATCAAGGAAACTCAAGCTCATCTCATCATTAACTTCTATGAATTACTGACCGGATTTGTCTATGCCTTCTTCCGTCCTTCCACTCCACAGATATGCATCGGACACCAATATTTGTTTCTTCATAAAGATTTCCGTTTTCCAAAGACCAACCGATGCAGCCTTTTTTTCCTGAAACTATTCACCCGTCTCACCGCTTTAGGAGCTTCACAGCGGTTAGCCTTGTCATTTCGTCCCATGAAAAACGAAGCCAATCTGAAAGTAATCCCTCCCCTGCTGCGCCAAGATGTATTTTATCAGGAAAAACAAGACGGAAACTACATACACGGCTACATGGTCAACTCCGGCTTCTCTGAAAGCGTACTCAAGTGGCATCATACCCATCCGGAAGTTCCTCTCCGTTTTTTCTGGGACCGCTGGAGCGAGAGTCCAATAAAGAAAATAGACGAGACTCTCTCTTTCTACCAGTTAGACGATACCGAATTTCTCCGCCAGATGGCCGGATGCCGTGCCTATGCCAGCACAGCCGGATTCGAATCCATCTGTGAAGCAATGTATTTGGGAAAACCCATTCTGATGGTTCCGGCACACATCGAGCAAGAATGCAACGCTTTTGATGCCATGGAAAACGGAGCCGGCATTACCGATGGAGATTTCAACTTGGAACACCTGCTTAAGTTTGCTGAAACCTATCAAGCCAATCCCTCTTTCATTCGCTGGGTGGAATCTGCTGAGTACGTCATTCTAAACGAGTTAGAACAATTCGTAGCACAAGATACGCTACAACACATGTATATGGTAGAAGATTACATTTAACTTCAGATTTTTTCTTAATTGAAATCATATTGTAACATGTTTTTCGTTCCTTCGCAGAATCTAAGGAATTTGATACATTATGGTACAAAGAAAGAAAGCAAACCCCTATTTGGAAAGAGACATCAGTTGGATGTTCTTTAACCGACGCATTCTGCAAGAAGCTACCCGCCCTCACGTTCCTCTTTTGGAACGTATGTCTTTTTTAGGCATTTACTCTAATAATCTGGATGAATTTTTCCGTGTCCGCATGGCCTCACAAAGCCGCATTGCCGAATGTACGGATAAATCGGCAACGCGTGAGAGCGAACATGCCCGGAAAATCATCAAGCAAATCGGAAAACTCAATGCCCGCTACGTAAAAGAATACTCGGAAGCTGTGAGTCAGGTCATCAAAGAACTCAATAATGAAAACATCTGCCTGGTATCAGATACAGATCTTTCTCCTGATCAATTAAAGTTTGTTCAGTCGTATTATAAAGAAAAACTGAGCGGCTCGATAGTTCCCATATGGTTTTCAGCTATCAAACTACTCGACTGCGAAAACGACGAAAACATCTATCTGGCCGTAAAAGTAAGTCGGAGTCAACCCAAAGCCTCATCCGACTATGCCTTTCTGGAACTGCCGGTCAATGTATGCGGCCGCTTTGTACGCCTGCCTGATCACGACGGGAAAAGCTACCTGATGTATCTTGACGATGTCATCCGGTGCTGCCTTCCTCTGGTTTTTGAAGGTCTGAACTATACTAAGTTCGAAGGATATGCTTTCAAGTTTACCCGGGATGCGGAAATGGAAATTGACAATGACTTACGTACGGGTACCTTACAAAAAATATCAAAAGGAGTAAAAAGTCGCCGTCGCGGAGAACCCTTACGTTTCATCTATGACAATGAAATGCCTAAGGACTTACTGAAACGTGTGCTCAAGAAACTTGACTTAGACAGTCTGGATACCATACTTGAGAGCGGACGTTATCAGAATCATAAAGATTTGATGAAATTCCCCGACTGTGGACGGAAAAACTTAAAATATCCGGTATGGGCACCCATACTGAAAAAAGAATTAGACGGAACAGACAGCATATTACACAAAATACAACAGCAAGACCGGTTCATCCATGTTCCCTATCATCATTTCGATTCCTTTATCCGTGTACTCCAAGAAGCCGCAGTAAGCAAACAGGTTTCCAGCATCAAGATTACACTTTACCGCTTAGCTAAAGAGTCAAAAGTAGTAAAAGCCTTAATCGGGGCAGCCAGAAACGGGAAAAAAGTTACCGTGGTCATCGAATTACTTGCCCGCTTCGATGAAGCTTCAAACATCGACTGGTCTAAAAAGATGCAAGATGCCGGAATTAAAGTTATTTTCGGAGTGGAAGGACTGAAGGTGCACTCTAAGATTACCCATATCGGTATGAAAACCGGACCCAATATTGCCTGCATCAGCACAGGTAATTTTCATGAAGGAAATGCCCGTATGTACACCGACTGTATGTTAATGACAGCCAATTCACGTCTGGTCAGAGAAGTCAATCATGTATTCGACTTCATCGAACGCCCCTACAGCCCCATCAAATTTAAAGAGCTGCTAGTTTCGCCCAACGAAATGAAGAAAAAGTTTGTTGCGCTAATCAACAACGAAATTAAAAACAAAAAAGCCGGGAAACCTGCTTACATCCAAATAAAAATCAATCACATTACCGACCCCGTCATGGTCAATAAGCTTTATGAAGCCTCACAAGCCGGAGTAGACGTAGATTTAGTGATACGCGGAAACTGTTCACTGGTCACTGGAATACCCGGTGTAAGCGACCATATAAAAATTCATGGCATCATCGACCGATTTTTGGAACATTCACGTATCTTTGTATTTGCAGCTGGCGGAGAGGAAAAAATATTTTTAGGCTCAGCCGACTGGATGCCCCGCAACTTAGACCATCGTATTGAAGTAATCACCCCTGTTTATGACCCAGCCATAAAGGAAGAAATGAAACGCATAGTGGAGTATGGGCTTAAAGACACCTTGCAGGGACGCATAGTCAACGGAAATGGAGAAAATGAATTCTGGACCTCAGAAGGGAAACAGCCATTCCGTTCGCAAGAAGCACTGTATAATTATTATGCAACCGAGAACGAAGAATAAACTTTAATATGTTAACACAATGATAACACAAGGAATGAAATTACCCGACGGAGGTATCAATTATGCAGCAATTGATATCGGGTCAAATGCAGTACGCTTACTGATAAAACATGTGGAAGAAGATATAAACGGAGTACCTCACTTTTCCAAAGTTCTGCTTCTCCGTGTACCCCTCCGTTTAGGGTTCGACGTTTTTGCCATGGGAAAGATTTCAGAAAAAAAAGAAAAGGATATGATCCGCTTAATGAAATCCTACCGCCACCTGATGAAGATTTACGATGTAGACAATTACCGTGCCTGTGCTACCTCGGCTATGAGGGATGCTGAGAACGGAATGCACATCATCAAGCGTATCAGAAAGAAAACGGATATTCCTATTGAAATCATTGACGGACAGGAAGAAGCTAAGATGATTTACAACAACCACATCGAACAGATGGAAGACCGGAAGGGAAACTATATGTACGTGGATGTGGGAGGAGGAAGCACCGAAATCAACTTGCTTTCACAGGGTGAACTGGTTTGCAGCCGTTCTTACAACATCGGAACCGTACGCATCTTAAACCAAGCTGTAAAAGAGAGTGAATGGAACCGACTCAGAACGGATATGGCCGAACTTGCCTTGTCGTACCCTCAAACCAACCTTATCGGTTCGGGGGGAAATATCAACAAACTTTACCGACTGGCTGAGAAAAAAGACAAGAAACAACTGCGGATGACGGTTACTACGCTGCGTCAGCTTCATGAATCGCTCAAGGGATTATCGGTAGAAGAGCGTATGACTCAATTTAACCTGAAACCTGACCGCGCCGATGTCATCGTACCTGCCGGAGAAATCTTCTTGACCATTGCCGACCTGATGCAAGCCACCTACATTTACGTGCCGGTCATCGGTTTGTCGGATGGTATTATTGACAGTCTTTATGCACGTGACACTCGTCCTATTACACTGCAGGAGCTATAAGATATAATCCATAAAAAAGACGCTGAAAACGGAGAGTTCTGTTTTCAGCGTCTTTTTTCATAAACCGAAGAAGTTTTACCGCTTCTTCATTTCTACCGCAGCTTTTTGCTTGAAAGTCAAAGAGCCAGCTTTTATCAAGTCATTATGATTGATGCGGTAACCACAGTTCTTGTCACCCATGCGGATGTAATCAATCAGCTCAGTCGACCCCTCTTTTGTAATAACCAGACGGTCGCGTCCGTGATATTTCGGATTCAACTTAATGGTTATCTTGTCGAAGGTAGGAGTAGTCAGTGTATATTCAGGAACTCCCGGACAGTCAGGATAAAGTCCCATCATGCTGAATACCGCCCAAGTCGACATGGTTCCGGTATCATCATTTCCGGGAATACCATCGGGCTTGGTAGTGAAATACTTCGCCAACAATTGTTTTACAAGCACCTGCGTACGCCATTCCTCTCCCTTGAAATAGCTGAACAAATACGGATAAGCAATGTCAGGTTCATTAGCCGGATCATAATATCCCTTATCAAAAACCATCTTCAGCTTGTCGATAAACTTCTTCTTTCCACCCATCAGCTTAGCCAATCCGGTTACATCGTGAGGCACATAGAACGTATAGTTCCATGAATTTCCTTCATGAAATCCTGGACTCGGTTCAAAGTTCTCTCCTTGTTTCGGGTCGAAAGGTGAATAGAATGTACCGTCGGGCAGGATAGGACGCAGTGTTCCAAACTCTTTGCAATAATAGTTCTTATACCCCATGGCACGTTTATAGAACATCTTCGCATCTTCTTTCTTACCCAAAGCCTCAGCTAAGGTAGCCAGCGAATAATCGGCAATATAATACTCCAGCGCATGAGAAACCGAGTTATCATACTGCTCCATCAAAGGTACGTAGCCTTTTGCCATATAATCATCATTATCCGGACGCATCAGGTTTTCCTTTCCGGGAAGCGTAGCCGACTTATACATCGCTTCATAAGCCAGATTAATGTCGAAGTCGCGCAGCCCTTTCATCCAAGTATCCACAATCACAGGCAAGCTCGGGTCGCCTTCCATAGTCAGAGTTTCTCTGCCATACAGTTCCCATTTCGGCAACCATCCGTGCTCCCGATACATATCCAGCATCGTATGCACCATATCCATCTGGCGCTCCGGATAAACCAAAGTCAACAGCTGATGCACATTACGGTAGGTATCCCACAAAGAGAAGACGGTATATCGGTTTCCTTTCGTTGACATCACCTTGTCACCTTCCATCTGCGGATACTCACCATTTACATCCTGCAAGATATTCGGATGAATCAGCGTGTGATAAAGTCCGGTATAGAACACAGTCTTCTGTTCATCCGTACCGCCTTCCACCATAATCCGTCCCAAATCATCATTCCAACGCTGACGCGCTTCCTGATGAATGGCCTCAAAATGACGTCCATGCTGTTCTTTTTCCAAATTTTCACGCGCATTGGCAATGCTGACAAACGACACTCCCATAGCCACTTCAATCTGCTCATTTTCTTCTGTTTCAAAAGAAAACCAAGCACCTATATCATCACCAGCTATTTCCCGGTTATACTTAGTATAAAGCTTATTCTTTCCCTGATCCGAATCCCATTCAGCTTCTACCCCAATCATCGGACGCTGTTTCTTCCAATATCCGGCAGCTTTCGGAGCCTTGCTCACCCGCATTACAAAATAAATTGGAAATACAGCCTGCGGATTATAACAGAAAGTTCCGAGCACCTTCATACCTTCTATTTCACGGTCGCCCACACGACGCATAAAGGCTCCACTCTCATTAGTCAACCCTTCACCCAAATTTAAAAGGATATTGCTCTCTCCCTTCGGGAATGTAAAACGGCTTAATCCGGAACGCGGTGTTGCCGTAGCCTCCGCCTTCACCTTATACTTGGTAAGGAAAGTAGAATAATAACCCGGTGAAGCCGTTTCCGCTTCATATTTACTTCCATAATTCCGGTAATCAACATCCAGTTTGCCTGTCGTTGGCATCAAAAGCAAGGAGCTGAGGTCAGGACATCCCACCCCACTCAAGTTCACATGCGCAAAACCGGTAAAGAAACTGTTGGTATACTCATACGGAGTAGACCACCAGCGCGCATCCTTATCGTACGTATTATCAGCCGACCCCATTACATTAAATGGCACTACCGACATCAATCCGTTCGGACAAACGGCTCCCGGATTACAAGTACCAAAGTTAGTGGTTCCGATAAACGCATTGACATAATCCACCGGTTCCTGCTTAGCCTGTATGGCATGCACAAAGAGAAATGCCACCACCAAAGTCAAAAATCTTTTCATATGTATTCTTTCTTCATAAAAAAAGACACATCGGAAGCCGACATGAAGCCACTTCCGGTGTGTCTCTGTGATTCATTTATTAAATAATAGAGTGCTGCTTAACGAACTCTACAATCTCAGAAATATAGCCAAATGCCATACCTACTACGGTATCAGCCGCACCGTAATATACAGCCACACGCTCACCATCCTGAAGCGCAGCACACGGGAATACTACGTTAGGCACATCACCCTGCAATTCATAAGGAGCAGCCGGAGCCAACAAGTAGTCACGAGTACGGTACAATACCTTTTCCGGATTATCCTTATCCAAGATAACTGCACCCATTGAATAGCGGAATCCGTTACAAGTAGTAATTACTCCATGATAGAACATCAACCATCCAGCTTCAGTCAAGAAAGGAACTGAACCTGCACCGATTTTTGTACACTGCCATGCACTTTCAGGGAACGGAGTCACTTTCATCACGCAGCGGTGTTCGCCCCAGTATTTCATATCCGGGCTGTAGCTGATATAAATATCGCCGAACGGAGTATGACCGTTATCGCTCGGACGGCTCAACATAGCATACTTTCCGTTGATTTTCTGCGGGAATAACACTCCGTTACGGTTAAACGGCAAGAAAGCGTTTTCACACTGGAAGAATTCCTCAAAATCGAATGTATAAGCAATACCGATTGTAGGTCCGTGATAACCGTTACACCAAGTAATCCAATAGCGGTCTTCAATCCAGGTCACACGCGGGTCATACTTATATTCCGACTCAATCATTTCTGTATTTCCAGCTTTAAACTTAATCGGTTCGTGACTGATTTCCCAGTTGATACCATCTTTACTGAAGCCCACGAAGATATTCATCTGAACCGCCTTGTTATCGCAGCGGAAAACACCAGCAAAACCTCCTTTAAAAGGAACTACCGCACTGTTGAAAATACTATTTGAGGTAGGAATGTGATAACGTCCGATAACCGGATTCTGTGAATAACGCCACATCACATCAGTGCAACCTGCCGGACGCTCTTCCCACGGCATAACAAATTTTTCTGTCATATTCTTTTCAGTTTTAAATTGGTTAGTTTTTTCTATTATTTAGTTAATCTATTCTTTATATCGACTCCTTTTCTCCAGTTTATCAACCGACTTTGATTTGCAAACGCTGCTCCTCTGTCAAACTCCGCAAGCCATAAATCTTGGAATCAGTCTCTCTCGCCTTCAATCAGCGTTCCGTCTTGCTTATATTTAAACGGAACAAAATAAGTAATCAAGAAAGCTGGTATTGTAGCGAAAAGTACGAAGATGAAAAACGGCTCATACCCACCGGGCTTATTGAACCACATCCCTAACTGCTCGCATACCCATCCGCTCAGCATCCCAGGAAGCATCACTCCCAAGTTCATAATACCCGAAGCAAAAGCGTAATGCGCCATCTGATGCTTTCCGGGAGCCACTTGCTGCATCATAAACAAGGTAAGTCCCACAAAGCCGAAACCATATCCGAAGTACTCAAACACGATACCGCTGCAGATAATAATGCCGCTTTCAGGCTGTGAGAATGCGAAAAAGGCATATACCATGAAAGGAAGATTGAAAATGCAGCATAAAGAAAACAGCGAACGCTTTAGCCCTCTTGCCGAAATATAATATCCGGCAAGCAAAGAACCCAACACAAACGCTGCCGCGCCATAGGTACCATAGTATAGCCCGATTTCCTTTTCACTCAAGCCCAGTCCGCCGGTTTCTCTGCTCGCCTTCAAGAACAAAGGCACAATTTTCATCACAAATCCTTCGGCAAAACGATAAAGAATGATGAAGAACAGGTAATACACAATGTGGCGTTTCTTGAAGAAATCAAGCAGCACATTTCCAAGCTCTGTCATTACCTGACCGGCTGTACGACAATCGGCAGACTTATTGCTCTTTCCGGAAGGCAGCATAAAAATATGATAGATGCCTAACAGCACCATCACCACACAAAGGATGGCCATGATAATCATCCATGCATTTTGATTGGCAGACAGTACAGCCGAAGCCTCAGCTCCTTCGCCTCCTCCATATTGTTCAATCAGATAACCAGCCAGATAAACCAGTCCACCGGTTGCTATAATTTTGGCGATATTATAAAAAGCTCCCTGCCAGCCGATATATTTAGCCTGATCGGAAGTAGAAAGTTCGCTCATATACACTCCGTCGCATGCAATATCATGAGTAGCACCGCTGAAAGCAATCACTGCCAGCAAAGCAATAGCTATGCTGAAGAAGTGAGGAAGATTCAGCGAAAAAGCCACCAGTCCAAACGTGACACCGGTAACCAGCTGAGTGAGAATCACGAAAAATTTCTTCGTTTTAAATAATTCCAAAAACGGACTCCATAAAGGTTTCAAAGTCCATGGCAATAAAATAAGTGAAGTCCAGAAGGTAATAAGCTTATCTTCTACTCCTAATCCCTTAAACATCAACACTGTTACCATATTCAACACCACAAAAGGCAAACCCATGGCGAAATAGGCTGTGGGAACCCAAGTTATCGGACTTCTTTTACATGTTTGTTTCTGCTCTTGTACCATTTCCATAGTATTATAACACCATTTTATTATTTAGCCGCTAATATAACAATTATCATAAAAATATCACCTACATTACATAAGATATTTTAACAGCATCGCATGACTTTTTCAAGGAGAAGCCTAATTTAAGAAGTTTTTACCGGTTACTGCATAAGAAATCTCCGGCTTGCGGCTTATGTTAACGTTTTCCTGTCTGCTCTCTTGTTTCTTCTTGCCCCCGTATAAATGTCATTTTCCTATGGCGTAAAAACCGAATTTTGCAGACAAAATCTATAAACAGAATCTCTGTTTGTAAAAACAAAGCCTTTGGCTGTAAAAACAGAAGCTTTGTTTTTACAGCCAAAGGCTTTGTTTTGAGTTCATGAACTGAGAAAGGAGGTTTTATGCCTATAGAAAGATACTTTTTGTCATCTCACTCAACAATCACTATATGTTATGCTTTAAGTTATATACACATAAACTATATAAAAACAAAAAAGCATCGACAATCATCAGATTATCAATGCTTCATTTACTCAGTCGGGGTGACTGGATTCGAACCAGCGACCACACGCCCCCCAGACGCGTACTCTAACCGGGCTGAGCTACACCCCGAATTGCGAGTGCAAAGGTAGTGCTTTATTTTTAATTCGCAAGCGTTTTGCCGTTATTTTTCAAAAAATATCATTTTTTCAACCCATGGTTTCGCTGTAGAAGTCGAGCATGCCGTTCACTTCTTCCTGCGAAGCGGTCTGATCCAGACAGATAGCACCTATCTCACTCAAGAGTGTAAAGTTAATTACACCGGCTGCTGCATTCTTCTTATCGTGCTTCATGAATTCATAGAGACAATCATAATCTTTACAGGTAAATGAAAGTCTGCCATAATTCTCCTTGATAAACTGGATGGTCTGACGCATCTTTTCGCTCGGGAAGCCTGTCTTCAGATGAGAGAAGTACAATTCACACACCAGTCCCCAAGCCACAGCGTAACCATGAAGCACCGGACGCTCCTTCTGCAATGCAAAGCTCTCGAATGCATGTCCCACGGTGTGACCCAAGTTCAAGGCCTTGCGAAGTCCTTTTTCTAAAGGGTCTTGCTTTACAACTTCTTCTTTCACCATGACCGACTTTCCTACCAGCTGCTGCAAGCGTTCGTAGTCGATGTGGTCCAAGTCGAAAGTCAAAAGTTCACTCCAATGCGCTACGTTGCTAATCAGCCCATGCTTCAGCATTTCCGCATAACCCGACAAGATATTAAAGTGATCCAGGCTTCTCAGAAAGTTGCAATCTATTAATACCGAAGACGCCGGAGCGAAGGCACCGATTTCATTCTTCAAACCGTTGAAATTAATTCCGGTTTTTCCACCGACAGCTGCATCCACCATCGACAATAGCGTGGTAGGTATATTGATATAAGCTATTCCCCGCTTGAAAGTTGCCGCGGCAAAACCTCCCAAGTCGGTCACCATACCTCCTCCCAGATTAATCAGCAACGAGTGGCGGGTAGCTCCTTGTTCGCTCAACTGCTTCCATACATAAGCCAGCGTTTCAATGTTTTTATGAACATCCTCTGCACCGATACACAGCTGTACAGCTCCTTCCATAAAAGAAAGATGCGCAATCCGGGGAAAACACAACTCCCGTGTGTGTTCGTCGGTTAATACAAACAGTTTATCGTATGAATGTTTTAAAACGGCCTGCGTCAAGTCCGATTCCAGGTTTCGGCAGATGATTACTTCTTGTTTGCTCATAAGATTATCATTTTGTATGCAAAAATAAAAAAAAGTCAGAACAACTCGGATAAACGTTTACAATTAATTAATTTTGCCCGCTATTAATAAAACAAATAAAAACCATGAAAGGACTATTTCCACACGTATGCAAGCCCATAGGCTATGCTTTATTAATTTTATCAGTGTTCATTCCTTTATTATTATCCATGTTTGGATTGGTGCACGATAAAAGTTTGCTGCTCATCAAACTGGGAATGAAACTCTCTATCTGGGTTTCTCTGTTTATGATTTTTCTTTCACGCACTAAAGACGAGAGTGAAGAAACAGCTAATTTCCGCTCTAAGGCTATGAAGTTTGCACTTTATTTTTGGGGAATCTGTTATGTGTTTTTGCTCATCAAAGCATTTTTCGACGGGAACATCAATCTGGCAGACAATTCCATCGGTATCATTTATATGGTTTTAAATGTTCTCTGTTTTGAATTTTTGCTCCAGAAAGCTCGCATCGAAAAGACATTTAAAAGAAAATGATTAAAATCTGTTTATCAGATTAAACCTTTGCACACAAACACAATCATATAGGCATCATTATATCAAAATAGAGCAAAAGAATGAAAAAATGGGTTTTGGGAATACTGCTGATGTCCTTGTGTGGACTTACTGCTTTTGCACAAAGCGGCCGCAGTAGAGGGGTTGTTTCAGGAACAGTCCTTGACGGAGGTGACAAATCGCCTGTCATGCAGGCCACTGTACAGATATTGTCACCGAAAGACAGTACAATGATTAAGGGGAATGTAACCGATTTGGATGGAAACTTTTCCATGCCGGTGAGCCCGGGTAAATATCTTTTAAAGGTTTCGTTCATCGGATACACTCCTTTTTTAAAAGAAGTAACAGTTACCCACGACAAACCACGCCTCAACGTGGGAGCCATCGAGTTGCAGTTGGATGCCATCATGCTGGCTGAAGCGGTGGTCGTAGCTCAGGCTCCTGAAGTGACCGCATCTGAAGATACGCTGGTTTATAACAGTTCGGCCTATCGTGTGCCCGAAGGTTCGGCTCTGGAAGAACTGGTAAAAAAACTGCCCGGTGCGGAAGTCGACGAGAACGGCAAAATCACCATAAACGGGAAAGAAATCAAGAAAATCATGATCGACGGTAAAGAGTTCTTTGCCGACAACCCGGATATGGCCATGAAAAACCTGCCGGTAAACATGATTGAAAAATTACGTGCATACGACAAGAAATCAGACTTGGCACGCGTTACCGGCATTGATGATGGAGAAGAGGAAACCGTACTCGATTTAAGTGTAAAACCTGAAATGAAAAAAGGATGGATTGCCAATGCCGACCTTGCCGGAGGAACGAAGGACCGGTACAGTGGAAAGGCTATGATTAACCGACTCATAGGAGATAATCAGTTTACTGTCATCGGGTCAATGAATAATATCAACGACATGGGATTCCCCGGAGGCGGAGGCGGATTCCGGAGAAGAAACCAAAACGGACTGACAGCCAACAAGAGCGGAGGTTTCAACTTCAGCACGACAAGTACCAAATTAGAAACAGGGGGTAGTGTAAACTATCGCTACAGCGATGCGGACATTATCAGCAAACAAGCTTCTGAGACTTTTGTTTCGTCTGCACAAAGTTCATTTAAAAATGCACTTACCCGAAACGACAACCGAGACATCAAGCTCACTGCCGATTTCCGTATCGAGTGGAAGCCGGATACCATGTCTACGCTTATCTTCCGCCCGCGTATTTCGTATGGCGATACAGACAATGCAACCAATTCCGCTTCGGCAACCTTTAACCAAGATCCTATGCTCCCAACCGATGAAATCATTTCAGCTGTACAGGATGCAGAAGGCGGACTTGCTGACTTAGTAGGAAAGGATGCGGTTATCAATACCATTCTGCGAAACAGTCTCAGCCGGTCGGACAACTTTAATGTCGGAGGCTCGCTGATGTTTAACCGCCGCCTGGCTAAACCGGGAAGAAACATCACCTTCCGGGGAACTTATAATTATACGAACAACAGCAGTGAACAGTTTTCTACTTCAAACAGCGTGTTTTACGGAAACGACAGTACGGATATACTGAACCGATATATCACAACACCCACTTTGAGCAACAACTTCAGCACACGCGTTTCATACACTGAACCTATCTTTAAAGGGGGATTCCTGCAGTTCAGCTATAATTTCCAGTATAAATACTCTACAACAGATAATTCTACGTATACCATGCCCGATGAATGGCTCATATCCGACGGCTATCAAGGTAACGGGGAACTAGATCAGGAGAATAGTAAAAGCGCACATTACACCTATTATAACCATGAAATGGAACTCGCCTTACGATGGATCCGTAACAAAATGAGCCTGAACGTGGGTATGTCTTTCCTACCGCAAAAAACCAAGCTTGCCTATAAAAAAGGAGACCTTGACACGGTGACCATCCGCAATGTGTTCAATTTTACTCCTACCCTCGACTTCCGGTATAAATTTAACAAGACAAGCCAGCTGCGGGTGAATTACCGGGGAAGAAGTTCACAGCCGGGCATGACCGATTTGCTGCCTATCGAAGATTCATCCGACCCGCTGAACATACGTCAGGGAAATCCGGGACTGAAACCGGCATTTACCAACTCGTTCTGGACCTTCTTCAATACCTTCAACACCGAAACTCAACGCGGCATGGTAGCTCACTTCTCGTTTAACAATACGATGAACAGCATCAGCAGCCGCCGCACCTATAATGAAAGTACCGGTGGATATATTACTCGCCCTGAAAACATTAACGGCAACTGGAACCTAAGCGGAATGTTCGGAACAAATACAGCTTTACGCAACAAGAAATTCACCATCAACACTTTCACTAACGGAGGCTATAATAATATGGTGAGCTATATCAGCGATAAAAAGAATACCACCGACAGCGACAAGAACAAAACGCGTCAGCTCCGCCTTGGCGAACGCTTGCGCGGAACCTATCGCACAGACTGGTGGGAAGTTTCTCTAAACGGTTCACTGAATTATACACACTCGCGAAACAATTATCAAGAGCGGAATAATATGGACACGTACGACTTCGCTTATGGAGCAAGTACCAATATCCGCTTGCCATGGGATATGTCAATCGCTACCGACATCTCACAAAACTCCCGACGCGGATATGCCGATGCCAGCATGAACCGCGACGAGCTCATCTGGAATGCACAGATTTCACAAGACTTCCTGAAAGGGAATGCCGCAACCGTCAGTGTCCAGTTCTACGATATTCTGCAAAACCAAAGCAATATCAGCCGAACCATCAGTGCAGCCATGCGGAGCGATACTGAATATAATGCCATCTACAGCTTCTGTATGGTACACTTTATCTATCGCCTGAACCTGTTCGGAGGCAAAGGAAACCGCCCGCCCATGGATGGTCCGGGATTCGGAGGCCCCGGCTTTGGACGAGGACACCGCCCGCCTCACCGTTTCTGATTACTTATCTGCCCGGATGCAAGGCAGCAAGCCGCCCATCGGTCAAAGCCTCATCAGCAAAAAGTTAAAAATTCACGGAACGAGCATGGCTTCACCTTTAAATATTCAGCCGGCATGAATCAACTTCTTCATGCCGGCTTTTTTCATTCTTTCCCGACAAGATTCGCAGAAAAAATATGTTAACCTTGCGCTGACTTTTGAATAAAATGCGTATATTTGCACGCAATAAAATCTAAAGCATTAAAAGCCCTATGTCATTTATTGCAGATAAAGTAGTAATGGACGGATTGACTTACGACGATGTATTGTTAATCCCCGCCTATTCTGAAGTTTTACCTAAGACAGTTGAGCTCTCAACTAAGTTCTCACGCAACATCGAGTTGAAAATCCCGTTCGTAACCGCAGCCATGGACACGGTTACCGAAGCACAGATGGCCATCGCTATCGCACGCGAAGGAGGTATCGGTGTTATCCACAAAAACATGTCGATAGAAGAGCAGGCACGCCAAGTAGCTATTGTAAAACGTGCTGAAAACGGAATGATTTATGACCCCGTTACCATCAAACGTGGTTCAACCGTTAAAAATGCACTCGACTTAATGGCAGAATATAAAATCGGCGGTATTCCTGTAGTAGATGATGAAAAATATCTGGTAGGAATCGTAACCAACCGTGACCTCCGTTTCGAAAGAGACATGAACAAGCATATCGATGAAGTAATGACAAAAGAAAACCTCGTTACCATCGATCAGGCAACCGACATGGAAACAGCCTCTCAAATCCTTCAGGAAAACAAAATCGAGAAGTTGCCGGTGGTAGACAAAGACGGCAAACTGATTGGTTTGATTACTTATAAAGACATTACAAAGGCAAAAGATAAACCAATGGCCTGCAAAGACTCAAAAGGTCGTCTGCGCGTAGCTGCCGGTGTAGGCGTTACTGCCGATACATTCGACCGCATGGAAGCCTTGGTTAACGCCGGAGCCGATGCGATTGTTATCGACACCGCTCACGGACACTCTATGTATGTTATCGAAAAGCTGAAAGAGGCAAAGAAACGTTTCCCGAGCATTGACATCGTAGTAGGTAATATCGCTACTGGCGAAGCTGCCAAGATGTTAGTTGAAGCCGGAGCTGACGCAGTAAAAGTAGGTATCGGTCCGGGCTCAATCTGTACCACCCGTGTGGTTGCAGGTGTGGGTGTTCCTCAGCTTACTGCCGTTTATGACGTAGCGAAAGCATTGGAAGGAACAGGTGTGCCTTTGATTGCCGACGGAGGTTTGCGATATTCAGGCGACGTGGTAAAAGCATTGGCTGCCGGAGGATACAGTGTAATGATCGGTTCACTGGTTGCCGGAACAGAAGAGTCTCCGGGTGACACTATCATCTTCAACGGACGTAAATTCAAATCATACCGTGGTATGGGTTCACTGGAAGCTATGGAAAACGGATCGAAAGACCGTTACTTCCAAAGCGGAACTGCCGATGTCAAGAAACTGGTTCCGGAAGGCATTGCTGCCCGTGTTCCTTATAAAGGTTCCTTGTACGAAGTGATTTACCAGCTGACAGGCGGATTACGTGCTGGTATGGGATACTGTGGCGCACATAACATCACAGAGCTTCACAATGCCAAGTTCACTCGCATCACTAATGCAGGTGTATTGGAAAGCCATCCGCACGATGTAGCTATCACAAGCGAAGCTCCGAACTATAGCCGCCCGCAATAAGTGAAAAGTTTCATTTAAGCCATACTTGGAAACAGTTGTACCTCAGCTGTTTCCATCAACCACAGAGACACAGAAACACAGAGCCTCATCGAAAAAAAACAGCTCGGTGCTTATGTGTCTCTGCCTTTTTCAACAACATCTTACAGCAAGTCGGTCCGAAAAGATTGATTCCATTTTTCACTCATCATGAAAACAATATTCCGGTTATTCGCTCTCTGTCTATCTCTGGCAGCCTGTTTATCTCTCTACGCAGAGACAAACAAAACCTTGCTGCGCATTGACGGAAATGATATTTCTGTTGATGAATTTACCTATTACTTCCAGCGCTCAGCACAAAAACAAGGACAGACCCCAGAACAGTACTTTCCCTGCTTCCTTGACTTTAAGCTAAAAGTGGCCGAAGCTAAACGGATGAAACTGGACACCCTACCCGACTTTCAGAACCAATATAAAATCTTACAAGCCACTTTACTCAAGTCTTTACTGACCGATGCAGCACAGAAAAACGAGCTGTATCATTCACTCTATAACCAACAAGCCTCACGGCTTTCCCTCCAAGATTGGGTTAAGATGGAAATTATCACTCTCCGTCTTCCACAGCACGCTACAGCTGCTGAAGAAAAAAAGGCCCGGCAAACAGCCGACTCTATCTATGCTGCCCTCAACCGAGGAGCTTCTTTTTCAGAATTAGCCCGCACCTATTCAGCAAAATCAGAACAGACCCCCAACTGGCAACCCAAATCACGCTTACTCGATGAAGTTGCCCAACAGCTTTCCCACTTATCCGAGGGAGACTATTCACAGCCCTTCTATTCTCCTTTAGGCATTCACATTATCAAACTCGACGAACAAAAAAGTTCGTTAAGTTTCGAAGAATATCTCCCATGGCTGTCGCATTACATCATGCAGCACAAGTTTGACACACTTTTAAGGCAGCCACTCTATGAACAATGGTTAACCGGAACGCTTGACACGCATACCCTCCCCTTCCGTGAACTCTATGAAAGTTTGCTTGCCACCTACCATGACGTATGTTTCCCGGAAACCGTCCGCACCCTGCCCAGCAATAAAGAATTAGAAAACTACTTCAAAAAACATAAAGCCAGCTACCAATGGGAACTTCCCCACTTCCGGGGAGCAGTCATACACTGTAAAGACAAGAAAGCCGCCTCAAAAATAAAGAAGTTCCTTAAAAAGCTGCCGGAAGAAAGCTGGGAAACCCAACTTGCCGGATTAAGCAAGACCCATCCGGAACTTCAGGCCCAAATAGAAACCGGGCTCTTCCAGATAGGAAGCAACAGCTATGTAGATAAACTGGCTTTCAAATGCGGAAGCTTTTCCGCCAATCCGGAATTACCGCATACGTTTGTATTAGGAAAGCGCCTGAAGAAAGGACCCGAAAAATATACGGATGTACGCGAATCAGTTGAAAAAGACTATTTGAAACAGCTTAAAGCAGACAAAACTTCCCATTTAAGACAACAATTTAACGTAGAAATCAATCAATACGTTTTAAAAACCGTTAATTGTAGCGGAAATAATTAATTTAAACTGTATCTTCGTTCACTAAATTATTGTTCATGAAGCAAAAAAGAAGTTGGTATATACTTTGGGTTGCGCTATTCCTGCTCAGCGGATGCAGCAAAACCATTGACCACAAAGGTAAAACCCCTCTTGTGGAAGTAAATCACCGCTTTTTATATCAGGAAGATTTACGGACTGTACTTCCCGTTGGAATTACGGGGAAAGACAGCACCCGGCTTGCTGACAATTACATCCGCAACTGGATAGAAGATGAACTTCTTTTTCAGAAAGCAGAAGGCAATATCCCCGACAATGATAAAATAGATAAACGGGTAGATGCCTTCCGCCGGGCATTGATTATGCATACATATCAGGAAGAACTGATTAACCAAACCCTAAGCAATGCTATTTCGGATGCCGATATCGAACAATACTATCAACAGAATGCCGCATTGTTCCGTGCCGGGCAGCCTTATATCCAAGGACTTTTCATGAAAGTTCCACTGCATGCCCCCCAACTGAACCAAGTGCGAAACTGGATAAAGAAATATACGCCCGACAACATTGACAAGCTGGAAAAATACAGCATCGGCAATGCTGTAAGCTATGACTATTTCTACGACCGATGGAAGCCCGTATCCGATTTCTCGGCTAAAATACCGATAAAAGAAATCGATACCAACCGGAACTACTTAAACCAGCACCGAGACGTGGAAGTCCACGATACGGCTTTTCATTACTTCCTGCATGTAGAAAACTTCCTTCCACAAGGAGAACAACTGCCGCTGGAATATGCGAGAAATGAAATAAAGGAAATATTAACCAATCTGAAGCGAGCTGAATTTATCAACAAGATGAAACAAGATCTGTATGAGAAAGCTTCAGAAGATAATGATATAATTTATTATAAGTAAACTCAAATGAATAAATTAAATGCAACAAGACTCTACGCTTGTTTATGCCTGTTTGTAATGGCTTTGACTACGTCTTATGCACAAGACAATGTCATCGATGAAGTGGTATGGATAGTAGGTGATGAAGCTATCCTGAAGTCGGATGTGGAAAACGAACGCCTCAATGCCCAATATGAAGGACGACATTTCGATGGCGACCCTTACTGTGTCATTCCCGAAGAACTTGCCGTGCAGAAACTCTTTCTTCATCAGGCAGAAATAGACAGTGTGGAAGTTTCCGAGCAACAAGTCATCCAAGACGTAGAGCAACGCATTGCCTGGCTAACCGAAGTTATCGGTTCCAAAGAACGCATGGAAGAGCAGTACAACAAGACCTCTACACAGATTCGTGAAACCATGCGCGAAAACGTACGCGAAGGATTGATGGTACAGGAAATGCAGAAAAAGATTGTAGGCGACATCAAGCTGACTCCTTCAGAAGTGCGCAACTACTTCAACAATCTGTCACAAGACAGTATTCCGTTTATCCCCACACAGGTAGAAGTACAAATCATCACCCGTGAACCGAAGGTGAAGGAGGAAGAAATAGAACGCGTCAAGAAAGAACTCCGCGACTTTACCGAACGTATCAATAAAGGAGAGACCACTTTCTCCACTTTGGCACGCTTATATTCAGAAGACCCGGGTTCTGCCCGTATGGGAGGTGAGTATGAGAAATTTCAAGGACGAGGCGAGTTGACACCGGAGTTTGCCAATGTGGTTTTCAACCTGACCGACACCAAGAAAATCTCAAAAGTATTCCAGACCGAATACGGATTCCATATTGCCCAGCTCATTGAAAAGCGCGGTGACCGAATCCGGTATCGTCATATCCTCATCAAGCCCAGAATCGACGAAGAGGAATTTGATACCGAAATTCACCGCCTCGACACACTTGCCAACGACATACGAAAAGGAAAGGTGACATTCGACGAAGCTGCCGCTTGGGTTTCACAAGATAAAAAAACCCGAAACAACCACGGGCTGCTTGCCAACCCCCAGAGCACCACTTCACGCTTTGAAATGCAGCAGCTGGCGGGTATGGTTTCACAAGAACTTGCCAAGGTGGTTGAAAACATGCAGATTGGAGAGATTTCCAAACCGTTCCGTATGGTAATGGTAGAAAGCGGTAAAGAAGTTTGCGCCATCGTGAAACTTAAGAACCGCATCGACGGTCATAAAGCTACCATATCTGAAGACTATCAGCGCCTGAAAGATATTGTAACCCAAAAACGAAGCGAAGAAAAACTTCAGAAATGGATCTTGGAAAAACAGAAGAAAACATACGTACGCATCAATCCTAACTGGAGAAAATGTGATTTCAAATATCCGGGATGGATTAAATAAACAACATATGTCTGAAAAGAAAAAACAACATATCTCTTTGAGCGGGCATAGGGTATTCATACTAAGTATCCTATGCCTGTTCGGCTTTTGCCTACTCGCTCAGACCCCTGAAAAGAAACGGGAACAGCCCAGGCAGAAAAGCAAAGTCTTCTTGCTGCACTCCGACCTGCTCCGTAAAGACTCCCGACATCCCGATGCACAAGTGGTAGTGGGGAATGTGGTATTCCGCCATGACAGCATCTATATGTATTGCGACAGTGCTTACTATTATGACCAAATCAGTTCTTTCGAAGCTTTCAGCAACGTCAAGATGGTGCAGGGAGATACCTTGTTTCTCTATGGCGACCACTTGTATTACGACGGAATGACCCAGATAGCAGAGATGCGCAAGAACGTGCGCATGGAGAACCGAACCACCACGCTGCTCACCGACAGTCTGAACTATGACCGCGTATATAATCTGGGATATTTCTTCGATGGTGGTACACTGATGGATGAACAAAACGTACTGACTTCGGAATGGGGAGAATACAACCCTTCTACCAAACAGTCGGTATTCAATTATAATGTAAAGTTAGTCAACCCGCAGTTTACGCTCACTTCCGATACGCTGCGATACAACACAGCCAGCAAAGTAGCAGACATTGTGGGACCGTCGGATATTGTCAGCGATGCCAACCACATCTATTCAGAACGGGGAGTATATAATACCGCAACCGGAAAAGCCGACTTATATAACCGTTCGGTACTGACCAATGAAGGAAAGCAGCTCACAGGCGATACCCTGTTCTACGACCGCAATACCGGAGTAGGAGAAGCCTTTCATAACATGGTTATGAAAGATACCATCAACAAGAATATGATGACCGGAGACTATGGGTTTTATAATGAAAACACCAAATATGCTTTTGCTACAAAAAAAGCCATGGCCATCGACTATTCGCAAGGAGACAGCCTGTTTCTGCATGCTGATACGCTCATGCTGAAAACCCTGCATCTGAATACCGACTCCATGTACCGCGAGATGCGTGCTTTCCACAAAGTTCGTTTCTACCGGAGCGACCTGCAGGGAGTGGCCGATTCGCTGGTCTTCTCCAGTGCCGACAGCTGCCTCACCCTGTATAAAGACCCTATCTTATGGAACAAGCAACAGCAGCTGGTGGGCGAAGAGGTCAAGATTTACATGAACGACAGCACCATCGACTGGGCACATATCATCAATCAAGCCTTATCGGTAGAACAGATTGACTCCGTAACCTATAATCAGGTTACCGGGAAAGAGATGAAATCATACTTCCGCAACGGACAGATGTATAAAACGGAAGTTATCGGCTCGGTCAGGGTGGTTTATTACCCCATGGACTCAGACAGTACCCTCATCGGCATGAACGTATCCGAAACCAGCCAGCTCGACATCTATCTGAAAGACCAGAAACTGGAACGCATGGTCATGAGTCCGAAATCGAACGGAACACTTTATCCGATGAGCAAAATACCCGAAGGAGCAGACCGACTGCAAAACTTCGTATGGTTCGACTATATACGTCCGCTAAATAAACAGGACATCTTCAACTGGCGAGGCAAAAAAGTGGAAGACCAGCTGAAGAAAAGCACCCGCCCGCCGGTGGAACTGCCCAACCAACATTTGTTTAAACATAAAAAGAAATAGCTTTATGGGAATGTTTTCAATGAGAAAGCCACGTAGCTATCACCATGAATATATTTACGTGGACGAACGCAAGGAGAAACTGCAAAAGATAGAAGAGAGTGCCAAGCGTGACTTAGGTATGCTTCCTCCCAAAGAATTCTCACCGGAAGATATACGGGGAAAGTTCGTTGAGGGAACCACTTATCTCAAACGCCGCAAGGAAAGCGGACGGAAACCTCTTTCTTATGCCACTATGTTTATAGCTATCCTTGTATTACTTTATATCTTACATTATCTTATCACCGGAGAATTTACACTATGAGCGATATCATCCGTTTGTTGCCCGACTCTGTGGCTAATCAAATTGCAGCAGGCGAAGTCATCCAGCGACCTGCTTCTGTGGTCAAGGAATTGGTCGAAAATGCGATTGACGCAGGTGCACTTCATATTGATGTTTCTGTGACCGATGCCGGAAAGACTTGCATCCAAGTCATTGACGACGGAAAAGGAATGTCGGAAACAGATGCGCGCCTAGCCTTCGAACGCCATGCTACTTCAAAAATAAAAGAAGCAGCCGATTTGTTCGCACTGCGTACCATGGGATTTCGCGGTGAAGCACTGGCTTCAATCGCTGCCGTGGCACAAGTGGAGCTGCGTACCTGCCAGGAAGAAGGACAGCTGGGAACTGCCATCACCCTATCGGGATCAAAGATTGAAAAACAAGAAGCGGTTGCCTGCCCCAAAGGAAGCAACTTCGCTATCAAAAACCTGTTTTTTAATATCCCGGCACGGCGCAAGTTCCTCAAGTCAAACCAAACGGAATTAAGCAATATTTTAACTGAATTTGAACGCATCGCACTGGTGAATCCGGAAGTTTCGTTTACGCTCCATCACAATGAGACTGAGCTGCTGAATCTCCCTGCCATCCAGCTTCGCCAACGCATCATGGGATTATTTGGCAAGAAACTGAATCAAGAATTGCTTTCCCTCGAAATTGAAACCACCATGGTGAAAATCCACGGTTTCATTGCACGCCCTGAAACGGCACGCAAAAAAGGAGCACGACAGTTTTTCTTCGCCAACGGACGCTTCATGCGCCATCCGTACTTCCATAAGGCAGTAACCGATGCATACGAGAACTTAGTACCTGCAGGTGAACAGATTTCTTACTTTCTCTACTTTGAGGTCGACCCGGCACACATTGACGTAAACATTCACCCCACCAAAACCGAAATTAAATTTGAAAACGAGCAAGCCATCTGGCAGATTCTTTCAGCTGCAGTCAAGGAAACTTTAGGACGCTTCAATGCCGTACCTTCCATTGACTTCGATACGGAAGGAATGCCCGACATTCCGGCATACGATGCTACGCCTTATGCCGGTGTGCAGCCGCCGCAGACTTCCTATGACCCCACGTATAATCCGTTTAATACCACTGCTGTTTCGCCTTCGTCTTACTCTTCGTATAAGTCGAAGCAACACCTTGACTGGGAACCGGCCTTTCATGGATTAGAGAAGAATGCATCGCAAGCAAGCTGGCCGGAAGACGATCCGGCTCCGTTTGAAGAAGAAATGTATCCGCAAGAACCGGTTGCCCCGCATACTCCTTCCGGATTATACGACAGCCCTGCAACCGAAAGCGTGGCAGAGAAAAGTGCACAACACTATCAGTATAAAGGAAGTTATATCTTGACTTCGGTAAAATCCGGACTGATGATTATCAATCAGCAACGGGCGCATATCCGTATTCTTTATGACCAATATATGGCGCAGATAGAACAACGGCAACATGTTTCGCAGCGTATCTTATTTCCTGATATGGTGCATTTCTCACCGGCAGAAGTTCCGGTATTAAATGAAGTGATGGACGATCTGAATGCGCTGGGCTTCGACTTGAGTGACTTGGGAAACGGCACGTATTCCATTAATGGGATTCCTGCCGGCATCGAAGGACTGAATCCGGAAACACTGATTACGAACATGGTGCAAACAGCCATCGAAAAGGGATGCAAGGTAAAAGAAGAGGTGCAGAGCATGTTGGCTCTCTCGCTGGCTAAAGCGGCTGCCATTGTGCCGGGACAGGTATTAAGTAATGAAGAAATGAATAATTTGGTGGATGGACTTTTTGCTGTAGCCACCCCTAATTATACTCCCGACGGAAAAACGATTCTCACAGTAATCAAAGAGGATGAACTGGAGAAGTTATTCAAGTAGGTGTTGAGTTTTTGAGGCTTTGAGTTTGTAAGTTCTTAAGGTTATAAGTTCTTGCACTCGTGAGGTTTTGAATTTATGGACTATTAAATTTTCAGGTGACTAGGCTTACCGCCTAGTGTCTGGCATTTGAAGCCTAGTCACTTGAAAGAAAAGCCTCGTTATCTGGATATTTCCTTTACAAAGTAAGTCAAAGTAGGCAAGTGGTCACTATATCCGTTCTGGAAAGTAGTTCCTGAGAATGTACGCAGCGGATAGCCTTTATACTTGCCAGCCTGTTGAATCAGGTACGGACGGTTAAATACCTCACATTTCCACAGTTTCAGTGTCGTGCGGTCTTTACCCAACAAATTGCCCGAAACAATCTGTTGGTCGAACAGGTTCCACTGATTCTGATAACAAAGCGAACCGATCCCCTGGTCATACAATTTCCAGATCGCATTGTAATACCCGTCTGGTTTCACATCTTTCGCTTTACGCTTCGCACCCAATACTTCCGCGCAACTCTTGTTGAAAGGGTCATCGTTCATATCCCCCACAATCAGCACTTTCGCATTCGGATTATCGGCATGAATCGAGTCGCCGATATGACGCACGATGCTTGCCGCAAACTCACGGAGCGGCGATGAAGCCGACCCCCCATAGCGCGAAGGCCAGTGGTTTACAATCATATGGAAAGGTTCACCCGCCATCACACCACTTACCAGCAAGATGTCACGGGTCCGGTAATTCGGTTTCTCCGGCATCTGGAACGGATAAATCCGGGCATCCACCAGTTTAAACAAGCGAGGATTATACAGAGCAGCCACATCAATACCACGGTGGTCGGGCGACTCAAAGTGAACAATTTCATAGCCCTTGCCTTTCAGCGGAGCCGTCTGCACCAAGTCTTCCAGCACCTTCCGGTTTTCCACTTCCGAAATACCGATAATGGCAGGACCAGCCGGACAGTAGTCTGTACCGAGCTGAGCCAATACCTTGGCTACATTTTGTAGTTTCTGCTCATACTTAGTCTGTGTCCATGCATACGGACCATTGGGAGTAAACTCGTCATCGCCCTTGTTATTCGGGTCGTCTTCCGTATCCCACAGGTTTTCTACATTATAGAAAGCGGCTGCATAGACTCCCAGTCGGTTTTGTGCCAGCAAGCCGGAAGCATACAGACAGGTGATGAACAGCGCGAGAATCATTCTTCGTGTCTTCATGACTTTCTTTTTTTATCGGTTAAGCTGACAAGGCTTCAGTCAAGAAGCCTTGCCAACTTTCAATCGTTCATTATTCATTAGGAGTCGGTTCGATCACGTTTCCTCCGTCACCGCTTCCGCTGCCACCTTCTCCGGGTACATACAGTTTTACATTAAACAGACGCAGACCGTAAGTGTTAGTTGCAGCAACACCAGAGAACTCCAAGCGAGTATCCGCTGAAACAGCTACGTTTTCAATAACCAGTTTGAACGGTTTGTTTCCTTCTTTCTTATCGCCTGTAACCACTTTGCTTGGAAGAGCCAGTTCTTTTCCATTGCATACCACCTTTAAGGTATTCAAATCTTGCGATTCGCCTTCTTTATAAACACCAGCACCAACTTGACATTCCAAAGTAGCCGTAGTAGCTCCCTGAACATCAATACCTTTGATAGCAATGGTTACATCCTTTCCATTTGAAAACCAAACGTTACCAGAACCTTCATTAGCACGTACACTTGCCTTTTCGGCAGATACATTCTCAAACATGGTAGCCGGATTGTCAAAACCTGTATAATCAGTTAGATAAGGCCAATATTTACCATTCTTTTCCGGCTTGCCGAACGACTCCTGGAAGAGCACTTTCTCTGCTCCCGGCTGCGTTTCACCACCTTGTCCACCTTCTTCAGGCACTTCTACGAAATCCTTGATATCCTCAGCAGTACGGATGGTAAACTGCCAGCTACCTCTGAATCGTCCCAAGATACCGGTCAAGTTTCCTTTTCCTTTCGGAAGCTTATTAGCTGCGAAGTTAGCATATCCACTGGTGCGCACCACCAACGTATTTCCGTGCGCATCGGTAATGGCTTCTTCCTGCCCCTTGCTGTCTTCAGGAGCAAAGATAGCCGTTCCCCCATTCTGGAAAGTCACCCCTTTTAGCGTAACCAGTTTAAACTTATACGTTTCCGGATCCGCATTAATCACACTGATGTCATCCAGTTCGAGCGGTTTCGCATTCTCCGGATTTGCCCATCCATCTCTGATAACATGCTTTTCAAACTCCTCCCACGGGGTGCGGTACAGATAACCTTCGGGATGTCCCAACTGCTGTTCATCGCCATAAACCGAGATACTCAATCCCTTCAAGTCGATGTAAACCGTTTGTCCCACCGGATAATAGTTATATACACTACCCTGATCTACTTCCATTTCAATGGCACCGGTTGCATCTTCCAGATAAATTTTCTTAAAGATGTTACCCGACTCATCGTTTGCAGTAACCACCGCTTTCAAGACCTGCTCTTGCGTCAGCACCACCGGAGCATCTTGCGTAGCAGCCGAAGTCTGCGCACGCAAGTCTTTAATCGTAATATTCGCTTCCGGTCCCGTATATTCAGGCTCGGTCAAAAGCGGAGCATCATAATCTTTCTCACAGGCAAAGAGAGCCAGTGAAGCAAGAAGCGGCAGCGCGATATTTCTTAGTTTTTTCATATAATGTCAGTTTTTTAGTTGATATTTATTTAGTTGACTAGAACTTATAGCTTGCATTCAAGAAGCAGTTAATACCCTGCATATAGAAATACTTACCACCGAAGCGGTTCGGTTTTTCCAAGTCAAAGCGTCCCTGCTCATATCCGCCGGTACAGATATCCTTCTTGTTGAGCACATTGTTTACCGTCAAGTTAAAGTTCAGCGACTGGCGGTTGCGCAAATAGATAATCTTACCCACAGAAAGGTCGAGCGTAAATGCTTCCTTGAAGCGCTCCTGCGTAGTAAGCTGGCGGTAAGCATCGTAATACGGGTTATACGGAGTAACCTGTTCATAACTTGAAGCCAGACGGCGGAGCGGAGCTGCCTCAATGTAGTTACGTCCGAAACCGTTCACGTTGGCACCAAGGAACCAGTAGTCGATGAAGTAACGGATACCGAAAGTACCGGCAAACTGCGGAAGACCTCCCACATACACATCCTTCATGTATACCTTTTCCTTTTCCACCATCTTTCCGTTTTCCGAATGCTTCACCCCGTCAGGATTGTTGCTGTAATAATACTCACCCACGGTTCCAGCCAAGTCGAAGCTCCAGTGATCATCGAGTTTATACGTAGCTCCCAGTTCGATACCGCGGTGAATGCGGTTTACTCCGTAAAGCACGTGGTTGATAAACGTACCCTCAATGCCGTCATAATAGCTGTTGCGCTCCATCTGGTCGTAGAAATTAGTCTGGAACACACCGATACGTCCTGCCAAGTGAGGTGTAGAGAAGATATAATTAATATCCGCCGAGAAAATACGTCCGCTCTCCATATTCTCGATGGTGCGGTCGGTAATACGCGGTGAGATATACGCCTCGTTCGGCAACGGAGCCTCACTGCCATAGCTCACATTCGCATTAATCATGTGGCGTCCGTTGAATTTATAGGTCAAGCCTCCCTTCAGCATGATGTCGGTAAAGCTGTGACGCGCCCCTTTTCCGAAAGAGCTGTCCGGATAACGCCCGTTACGCATCAGTCCGTCACGCTGGAACGAGGTATAAGTCAGCTTCGCACCATAGTAATAATCCCAGTAGCGCGAATGATACTGATTCACCACCCACGCATTGAGCGAGTAGATATTCAGGTGATAGTTATAGCCGAACACCCCGTCTTCATACACCTTACGGTTCGGACGGTCGAGGTCATTCTGCAACTTATCCGAATCGCCCGAGAAGTCTTGTTCGGCAAACTTGTCAATATCGAGCACATAGTTGGCACCCAGCAAGTCGTTCACCGTTTTAAACTGGCGTGACTGCGTATAGCGGGCACCGATACCGGCTGTGATGTCGAAGTGACGGCTCATGCGGGCGTTCAGGGTAGAGTTGAACGAAGTCTCCAGCAAGTCGCTGCGACGTTCTTCCACCATATACACCGCAGCCCCGTTACCATTACGCACGCTGTTGGCATTGGCTTCATACAACTTATCCCAGTTAATCTGCGTAAAGTCGCCTTTGCGCGTCATCCACAGGTCGCGGTATCTCAGCTGCATGGTTTCATCTTCGAAGTAAGAAGGCAGATAGCGGTAATAATCCGGACGCGGATCGGGTGCATTATACCAGTTGAGCGCGGTATTACCATAGCGAGCATAATGGAAGCCCGCACCGGTGGTCAGCGTCATGTTGTCATTGATTTTCCAAACGTGCGAGAACACGGCAGTAGGGTCGAAAGCCGTAACCACCTTGGCATTCCGCTTGTCGCCGTTCTGGTAACCCCAGTTCGGGTTATACTGATAATTATCGGTCAACTCATATACTTCACGGTACGAGTTACCCTGCTGTCCGCGCTGTACGGGTGAGATGAAAGCCACCATCGACAAGCTGTGACGGCCACCCTGCCATTGTTTTTCGGCAGAAAAAGCCAGCGAGAAGTTCTTATAGAACGTACCGTCGATAGCTCCCTCATGCGAATAACGTCCGCCCAAAGAAGAGGTAAACGCCCATCCCTTATCGTTCATTCCGGTAGAATAAGTAAACATGCCGCGCAGATAATAGTTGCGGTTGGTATAGCTCAAGCTCAGCTTACCGCCCGGTGTATAAGCCGAAGCACGCATGTTAATGTTTTCGGTACCGCCGAGACGTCCGAAAGTAAATGAACCCGGTGCATTGAAGTTGGTCACATCGCCGTTACGGGTCATATCATTCAACGCTCCCACCGAAGCATAGTTAAACACGCCCCGGTTCTGGTCATTAAATTCCACCCCGTTGATATACTTCACCTCGTGCGTACTGCTATAGCCACGCGGAGAGAAGCGTCCCGGAGAAAGCTGATAAGAACTGCGGTTCAAAAAGATGTCGTTCGAAAGAATCACGGTAGAACTTACGTCCTGTCCGGAAGTTTCCACATCATCGTCCACCATACCGGCATCGATGACACCAATCATAGAAATATCTTCTGTAGCATTCAGTTCAGTAACCCGAATCGGTTCCAGCTCGGTCACACCCGCGCTTTCCACCTCAATGGCTACACTTTTCGGCGTAATCAATACAGAGTTAAGCTGAATGACGTAACGTCCCGGAGCTATATTGCGGATGGTGAAAAAGCCATCGGCATCGGTCGTAACCTGCCGGTCGAGTTCGGTCACGGTCACGATAACCCCCGGAACGGGGTCACTGCTTACTGCTCCAATTACCCGTCCTTTCACGCTGCCTTGTGCAAAGGCAAGACAAGGAAGGAAGAATGCCAGGAAGAACAGTAGTTTTTGTTTCATACGTTTAGGTTTTTAATTAAAAAGTTTTCCTCTAGAGCCATTTCATGCTTCTATCAGGAGGATTGGGTTAAAAAAGAGAGCATGAAAAAGTTTTATAGAGCTCTTTCATGTTCTCTTTTCTTAGAATTAAGTTATTGAATTGCAAGGGAGTATTTCTCTTGCTTGGGTTTCAGTAACTGGTTGTTGTTTCATCGGCTAAAAACGCTTGGGCGTTTGACCTAAAACGCCTAAGTGTTTTAGGGGGTTCGCCTAGGCGTTTTTTTAGAAAATCTACAACTAGAAATTATTTCACTTCTTCCAGTGACATATCATCGTAGTAGATGTAGCCACCGAACTCATTAGCATCTACATTACGGTAAGTACGCACTTCATAACGAAGTTTGACCGCATTTGCAGGAGCTGTAAATTCAATTTCCACATGCTGCCATTCTGCACTATCCGTTGAGTAGCTTTTGTTTTGCTGAAGAGTGTTATTTAAATCATTAATTGTTTTGTCCGCTGCATCTACTAATGCAAACCAGTAACGAGAACTTGCTTTGGTATCATTATCTAAGAACCAATAAGAAATTTTATATTTCTTACCTCCTGTGATGGTAACTTCCTGCTGAACTTTACTTGTCTTATTTGGCGAATCTTTTGACGCGCCAGTTTGTCTTAATGAATTGTTGCCACCATGCTTAATGCTAGTTTCTTTCACAATTTCTCCTATATTATAAGAATTGTTCCATGCTGTTGGCAATTGTTCAGTCCAATCTTCAAATCCCGGATTAGTCAAGAGGTTTGCTCCCGGCTGTGGTTGCGGCTGAGGTTCTGGTTCCGGTTCTGGTTCCGGAGTCGGGTCTACTGTACCACCCTTACCATCGGCTACTACTTTCACGTTCTTGATTTCCCAAGTAGCAGCACCCTGATCCGTACTTACATACTTAAAGCCCAGCTGAACTTTCTTACCTTTTTGTGCAGAAAGGTCAATGTTACCAGAAGAAATAAAATCCCAGCTATTCCCTGCCGGATAAGTAGCAATAGTTACTTGCTCCCAGTTTTCTGTACCAACTTCCTTCACCCACAAGGTTTGCTGAGTTTGCATATCCTTAGCAAAGTTTATAGCATGGTCGAAAGTCAAAGTAGCGGTAGTAGCAGTAGTCAAGTCTAATTCCGGAGAAATCAGCCAGCTTTCTGTTGCATAATCCACTGGAGTAGGCTTGTTGATATGAGCACTCGCCTTCATGTATGAATCTTTAACTTCCTGTGTCTTTTTGTCTTTAAACTGAGACCACTTCCATACAAATTCCAACGCACTCGGTTTCACTACATCCTTAATTGTAAATGCACCTTGGCTTGTAGCAAACGATTCATCGAGCAACACTTTCTCTTCACCCGGTTGTGTTCCGCCACCTTCGCCATCGAAGTCTACATTGAAGTCACCACCGGTAACTCCTACCCAGTTTTCGATAGTAGCGTTACCCACTGTTACCACCGGTTTGCCGTTGTATATAGAAAGAGTCGCTTTGAAAGTAACATTCTTTCCAGCTTGAAATGCAGTAAGGTCAGCAATAGAATGCGTGAAAGTCTTTCCAGCCAACGTGAAAGTTAAATCCATCTTGGTCTGGTCGGTTGCAGCAGCAGTAGGCAGGATAATTGCAGTAGCCATAGCGGTATGAGCTTCCACGTTACCGATGTTCATGGCAACAGCCTGTGTATTCTTGCCATCGGTAGCTGTCACGGTTCCGTTAGCCAAGTCAAACTTACCTTCAGTAGCGATGCCCTTCATTTCCACCTTCAAGCCTTCGAACGATTCGATGGTTTCGTCTTTGGTCATATTCAAAGTAAGTTTCGACATCTTACGGACAAACTTCAGTGCAATGGTTTTTCCGTTAGCAGCCTCAACACCCTTTGTTTCGTTTGAGTACAGCAAGTCGATAGCACCCGGTTTGCTCTGATCTGCTACATTGACATCCATCACGTTTCCGCTCAACGCATTTGAGTACGGGTAATACGCAATGAAATCTACTTTACCGGTTGCCGGCAAGTAAACCCCTTCGCCCGGTGCAGCCACCAGCGAGCCGTTGGTCTGTGCCAGATACTTCTTGTTGGCAGCAGTAGCCGATGCGATTTCGCTTCCGTTCGGAGTCATGAAAATACCCACTTCATCGTTGGCATTCCAAGAGTTTCCACTTACGCGCGACTGAATAGAGGTGGTAAACACTACGCCTTCACTTCCAGTCCATTCACTGTTTTCGTCATTGTCTGTACAGCTTACTAAAGCTAAGGATGACAGCATCCCCGCGTACAATAAATTAGAAAGTTTCATACTACTTAATATTTAAGTTTTTGAGTTTTAAAGTTTTAGGTAAACAAATCCTTTAAGTGATTAATTCCACTTATTCTTATCAAGAGCCTGTTTGGTTGCTGCATCCAGCTGAGGAAAGAAGGTAAAACCAGTAATTTCCTCTAACTTGCTCACTGAGATGGCATAATTCATAAAGGCTTGACTATCCTTATAATCCTTATGGTCGAGTTTGAAAGCAATGGTATGATATTTACCTCCTATCTTACGGGCTACTGCTTTAAAATAATAACCCGGAACAGTTATTGGCTTTCCGTCATTATCTTTCACGGTTTTCGGATTGTTGGTATCTCCTTCAGCCGGAGGCATGGCTCCCGTTACCACATAAACCGTATCAGAGGCAGAAGACCAACTATTAATCTGATGTTCCAAATTCATCCAAATAGCTCCATTAAATTTGTTTTGACGCTGCGGAGTCTGATTAGTATAATAGAAAGTCTGCGCATTCATTTGGGCTGTGGCTATACGGTCATTGCTCGGACATTGGTGACCGCGGCGATAATCGTCTTTTTCACCGTCAATATTTGTAAAGCTTGCAGTATAAGAATCTTTCACCACCGCCTGCCAATCATTATTCTTTACAATCGGATCAGAATACCATTTCTTTCCTCTTTCAACTTTTTTAGTTGTATAACAAGAATGCAGCGGATAAGCCACCCAGTAAGCCATCTTCAAATTCTTATCATAAAGCATACTGTAATTACGCACCGGCTTTCCGTCTTTATATTTCAAATCGGTATTATGCGTAATATACATGAAGTCTTTCAGCTGACTATCTGTTATCACCGGTGTTTCAAACCACTTGGTGTACTTTCCTTCCGGTTCCGGCGTAATCTGTCCACCTCCGCTGAAGTTGATTTTCAGATTACAAATATACTTCTTGCCCGCTTCCAGCTTACCAGAGATATTCGTTGTCACCTCGCGTTGCTGTCCGTTCAGTTCCAGCGTAATCTTCAGCTTGTCTGTGAGATCCTGCGGAAGCAATACCGCTTCGGCTTGCGTACCTTCTGCGTTGACAAACATTTCTACCGCAGCTGTCTGGTCTTCCAGTGTAATAATTCCATCGGCAGCAAGGTTGGCATTACCATTTACCTTCAGTGCACTCACCGTAGCCTTGATACCTTTCAGCGAAGCACCCTGCGAAGGAGTGAGGTTCAACACCAGTTTGGAGAGCAAGTGGCGGAACTGCAAATTGCCCTGCGGAGAAGTTGCGTCACGATTTACCAGGTTCACCGCCTTCATCAGGTCGAGCGCCCGCTGGTTCTGCTGGTTTGTCAGGTCAATGTCATACTGTTTGAAGTTTTCTGCGCGGGTGGTGTAAGGATAATACGCGATGAAATCCACCTTCACCCCCTCGCCTTCCGGAAATTCCATCGGACCGTTTTCACCCACAAAGTTTCCGTTGCCCGACTTGGTAACATAAGGCACATTCCCTCTGATTACCTCTTCTGTTCCGGCTTTTTTCATGAAGACCCCGATTTTATCATCTTGCTCCCAAGATGCATCCACTACACGCGACAAGTGACTGTCGTCAATAATCGAGGTAAATACAATTTCTCGTCTGCTCTCATCGCCAGTCAGCAACTGTTCTTCTTGCTGGCAAGACTGCAGGAATAACGGGGAAAGCATCATCCCGGCTAAGAGTTTCAACCCAATTTTCATACGTTAAAGTTATTATTTATTATTGATTTTGTCAAAGTATTTCCAACCATCTCTTCTTTTCCCCTCTATCTTATTCTAGTTTTTTAATAATTCTTTCACAACTTTGTGGTTAAATTAGTATTTTCCCCCGAAATAATAAAATAAATAAACCTATTTTTTCACCGTGTCCATTAAAAAGGGATGTTTACGCTGTAAAGCATTGCAAAGAGGTTACATTTTGGCAGTTTTGCTGAAAAGACAAAAAAGTAGCCGGAGCGCTTTTATATAAGCGTCTCCGGCTACTTTTGTCAAAATTAATTTCTTTCTGTAAAAAAAACGGAAGCCTCTCTCCTATCGGGATAAGGATTACGCTTCGGATGGAGCTTCTACCTGTGTAACAAGTACCTTATCAATGCGGGCTCCGTCCATATCTGCCACTTCAAACTGGAACGTATTCCACGTTACAGATTCTCCACTCTGCGGCACGTGCTGCAGTTTATCTAATATCAATCCGCCCACGGTGTGGTAATCGGAGTTTTCAAACAAGTCGCGGCGGTCGAAGTAACACAAGAAGTCGTAAAGCGGACATTGCCCGTCGACCAGCCATTCTTCCTTGTTCATGCGCTTGATAATATCGGGTTCTTCACCGGCATCTTCCACTGTTCCGACCAGCCCCTCCAGAATATCGCGCAGCGTAATGATACCCATACAGGTACCGAACTCATCGCACACCAGTGCACGGCTTATCTTCTGGGCTTTCATCTGCTCCAGTGCCTTATATACATTCATGTTCTCATGAAAGTAAACCGCTTCATGCACCAGTGAAGCCAGTTGAAAATCGGGTTCGTGCAAATGAAGCACCAAGTCCTTCAAGTCGACCACCCCTTTTACATGATCTAACCCTCCTTCTGCCACCGGAAAAAACTCGAACAGCTGTCCGGCAAGGGTTTCGCGCACCTTCTCGGCTGTCATATTCAAATCCAGCCACGCTATATCGCTTTTATGCGTCATGATAGAGCCTACTTTCAAATCGCCCAGCAAGAACACGCGCTGCACGATGTCCTGTTCCACCGGCTGCACTTCACCGTCTTCCGTTCCCTCCTGCACCATCGACTTGATTTCCTCTTCGGTTACTTTACAGTCGGTATCTTTGATGCCCAGCAAATTAAAGATGGCAGCCGTACTCTTCGAAAGCAACCAGACAAAGGGAAGGGCGATTGTGGCAAGCAACTTCATGGGACGCGCCATCAGCTTGGCTGTTTTCTCGGCAAGCCCCATACCTATCCGCTTGGGAACCAGTTCACCGAAAATGATACTCAGATAAGTAACCACCACCACAATGCTTCCTTGCGCCAAAGCCGAAGCATACTTCACCGAAACACCCCAGTCAATCATGTAACCGGTGAGTGTCACTGCTATTTTATTTCCGGAATAAATACCTGTCAAGATACCGATAAGCGTGATGCCTATCTGAACGGTAGAAAGAAAGCGGTCGGGTTCACCCGCCAGTTCCAACGCCACACGCGCTGATTTGTTTCCTTTTTTTGCATCGGTAGAAAGCCGCGATTTACGGGCTGATATAAGTGCCACTTCCGACATGGCAAAAATACCGTTCAACAGAATCAGCCCGACAATAATAATAACTTCGTCCATTATTTTATATATATGTGTGCTGCGAAGTTAACTGAAATGCACTCAGCCTAAGAAGGCTACTGCCTATTATTAGAATGTTTTAACAAAACAGGGAACGAGGGGACAAGGGAACGAGTTGACGAGGTCTTAAAATGCTTTAGTATTTAAAACCTTGTCAACTCGTCAACTGAAACCTTGTCAACTAAAAAATCAAAGCCATCCGTTCGAGCCTAATATAACCAGCATGGTATATCCCAAGAGCAAGCCGATGAGCCCCATAACCAGTCCTACTTTCTCCATATCTTTCAGCTGAATCATACCCGTGGCATGCGCCAAGGCATTAGGCGGTGTACTGATAGGCAAAATCATAGCCAGTGACGAACCGATAGCCACTCCAATCAACAAGGTTTCTACCCCTCCTAATCCAGCAAGGTTTTCGCGCATACTGCTTCCCGCAATGGCAAGGATAGGCACCAGCAAGGCTGCCGTGGCGGTATGTGAGATAAAGTTTGCCATGGCATAACAAATCAGTCCGGAACCCACAATCATCAAGACAGGCGACCACGTATCAAACGGAATCGCTTCAATCATGTGCTGTGCCAAGCCTGTTTCCTGCAAAGCCACACCCAAGGCAAAACCTCCGGCTACCATCCAAAGCACACTCCAGCTGATTTCTTCCAAATCGCGCTTGGTAATAATACCCGTTACACAGAATACAGCTACCGGAATCATGGCTACCACATTCGAATTAACTCCGGTGAACTTATCGAATACCCATAATAACACGGTAATGGCAAAAGTAATATACACCACTATGGAGCGCCAGTCTTTTCTCACCTCGCCCACGATGTTAAGCTGAATGGTTTTCTGCTTGAAGGGGAACAGGCGCAACAAAATAACCCAAGCGATAAACAAGATAACAAGGGTATAAGGAAGCATGAAGCTCATCCATTCACCGAAACCGATGTTCAGATTCAGTCCTTCAGGGTTGTTCAGGTATTTCAGGGCAATGGCATTGGGAGGCGTTCCGATGGGAGTTCCCATACCGCCCACATTGGCAGCCACGGGAATTGCCATTGCCAGTCCGATTTTTCCTTTTCCGTCGGCAGGAAGTGCCTTTAACACAGGAGTAAGAAAGGTCAGCATCATAGCGGCTGTCGCCGTGTTGCTCAAGAACATGGAGAATACGGCTGTTACCAGAATAAAGCCTAACAGCACGTAACGCGACTGGGTTCCGAAAGGACGAAGCATGACACGTGCCAACAACACATCAAGTCCGCTTTTCGTAGCTGCAATAGCCAAGATAAATCCTCCGATAAACAGCATGATGATGGGGTCGGCAAAACAGTGCATGATGGACTTGTATTTCACCATCTGTCCCAGTTCTTCGGGCGAAAAGCCTTGCGTGAACAGCCACAAGCTGCTGTCGGATACGGAAAGCAGCAGCAATACGACAATAAGTACGGAGGTGGTCCATGCCGGAATGGCTTCAAGCACCCACATCAAAGTGGCAAACACAAAAATAGAAATCAGTCGCTGTTCGATGACCGTCAGTCCTTCAATTCCAAACGCATCGGAAGGAAGAAACCACAACACAAGAGCAACAACAATAGCTACTGCCAACTTAATACCGCGAGCCACGGTTTGATTCTTCGCCAACCGCTTGGCTTTTTTCAATTCATGATATGCCTCCACCAGATGGAAGCCCTGAAATATTTTATACATAAAATTAGATTAAGATAAGAGCCTGCTTGACTTTCTTCAACAGGCTCTAAGGTTTAACAAAACGATGCAAAAATAACCTTTTATTCGATATATAGCTAATTTAACGAAAAAAGTTTTCTCACCGGCTCTCTTTGTCTGCTTACCATCGGTCAACAAATAACAAGATGACAAGAGCAGAAAGCTCGGCTCCTTCTTATACCGGGGTGATAGAATGGGCTACAGTTTGTCAACTAATAAGAAAAAAGCCTTGCCAACTGATTAAAAACCTGTATCTTTGTCATACAAAGATTGAAACAACATGAAACGAATTAAACTGACTCCTCCCAAGCATATTCAAACCGAAATTGTGCTTCCTTCGTCAAAAAGCATCTGTAACCGCGCATTAATTATCAATGCACTGGCAGGAGGGAAAGACTTGCCCGACAACCTGTCCGATTGCGATGATACACGCGTTATGCTTCAAGCTTTACAAACCATGCCTTCTACCATCGACATCATGGCAGCAGGTACGGCCATGCGTTTTCTTTCCGCTTACCTGTCGATTACAGAAGGAACGCATGTCATTACCGGAACGGCACGTATGCAACAGCGTCCGATAAGCATTCTGGTAAATGCCTTACGCTCGCTGGGGGCACAGATAGATTATGTGGGAAACGAGGGGTATCCTCCGCTGCGAATCACCGGAAGAAAACTTTCGGGAGGAAAGGCTTCGCTGCCGGGAAATGTAAGTTCACAGTATATTTCAGCACTGCTGATGATTGCTCCCATGCTGGAACAGGGGCTGGAGCTCACGCTGACCGGCGAGGTGATTTCACGACCGTATATCGACTTGACGCTTCAGCTGATGAAAGATTTCGGTGCAAAGGCTGAATGGGAAGGAGAAAACTGCCTGAAGGTGGCTCCGCAACCTTATAATTCCATTCACTATGTTATTGAGAGCGACTGGAGTGCTGCTTCTTATTGGTATGAAATGACGGCACTGAGTGAAGAGGCGGTGATTGCATTGCCCGGACTTTACAGAAACAGTTTTCAGGGAGATGCCAAGGTGGCAGACTTGTTCCGCGAATTAGGAGTGGATACGTGCTATCAAGACCATAAGGTCATACTGACCAAGAAGAAACATCGGTGCCAGCGGATGGAATATGATTTTGTCAATCAGCCCGACCTTGCGCAGACGTTTGTGGTGACTTGTGCCTTGCTGGACATTCCTTTCCGGTTCTCGGGACTGCAAAGCTTGAAAATCAAGGAAACCGACCGCATGGCGGCTTTGATAGCGGAAATGAAAAAGTTAGGATATGTTTTGACGGAAACCGACGGCTCTGTTCTTTCATGGGACGGGACACGCTGCAAGGCGGAGGCGACACCTGCCATCGATACGTATGAAGACCACCGGATGGCTATGGCATTTGCTCCTGCAGTTCTCTGCCTGAAGGAGTTGCTTGTCAATGAGCCTCATGTGGTTTCTAAATCATACCCTCATTACTGGGAAAATTTATCAACTGCCGGATTCGGCATTACGGAAATATAAAGCATTATGTGGATACTTGTTGTTATATTGATTGGGGTGGTGATATTCGGATTAATTGCCGGGTATTTCTACAACCGGAACATTCAGAAGAAAATAGAAAGAGGTGAGCTTGACAAGGCGCCCGAAATTGTAGAAGTGGACAGTGAGTGTTGCGGACAGCATGAAACGTGTGAGAAAGACAGTCTGCTGGCGGCCGTAAGCAAGCAGATAGAATATTACGATGATGAGGATTTGGACCGCTTCAGAGGGTATCCGTCCGACGGCTATACGGAAGAGGAGATAGAGGAGTTCCGGAATGTGATGTTTACCATGCAGGAGGTAGAGGTAGCGGGATGGTGCCGCAGCCTTCAACTTCGGGGTATTGAGTTTCCGGATGAGCTGAAAGATGAATTGTTCCTCATCATAGGTGAACGGAGAATACACTAAAGTTTAGTTTGTGAGTTTGTAAGTTTGTGGAAAACGCAAGAACTCAAAACTTAAGAACTTAAAAACTTAAGAACTTAAAAGAAATGACCGAACTGTTTCAATACACTTTCTTCCAACATGCCCTGTTAGGAAGCCTCTTTGCCAGCATTGCCTGTGGCATTATCGGAACCTATATCGTAACCCGCCGACTCGTTTTTATCAGCGGAGGAATTACCCATGCATCCTTCGGAGGCATCGGAATCGGACTTTACAGCGGTGTTTCTCCTCTGCTTACTGCAGCCCTCTTTTCTATTCTGTCGGCTTTCGGAGTGGAATGGCTCAGCAAACGAAGCGACATGCGCGAAGATTCAGCTATTGCCGTATTCTGGACGTTCGGCATGGCCATCGGTATCATTTTCAGTTTTCTTGCTCCCGGATTCACACCCGACTTGTCTTCGTTCCTTTTCGGAAACATTCTGACTATTACCCGTACCGACATTCTGCTGCTTGCGTTGCTCAGTATAGCGCTCGCTGTATTCTTTTCTCTTTTCCTCCGGCCGATTATCGCCATCGCCTTCGACCGTGAGTTTGCCCGCTCGCAACGGATGCCGGTCGTTGCTTTCGAGTATATCCTGATGATGTTTATTGCCTTAACCATCGTTTCTTGTCTGCGCATGGTAGGTATCGTACTGGCTATTTCGCTGCTTACACTACCGCAAATGACTGCCAACTTGTTTACTCACAGTTTCAAACGGATTATTTTCTTATCCATCGCCTTGGGGTATATTGGCTGTTTAGGCGGCTTGCTGCTCTCCTACCAGTTGCAGGTACCTTCGGGCGCTGCCATCATTTTTGTTTCGATCTTGATTTATGCTGCAGCAAAGGTATACAAACAAGTTTCAAAACGACTTCATGACTGACAATCCCCGACTTCTTCCCTTGCTGTCCAACCATCAATCTGCTTGATGAGCCGTGCCACCCGGAAGTAACTTCAAAATGAACAAAAAAAGGAGAGAAAGCCGAAGCCTTCTCTCCCCTGTTTATATCCTTCTAATCAAGAATTACTTGATGTTCGGGTTCAATTTGTTCCATTCAGCTACCGGAGGAAGAACGCCCATAGCGATTACTTCGTCACGAAGAGCGCACAAGTGTTCGTAGCTCTTATCCAAAGCAGCCTGTTCTTCTGCAGTACCGTTCAAAGCAGCACAGTGGCAGCCTTCAGTATCGATAGAAGTTTCCCAAGCCATCATGATGTGATCATACTTATCGTTTGAAACGTAAGTACCAGCCGGCCAACGGAATGCTTTACCACCCATAGCAGCACCAATCATTTCGATAGAAACGTATGACGGGCTCTGGAATGAAGAACGTCCGCGTAATGCGATGATGTTTGCACCACCTTTAGTTACTTTCTGCTGGATTTCAGCCCACTGTTCAGCTGTCAAAGCATCTGTACCGATGATGTCAGTCAACGGTTTGCCGTTTACTTTTGCAGTTGAAGCAAATACAGCCATCTGTTCGCCGTGACCACCATAAGTACGGCAGTTTTCAACAGCGTCCATAGATACACCGAAATGTTTAGCCAATTCGCTGCGCAGACGAGTTGAGTCCAAACCTGCCAAAGTAGTAACCTGACCCGGTTTCAAACCAGAGTATAACAAAGTAATCAAACCAGTGATATCAGCAGGGTTGAAGATAACTACGATGTGTTTTACATCCGGACAGTACTGTTTTACGTTCTTACCGAATTCTTCAGCGATAGCAGCGTTACCTTTCAACAGGTCTTCACGAGTCATACCAGCTTTACGTGCAGCACCACCTGAGTTCACGATATATTTAGCACCAGTCAGCGCTTCTTTGATATCAGAAGTGAAAGTGATGTTTACGCCTTCGAAACCGCAGTGGTACAATTCTTCAGCTACGCCTTCCAATCCCGGAGCATACGGGTCATACAAACAGATGTTCGGAGTCAGACCCATCATGATAGCAGTCTGAGCCATGTTAGAACCGATCATACCGGCAGCACCAACAATGGTAAGTTTTTCGTTTGTTACAAATTCCATAATTCTTATTGTTTAAGTTATGTTATAAAAGTGTTTATAAGTTCTTTAGTTTTTGAGTTCCTAAGTTCCTAAGCTCTTAAGTTTTGTTCACGGCTACAAAGATAAAAAAGTTCTTGTTGAAAACACCGCTTTAAAAGGGTAAAAATAAACGTCCGCCAGCGGATTTATTTTAATTACGGAAAAATTTCACTATTTTAAACCGCAACGGCTCTGAATTGCAAAGAGGAGGTTGCATTTCGTCAGTTGTCACCTGCCTTGCGGAGGTATGACAACAAGCGGAAGCCTAAACTCTATCGGCCAAGCCCATTTCATCTTGATCGGCTTGCCTCTCTGTATTCCCGGACTCCACTTCGGCAAAAGGCTGACGATGCATAACCTATCTTTTTAGAATCCAAAATTCGGCACTCAACTTAATTTCCCGTCTGTCATCCCACAACGATTGGAGAATCCGGTATCTTCCCGGAACCAATTCGCAGCAAGCTACTCGCACTATGGGCTCTTGACTCCTCCATCTTTCGCAAGCGTCTGGTTCAGAAGAGCCGCACGAGAAAAAACTTTTCCGCAAAAAACAGCCTTTTTCCGCAAGTTCCGCAACGCGAAAATCGCCGTTAAGCAATGTTAAAAAGGGCAATTTTTTCCGCAAGTTCCGCAAGTGATTTTTACAGGTTCCGCAATGCTTTCCTATGGAAAACAAAGGAAGTGACTGTCTTTATTTTTCCAAGTATCTATTCCAATTACTCACTGATATACAAGCAGCTTATTCCCCACGGATGTCTGTTTTATCTTTCGCTGAAATAAAACACAAGAGTAGCGTTTAAAAAGTTTCAGAGAAATTTGCGGAAAAAGTTTTTTTTGGAAATCGAAAAAACTTTTTCCGCACACGTTCTGATTTTTTTATAAGGGGGGGGGGGATTATGTTGATACAGCATCAAGCGGAACCATCGTTTTCTCAGGCACAAATCACCGGAGTCATAGTAACGACCGGGCAAGGTTATTAGTAACGACCAAGCGGAGTCGTTAGTAACGACCAAGCGAGGTTATTAGTAACAACCAGGCGAGGTTATTCCACAGAAATTCCGTACTTTTGCACTTCCAATACCAATTCATATAATATGGAACTAAAAGAACACTTTAAAGGCAAAATATTCGAACTGATTTCTGAAACAGCCGACGAACTCGGCTTGGAATGTTATGCCGTAGGTGGTTACGTGCGCGACATTTTCTTAAACCGCCCTTCTAAAGATATTGACATCGTTGTGGTGGGAAGCGGAATTGAAATAGCTCAGGCTTTCGGTAAAAAGTTAGGGAAAGGTGCCCATATAGCCGTATTCAAGAACTTCGGTACGGCGCAGGTGAAATACCGGGACACAGAAGTGGAGTTTGTAGGAGCACGCCGTGAATCGTACACTCACGACAGCCGAAAACCCATTGTAGAAAACGGAACACTGGAAGACGACCAGAACCGCCGCGATTTTACCATCAATGCCATGGCGGTTTGCCTGAACAAGGCTCGCTTCGGGGAACTGGTAGATCCTTTCGGAGGACTGGATGACTTGAAAGAGAGAACCATCCGGACACCGCTGGATCCGGACATTACCTTCAGTGATGACCCGCTACGCATGATGCGCTGTGTGCGTTTTGCCACGCAGCTGAATTTTTATATCGAAGACGATACCTTTACAGCACTGGAACGCAACCGGGAACGGATTAAAATCATTTCACGGGAACGCATCGCCGACGAATTGAATAAAATTCTGTTGTCGCCCATTCCGTCAAAAGGTTTTGTTGACTTAGACCGATGTGGGCTTCTGGAACTCATTTTCCCCGAACTGGTGGCACTCCAAGGAGTGGAAGTACGCAACGGACGTGGACATAAAGATAATTTCTACCACACATTAGAGGTAGTTGACAATATATCCAAAGTAAGCAACAACTTATGGCTGCGCTGGGCAACTTTATTACATGACATCGGAAAACCGCGGACCAAACGCTGGGAACCTCGTGCGGGATGGACTTTCCATAACCATAACTTCATCGGAGAAAAAATGATTCCGGAAATTTTCCGGAAAATGAAACTTCCCATGAATGAAAAGATGAAATATGTACAAAAGTTGGTCAGTCTGCATATGCGCCCCATTGTTATTGCCGACGATGTGGTTACCGACTCAGCTGTGCGCCGCCTGCTCTTTGAGGCCGGTGACGACATTGATGATTTAATGATGCTTTGTGAAGCCGACATTACCTCAAAAAACGAAGCCCGCAAGCAACGTTTCCTCGACAACTTCAAGCTGGTAAGACAGAAACTGAAGGACTTGGAAGAAAAAGACCGTATCCGTAATTTCCAGCCACCTGTAGATGGAGCAGAAATCATGCACGTATTCAATCTCCAGCCCTGCCGGGAAATCGGCAGCTTAAAGAGTTCTATCAAAGACGCTATCTTGGATGGGATAATCCCCAACGAACACGATGCTGCTTTTGAATATATGCTACAGAAAGCAAAGCAAATGGGATTGACTCCGGTTCATCTTTAACTTTTCAAATGACTAGACTATACAGACAAGGAACTAGGTCTCCATTCGAATGGCAACCTAGTTCCTAAAGCCTATCCACTTATATAAAACTTTTCGAAATCTCCAAAATAAAAAAGGCATTATAAATTCAAGTTATCCATTTAACCCATCCACAAGCCTTACAGCGAAGATTTTCTCGAATGAAATTCTCCAATTTAGAAAACCAAATATTTTTGCCGTTTTTATTTTCCAACTCTTTACTTATCTTTGTCCACGCTTTTCGGAACGGTAACAAAAGCGTTTCAAAAGGGAATGCCGTGAAAATCGGCAACAGTACCCGCTGCTGTGATTCTTGACGAACCGAGACCTGTTATAACAGCCACTGCAACGCCCGTTGCGGGAAGGTGGTTCCGGGGAGAGATCAGTCAGAAGACCTGCCGCCAAAAGCAAAGCTTATTTTAATGTTTTACCCTTAACAACAAATCGACAGACATGATGAATTTAGCTGAAATCTGCATTATCAAACGTGACGGAAAGCGGGAAGACTTTTCGCCAAGCAAAATTGCCAATGCCATCGGAAAAGCTTTTGAAGCTACCGGAATGACAGATCAGACAGAGGTCATTGAGAGTATCACCCAACAAGTTATCAATCATATCGGAAAGCCGACTATCGGGGTGGAGGAAATACAAGACCTCGTGGAAACGGAATTAATGAAAGTACAACCGGAGGTTGCAAAAAAGTACATCATCTACCGACAATGGAGAAATACGGAGCGTGAGCGCAAAACCCAAATCAAGCATATCATGGATGGCATCGTGGCGATTGACAAGAACGATGTCAATCTGAGTAATGCCAATATGTCAAGCCATACGCCTGCCGGACAGATGATGACTTTTGCTTCTGAAATAACTAAAGATTATACCTATAAATATTTGCTTCCCAAAAAGTATGCAGAAGCACATCAGTTGGGGGATATCCACATTCACGACTTGGATTATTATCCGACCAAGACAACGACTTGCATCCAATATGATTTAAACGACTTGTTTGAACGGGGATTCCACACGAAAAACGGAAGCATCCGTACGCCTCAGTCTATCCAAAGCTATGCCACACTGGCTACCATCATCTTCCAGACTAACCAGAATGAACAACATGGAGGACAAGCCATTCCTGCATTCGACTTCTTTATGGCAAAAGGAGTTCTGAAAACCTTCCAGAAATCGGTTTCCTCAACCCTTTCTTTCTTACTGGAAATAAAAGGGATAGACATTGATGACAAGCAACTGCTTGACTTAACAAGAAAAGAACTGTTGTCTATCCGCCCGGACGAAACTTCTAAAAAGAAGTTTTTAGAAGCCTTACAACAGCTTTCAATAGTCTTAACCGAAGAGAAACTTTCACACATCTTACATAAGGCTTATAATCAGACCCGAAAAGAAACCCATCAGGCAATGGAAGGATTCATTCATAACCTGAACACCATGCACTCTCGGGGAGGGAATCAGGTGGTTTTCAGTTCCATCAATTATGGAACAGACACCTCTGCCGAAGGACGTATGGTGATTGAAGAACTCTTGAAAGCTACCATTGAAGGATTAGGTTCTAGAGGAGAAGTGCCTGTGTTCCCTATTCAAATCTTTAAAATAAAAGACGGAGTTTCGTATTCGGAAACCGACTATCAAGCTGCCATGAATCATTTCGATGATGCCATGGAGGGCAAAATCAGTTTTGAAGCACCCAACTTCGACTTATTCTTGCAAGCCTGCCGTACTACAGCCAAGGCACTTTTCCCCAACTTCATGTTTTTAGACACTCCCTTTAACACACATGAAAAATGGGATGCAAACGACCCTCAGCGTTACCGCTATGAGTTGGCTACCATGGGTTGCCGTACCCGTGTCTTTGAAAATCTGAATGGAGAAAAGACTTCGTTAGGAAGAGGAAACCTGTCGTTTACCACCATGAATCTTCCGCGCTTAGCCATTGAAGCCCGCATCAAGGCTGAAAACCTCACAGAAGGAAACAACAAGGATGCCATCGAACGAGAAGCTAAAGAAATCTTCCTTAATTCTGTACAAGAAATGGCAGTCTTCATAGCCGAACAGCTTTATACCCGCTATCAGTACCAGCGCACGGCTTTGGCACGCCAGTTCCCGTTTATGATGGGAAATAATGTATGGAAAGGCGGAGGAGCACTGAATCCAAACGACGAAGTGGGCGACATACTAAAACAGGGAACCTTGGGTATTGGATTCATCGGAGGACACAACGCCATGGTAGCACTTTACGGACAAGGCCACGGGCACAGCCGCAAGTCATGGGACACACTGTATAAAGCAGTAGAGGTTATGAACAAAGTTGCCGATGAATACAAAGAAAAATACCATCTGAACTATTCGGTCTTGGCAACTCCGGCAGAGGGACTTTCAGGAAGATTTACCCGAATGGACAAACGCAAATATGGAGTCATAGAAGGCGTAAACGACCGCGACTATTATGTCAACTCATTCCATGTAGATGTAAAAGAACCTATCAGCATCATGGAAAAAATTAAATGTGAAGCTCCTTTCCATGCTTTAACAAGAGGAGGACATATCACCTATGTAGAACTGGACGGTGAAGCACAGAAGAACGTACGCTCCATTGCCAAGATTGTTAAAGTGATGCATGACGAGGGTATCGGATACGGCTCTATCAACCATCCGGTAGATACTTGCCACAACTGCGGATATAAAGGAGTAATCTATGATAAATGTCCGATATGCCGCAGCGAAAACATTCTCCGCATGCGACGCATTACCGGATATTTAACCGGCGACCTGAACAGCTGGAATTCGGCAAAACGGGCTGAAGAGCATGACCGGGTAAAACATAATTAAGCGTACCATCAGACATACATGTTACATTATTTATATACGTATCCGGAAACCATTGTAGACGGTGACGGCATCCGCTATTCCATTTACTTGGCAGGATGTAGCCACCGCTGCAAAGGTTGCCATAATCCTGAGTCGTGGAATCCTCATGCCGGGCATCCGCTTACCACGGAAGTTCTAAACCGCTTTATTGCTGAAATCAATAGTAACCCGCTATTAGATGGCATCACCTTCTCTGGAGGAGACCCGTTTTTCAACCCGGAGGAATTTCTGCCGGTACTAAAGCAAATAAAGGAACAAACCGGAATGAATATCTGGTGCTATACCGGGTACACGTATGAGGAGCTGAAAAAGGATCCGCTGCGATGTAAACTTCTCGCATATATTGATGTGCTGGTAGACGGGAAGTTTATCCAAGAGCTTTATTCTCCGCTTTTAGAATTTAGAGGAAGCAGCAATCAACGCATTATCAAAACGAGAGAAATTAACATTTAAGCCCTCTGAAGGCATTTTTAGTTAACAAAAACACAAGTTCAAACAGGCTGTTTTTATGTTGTAGCGCATGTTTCTATCTGTGCATCCCCTCTCAAGCGGCTCAACAGATACATTCTTGACATAAATCATGAAAACAGCCTTTTTAATAAAAAACAGATATCAAAGTATTGCCAATTAACCAGAAATGCATACCTTTGTATCGTGGTTGTGAAACCAAGATATAATTAAAACACAAAGGTATTAGACTTATATTAAGATTAAGGTAATTACAAGGTATTAGATTAAATTAAGGTATTAGATTTATTATTAGTTTTATAAAGGTATTAGATTAAAAAGGTAAAAGTTTTCAGGAATAGGTTTGAAATAGGTTAAAAAGAACTTCAGGTAAAAAAAAAGATTAGGATAACAAAACCTCATTCGAATCTACAAGATGCAAAGAACCCTTAAATGGGGGGTTCTTTAGGAAGGCAGCGGGTGTTCAGACAGAACATACGCTTTTTTTATTTTTAACCCTACCCCCTCTATTGAAAAAAAAGAAAAACCGGTTCACTTCTGATTTAATCGGCAGAAATCAACATTGCTTCTGTTTTTTTACTAACTTCGCAACAAGACAAACCGATAAATAATTTATGAAACTAAACAAGTTAATCGCTCTGCCTCTCTTTATGGCACTGTTCAGTTGCAACAGCGATGAAAAAAAAGCAGAAGAACTATTCCAACGCGCAGAATCTTCTTTCGCAACAGGTGATTACAGTCTGGCCAAGCTACAGATTGACAGTATCCGTACCCTTTATCCCAAAGCCTTCGAAGTAAGAAAAGCCGGCATCAAACTCATGCAGCAGGTTGACTTACAGGAGCAGCAGAAAACTTTGGTATACTTAGACAGCGTCATGGCTGTAAAACAGGCTTCGCTTGATTCTATCAAAGGAAACTTTGTACTTGAAAAAGATACGGCTTATCAAGAAGTGGGAAATTACTTCTACCCTACCCAGACGGTAGAAAAAAACATTGGACGGTCTTTCTTGAGAGGACAGGTCAATGAACGGGGCGAAATGTCTATCACTTCCATTTACTGCGCCGGAGGAAAACTTCATCACCGGGCTGTGAAAGTAAGCGTGGATGACTTGTTTGCCGAAACGCCCATTTCTCCTGACTGCTATGAAACTACCGACTTGGGAAAAGCCATCGAAAAAGCTGACTATAAATTAGGTGCCGACGGAGGTGTGATTGCTTTCATCACAGCCAATCAGGATAAAAAAAGAATACGCTTAGAGTTTATAGGTGACCGCAATTATAAAACAACCATGCAGCCCAATGACATAAAAGCGATTGCAGAACTGAGCCGACTGGCACAAGTTTTATCCAGTATCGAAGCAATAAAAAAAGAGCAGAATGAAGCCAATCTGAAAATTCGCTTTGTCAACCGGAAAATAGAAGAAGCAGCCACGAACAGTGCTGCCAACTAACTTCCACCCTCCACCCGGACACAGAATAAAATGAAAAAGGTATATCCTTATGCCGCAAAAAAACAGTTCCTGCTACATTCATTGACAGCAGGAACTGTTTTTTTTAAAAGAATATCTTCCTCTAACTTATCACCGCAAATGAGCGGCAACTTTCTTCCAATCCACTAAATTCCAAAATGCCTCTACAAAAGCTGCGCGCCGGTTACGGTAATCAATATAATAAGCATGTTCCCATACATCGAGCGTAAGAACAGGCTGAAGCCCCTTACGCAACGGATTGCCTGCATTCGACTCACTTACAATTTGCAAATGCCCGGTTTCATCAACAGCCAGCCACACCCAGCCTGAGCCAAATAGACCGAGCGCAGCTTTCGTAAATTGCGCTTTAAATTCTTCTACCGAACCAAAATCACGTGCCAACGCATCCGACAAACAAGCTGGAATTTCAACCGGAGAAGGAGTTAAGTGCTCAAAGAAAAAAGTATGATTCCACACCTGAGCTGCATTATTGAAGATGCCTCCATCGGCTTTTTTTATCATCTCCTCCAAACCACAATGCTCAAATGGTGTGTCCGGTATCAACTTATTCAAGTTATCCACATAGGTTTGAAGATGCTTTCCATAATGGAACTCCAATGTTTCCTTGCTCATTCCTGGAGCTAATTCTTCCTTCTTATAAGGAAGTTCAGGCATTACATGTATCATAATCGTAGTTTTTTAAGGTTACTTACTATATATAAAACACCCATCTGTCTGAAAGGTTCTTAACTTACACGTTATTCTTCAACAATCAAAGTTAGTAAATAGCAAGAAAAATGTCAAATTTAAAGGAAACTTTTCAAAGAAACAGCATCGAAATTCATTTCTATATCCGTAAACCAAGCCAAAAAAGCAAATGAACTTTCCAGATTCACTTAAAACTGCTAATTTTGCAGTTCCAAAAAAGAGAACCTACTTGAATAATAGAACAAGAAGAATGAAGAAAAACTTTCTGAAAGTACAATCAGTTGCCTTTATTGCAATGCTTTTCCCTCTCAGCTTAAAAGCCCAGGACAAGGTGGAAGCTCACATCGGAGCGGATATTGTCAGTGGATACATCTGGCGCGGACAAGACTCCGGAAACATCAGTATCCAGCCGGAAATATCGCTGGGATACAAAGGGTTTTCAATCACTGCATGGGGCTCTGTGGGATTTGACAAAGAGGATGCAAAGGAATTAGATTTAACCTTAGGTTATGAATATAAAGGATTCAGCATCTCTGTTACTGACTACTGGTATGACGGCGGACCAGGTTTCTTCCATTTTGGAGCAACCAATACCAATCATACCTTTGAGGCACAAATCGGTTATGATTTCGACTTCCTTGCCATCAACTGGTATACAAACTTTGCAGGGAATGACGGATTGACCGCCAACGGCAACCGGGCTTACGCATCGTATATTTCCCTGTCTGCCCCCTTCCGCTTGGGAGGATTAGACTGGACAGCCGAAGTTGGCGCAACTCCATGGGCGAACAGCTACTATAATGCCAACAAAGGAGGAGCCAACGGGTTTGAGGTGGCAGATGTAAGCATCAGTGCAGCTAAAGAGATAAAAATAACCTCTCATTATGCTCTTCCAGTTTCAGCCAAACTAACCTGGAACCCTGCCACAGAAGATACTTACTTTGTTTTCGGAATCAGTTTCTGACAATAAATCCACAAAAAATTCCCTGTTACAGCGGATGCAACAGGGAATTTCTATTTTAATTGAGGTATATCCCACCTCATTTACTTATCCACATATATCAACAAGACAAGAACTTATCTTGCAGCAAAAAACAAAGACGCTCCGTTTACGGCACGCACCTCTGCCACACCTTGCACGTCGGGATTTACGGTCATCGGAGTACCGTCTTGCTGTTTGAATGTAACCGTTCCGTCTTCATTCATGGTAATCAGTTCAAAACTTTGTCCTTCAGCTTCCGCACTCCAAGTACGGTTTTCTTTATTATAAACCAAATCCAATGATTTATCTTCTTCGCCTTTCTTTGTTATGGTATAACCATCTTCATTGGTACGCACCAAGTATTCCCCATTTTCTCCTTTTACGGTCTTTATAGTTCCTATTTCAGCTACCGGATTTGAGCCCGACCAAAACTCAATAGAGTTAATCACTAAAATATCGGCAAGGTAAGCCACTTCATAAACAGGAATAACATGAAATGCAAAAAACACGATTTCGTTTACAAACTTATTCCCGATTCCTTGATTCCATCCTTTCAGGCTATTCCAAAGTCCAAAAGAACCTATACACGAAGAAAGCATCAAACTGCCCCCCAAAACGGTACAAACCGCAAGTCTCTTAAAGTTTTTCATGGTTTTCAATCTCTTTTAAAGTTATCTCTTTATTACAATTGCTTACAAAGTTAAAACTTATTTTGTATCATAAAAGCATAATGGCAAAAAAATCGTATCTTTGTCACGTTTTTTTTCAATAACAGATAAAAATTTAATCACATAAAAAGAATGAAAGAACAAATTCAAAGAAAACTTAATGACTCGTGGGCAACCCGCTGGGGGGCACTGTCGATCGTTGCTTTCACCATGATGGCAGCGTATTATGTAAATGATGTTACCGCTCCGTTAAAAACCATGCTTGAAACCGATCTGGGATGGAACAGTAGTGAATTCGGGCTTTTCACCGGAGCCTATAGTTTTTTAAATGTCTTCTTTTTGATGCTGATTTGGGGAGGACTGATTCTTGACCGCTTCGGAATCCGCTTTACCGGACGTTTGGCTACCATTCTTATGGTAGTAGGAACAGGTATCGAATACTATGCCATGACGCAAATGGTAGGCGATACTTCCACTATATTAGGATATAAGGCAAGCGTATTCGTAGCCTCAACCGGATATTCCATTTTCGGAGTAGGAGCTGAGGTAGCCGGAATTACGGTTACCAAGATTATCGCAAAATGGTTCCACGGCAAAGAAATGGCAACCGCCATGGGGGTACAAGTTGCCTTGGCTCGTGTAGGTTCACAGGCTGCATACGGGGTAGCTATTCCTATTGCACGTGCATATGAAATCACAATGCCTATTCTAATCGGTCTGATTTGTCTGGTAGGCGGACTGATTGCTTTCTTTGCATTTGCCGTTCTCGACAAAAAGCTGGACCAACAGATTGAAAGTTCTGTAGAAGAATCTCCCGAAGACAAGTTCTCCTTTAAAGATGTAAAGCACATCTTGTCTAATCCGGGATTCTGGCTGATTGCCTTACTGTGCGTATTGTTCTATTCTTGCGTATTCCCTTTCCAGAAATATGCCTCTGAACTGATGATCAGTAAGTATCAGATTGACGAAAGTGTAGCGGGTTTCTTTGCCGGACTTCCTGCCTTGGGAGCCCTCTTCCTTACACCTGTATTCGGGGGTATGGTTGACCGCCGCGGCAAATCGGCTTCTATCATGATGTTAGGAGCAGGAATGCTAATCTGTGTACACTGCATCTATGCCATGCCTTTCATTACAAGTTCAATGGTAGCTATTGTGCTGATGATCATATTGGGAATTGCCTTTTCACTCGTTCCGTCTGCCATGTGGCCTGCAGTGGCTAAGATTTTCCCGGTACACCAGTTAGGTACGGCTTATGCCCTGATTTTCTTTATACAGAATATCGGTTTGTGGGGCATTCCTACTCTAATTGGAATCGTTCTCGACAAATTCTGTATCGTAGGAACAACCGAAACCGGAGCAAACAGCTATGATTATACCCTGCCTATGTGTATTTTCACCGGACTTGCCATCTTGTCTCTGTTAGTGGCCTTTGCTTTAAAAGCTGCCGACAAGAAATATGGATATAAGCTGGAGGAGGCTAACATTCAGAAGTAACTCCGCTGCAAATAATCATTTCAGGAAAAACGCCTAATCGTTTTACTTTAAATGCCTAATCATTTCAAGTAAAACGATTAGGCGTTTTTTTATGAAAATATGTTTTTTCCCTCCTCTCGGACTTTTTTACTATAACTTTGGACTATTCTTCCATCTCTTATCAACATTTCATTCTACCTTTACACCTCAGATAAACTTAAAAACAAGACACCATGAAACGACTGTATCCACTTATTTCTTTATTCTGCCTATTGTCTTTGCCTGCATGGGGACAAGGCTATTGTCCCAAGAATGCTTGCAGCAACTTTAAGGGCAAAGAAATTTACATTCCAAAAGATTTGCAGAAAATGGATTTACAAGACAGCACATCGCTATGGAGTTATCACCGGATGTGTTGCACCGATAATTTAGCTATTTTCTGGCAAAAAGGATTTGGAAACGATTTGGCCAATCCTCCTCAGTTGGAAGGAAAAGAAATGAAAGTAGACTTAAAAAACTTATCCGAGAAACTGGAGCATTTCTATACTTTTTTCCGCGACAGCCTGGGGTTTTCTAAGCCCGGTTCGAACTGCGACCGCTATCGCATGATGGTCATGCTGAATTATTCACTTGAAGGAACAGCTTATGGAGGAGACTATGACGGAGTAATCGGTGGATTATGGGCGGCTCCGAACCGTCTTCAAGACGAACGCCTCAACTGTGTAGCACATGAATTAGGACATAGCTTTCAGGCACAAATTACCTGCGACGGTGAAGGAGAAGCCTGGGGAGGATGCGGATTTTTTGAAATGGCTTCACAATGGATGCTATGGCAAGTAAACCCCGACTGGCAAACCGATGAACGCTTTCATTGGGAAGCATTTACCCGATTATCACATAAAGCTTTCCTCCACTTGGAAAACATCTATCATTCGCCTTATGTATTAGAGTATTGGGGTACAAAGCACGGACGTACCATCATTGCAGAATTGTTTCGCCAGGGAAAAAGAGGGGAAGACCCGGTCATTACGTACAAGCGTATGACTCAGCTGTCTCAGGAAGCCTTCTGTGATGAAATGTTCGATGCCTGCCGGCATTTCATCAATTGGGACTTTAAACGTGTATGGAAAAACACCCGTCCCTATGCCAACCAATATACCTGTAAAATGAATCACTTAAGAAACGGCTGGTACCAGGTGGCTCCCGAAAACTGTCCCGAAAACTATGGATTCAATGCAATTCCGTTAACAGTTCCCGAACCGGGAAGCAAAATCAACCTTACTTTCGAAGGAATTACCCAGCCTTCGTCCGAATATTCTTCCGTACACCCTTCCAAGGCAGGATGGCGTTATGGATTTGTGGCAGTAACCAGCGAAGGAAAAAGTATTTATGGTAACATGAGCCGCGATAAAAAAGGGAAATTAAGTTTTACTCTACCGGCAGACAAAAGGCTATCACACTTATGGCTTGTAGTGATGGGAGCACCTGCCGAACATTGGATGAACCCAAGTCCGGACAGCAACCAAAAAGATGCCCAATGGCCATACCGCATCAAACTAAACGGAACCGAACCGCAATCTGCCGTCTGAAAAAGGCTCCAGCTTTACATTCTGACGCAAGCCAACTCAAGCAAAGTGAAAATAGAACCGACGAAAATATATTTTCACTAAATTTGTCGTACTATATAATTGATAAACTTAAAAACTCAAAATCAAACCATGTTTTCAAAAGAAACCTATATCAATCGCCGGAATGCCTTGAAGCACAGCGTTGGCTCCGGAATTTTACTCTTCTTAGGAAATGACGAAAGCGGTATGAACTATGAAGATAACACATATCCCTACCGACAAGACTCTTCTTTCCTTTACTTCTTCGGCTTATCGTATGCCGGACTGGCTGCCGTTATTGATATTGACGAAAACCGAGAAATCATTTTCGGAGACGAACTAAGCATTGACCACATTGTATGGATGGGTACACAGCCTACCCTGCACGAAAAAGCTCAACGTGTAGGCATCGACAGCACCCAGCCTGCAGCAGATCTGAAAGCCTATCTTGAAAAAGCGATAGCAAAAGGACAAACCATTCATTACCTGCCCACATACCGCGCTGAACACCGCCTGAAGTTATTTCACCTGCTCAACATCAAACCTGGAGAAGAACAACCCTCAATCTCCTTCATTAAAGGAGTGGTCAATCTGCGCAACTACAAGACAGATGAAGAGATTACTGAAATTGAACGAGCATGTGATGTCACTGCGGAAATGCACCTTGCGGCAATGCGCTGCCTACGCATCGGTATGAAAGAGCATGAAGTATCGGCTGCACTGGAAGCTGTGGCTCAAGCCAATGGATGTACTTTATCATTCCCCACCATCGCTACCGTATGCGGACAAACATTGCATAACCATTATCACGGTCACACGGTAAAAGAAGGAGATATGCTGCTGGTAGATGCCGGTGCTGAGACTCCGATGGGGTATGCTGGCGATATGTCATCAACCATCTGTGCCGGCAAGAAATTCTCTACCCGACAAAAAGAAATCTACGATATACAGGTTGCTTCGCATTTAGCTGCTGTAAACGCATTAAAACCGGGAGTTCCGTTCAAAGATATATATGAACTTTCTTGCCGGGTTATTTGCGAAGGACTCAAAGACCTCGGAATTATGAAAGGGGATGCAGCCGAAGCGGTAGCTGCCGGAGCTCATGCCATGTTCTTCCCTTGCGGATTAGGTCACATGATGGGACTGGATGTACACGATATGGAAAATCTGGGTGAAGTATGGGTAGGATATAACGGACAGCCTAAAAGCACGCAGTTCGGACGCAAGTCACTCCGACTGGCTCGCCCGCTTGAACCGGGATTTGTATTGACCATCGAACCCGGTATCTATTTCATTCCTGAACTGATAGACTACTGGAAAGCAGAAAAGCGTTTTGCCGACTTCATTAACTACGATAAACTGGAAACGTATCGCGACTTTACCGGACTACGCAATGAGGAAGATTACCTAATCACAGAAACCGGAGCACGACGCTTAGGCAAGAAAATACCATTAACAACTGAAGAAGTGGAGGCTCTGCGATGAAAAATGACAATAAAGCAATCGTGTATGCCTGTCTGGCTGTATTAAGTTGGTCAACCGTTGCCACTGCTTTCAAAGTGGCTCTACGCAGTCTTACCTATTTCGAACTACTTCTGGTGGCCAGTTTAACTTCACTGGTGATATTTACTGTTCTCCTTACATTTCAGCGCAAGTGGAAACTCGTATGTAGCTTGTCAGCCAAGCAATGGGGCTATTTTGCCGGGATGGGACTGCTGAATCCGGTGGCTTATTATCTCAGCCTATTCAGTGCTTATTCACTGCTTCCGGCTCAAGTGGCTCAGCCCATCAACTATGCGTGGCCCATTGTGTTGCTCATTCTGCTGGCTCTCTTTGCCGGACAGCCTATTCCCAAGAAAAAATACATCGGAATGTTTGTCTCGCTGGCAGGAGTCGTACTCATCTCTGTCGGAACAGGAAGTGCAGGCAATATGAGCATTTCTCCCACCGGACTGCTGTTAGCCGCACTCAGTGCTGTTTTATGGGCTACTTACTGGATGATTAACAATAAACAAAAAGACTCTACAGACAGCAGCGTAGTCTTGTTTATGACTTTCCTCTTTGGATCAATGTACCTGCTGGCTGGGGCCGCAGTAGTTGGAGTAAACTTGCCAACGCTGACAGGAGTTTTATCGGGTATGTACGTAGGAGGATTTGAAATGGGTATTCCTTTTATTTTCTTCGGACTGGCCATGCGAAAGACTTCGAACCCTGCTCTGATCAACCAGCTGTGCTATCTTTCACCTTTCATGTCATTGTTCTTCATCGCGGTAATTTTAGGAGAACAAATCGTGTTTACCACCTACATCGGACTGGCACTCATCGTGCTTGGCATTGTCTTCAATCAATACTTTGTCCGCGAAAAATAAAAGCATCCTCCTCCGTCTGGCTTCCTATCCAGACGGAGGAGTTTTTCTGATTCACACAGGAAGCGCTCAAACCTTACTCACCCAACTGCCGGACAAACTTCCCCTTGGGAGTATGAAGGTAAATGGGAGGAACTCCTTCGTACGTCCATTCTTCCTTGTTGTTCCCTTTTGTTACAATAACCTTAAAATTACCTTCGTCCACCCTATACGAGTAACCGGAAGTTTTTGTAATTTCGTAAACTACGCCGTTCATATCTTCCTTGAACTGTTCAAATGTTCTATCTGATTCAAACTTAATAACCTCATATTTAGAATAAGAGGTATCTAATGCCTGCTTCCACAAGGTATTCGAAAAAAAGTCTTGCGGAACTTCATCGTCGTCATTACAAGAAGCAAACACAAACGGAAGGCAAAGAGCTAATGATAAAACGATTTTTTCCATGTGAATAAAATTTAAAGTCCATAATTATATATTTGATTTAAATCTTATAGCAAGTTATTGATTTAGCATATAGCAAAACATACGGAAGAAAGTCTAGCTTTTGGATTATTATCTCTATCGAAAAATACTAAATTATTTATGATTATAAAAAAGTTGGTCCACATATCTCCTGTCTTTTATTCTTTTTTAACAATCCCCCCCCCCAAAAAAACAACAAGCACCTATCTTCAATTACTCTCCCACTAACTTATTTCATTCCATAAAAATCTCTTCGCAACAAACATTCATATTCAACAAACTAATTATTAACGTAATCTTTATAGGCAAGTTCACTTATTAAATCTTCTTATATAACAAAACGAAATGACAACAAACTTTTTCTTTCAAAAATAAAGCATTTTAGCCAATAGTAATAAAAAAGGAAGCAGTCAAACTATCCCTTTCACTTCTCAGCGAAGTAAAAAGCACAGACGGTCGCCCTCGCTTTCCGCCTCATCATACGTAAACCCTTCCCACTCAAACTGCTTCAGATCATCCGGACACTCTATCCGGTTTTTCAGAATAAAACGCGTCATTTCTCCGCGGCACATCTTGGCATAAACCGTCACCACAACCAACTTGCCGTTTTTCCATGTATAGAACTCCGGTGTAACGACCCGCACTTCCCGGCACACCCGTTTCCAGTCGAACAAATCCTTCATTTCGCCGCTTGCCAAATTCACCAGCACGCCTCCGTTCCGTTTTATCTCCCCGATAAAGAAATCGGTCAACAAGGGTTTCCAGTAGTCGAACATCGTCACTCCTCCCCTCTCGGGCAACTTCACATCGCCTTCCATCCGGTAGTTCCGAATCAAATCAAGCGGACGGAGCAATCCATATAAGAACGAGGTTATCAACAGATGGTCTTGCGCATACGAAAAGTCCTCGGGAGTAAAATCTGCCGGATGGATGCGCTTGAACACCATTCCGGTATAAGAAAGCAAAGCTGGAAGTTGCTTTCCATCATCGGAAAGGAAATCATGATAGCGTATATAGTTTTCGGCTGCCAGTTTCTGATTAATCCGCAACACCTTACTTAAATCGTCTGCACCATATTGAGCCATATCTATGGCGTTTTGCTTGGCTTCTTCGGCAAAGTGGGGCTCCGACGTAAAAGGTACGTTCACCCGCGAACGGTCGGTCATAGTCTTGGCACATGAAATGAATGTTAGCATAGGTTTGAGTTTATAAGTTTGTAAGTTGTTGAGTTTTTGAGTTTATAGGTTTTTAAGTTATTAAATCCCCTTTCGTTAAATCTCTTTACAAAGATACACTTCCCAATGGAATTTCACCAAGAATCGAATATCTTTGTCGGCATAACATATAAAAACCATACGAGTATGAAACTGATGAAATTAGGAAGCTTGCTGCTCATGCTATTGATAGCCGTGGGCGTAAAAGCACAAGAAGCAAGTACAGAGAAAGTGAAAATCGGTGATCCGATGCCAGCCATTACCCTTCACTCGGAGGTGTACGGTAAGGTTACTCCGGCAGACTTGAAAGGGAAAGTGGTATTGGTAAGTTTGTTTGCCACATGGTGTCCTCCGTGCCAGCTGGAGCTTGCTGATATTCAAAAATCTTTGTATCCCAAATATAAAGACAACCCGAAATTCAAGTTGCTGGTGATAGGCAGGGAGCATACGGATGCCGACCTGACTAAATACAACAAACGGAAGAATTTCTCTTTCCCTCTTTATCCCGACCCCAAGCGTAAAGTATTCTCGCTCTTTGCCGACCAGAGCATTCCACGTGCCTACCTGTTCGGAAAAGACGGCAAACTGATTTATACTTCTTCAGGCTACTCGAAAGAAGAATTTCAAGAGCTGATGAAAACCATTGAAGGGGCATTGTAAATCATCAAAAAAACGTCAAGACGTTTGAAACCGAACGTCTTGACGTTTTTTTAAATGCCTTGACGTTTTAGTTCAAACGTCAAGGCGTATTTTCTTAGACTAACCAGCTTATTTATATTCCTGCCAGCTCTTTATCTGAATATCTTCCTGCTTCATCTTGCAGAATGCTTCAATAAATGCTTTTGCCAAACGGGCATTGGTCATCAACGGAATATTGTGATCAATCGCTCCACGACGGATACGGTATCCGTTAGTCAACTCGCGCTTCGTATGGTTCTTCGGAATGTTGACAATCAAATCAAACTTGTGGTCGGCAATCATCTTCATCACATTGTTCTCTGCATTCGGACGTTCATCCGGCCAGAATACCGGTGTGGTAGGAATGCCGTGCGAGTTCAAGAAGGCTGCCGTACCGGCTGTGGCATAAATATCATAGCCCTTACTGCTCAGCAACTGACTTGCATCGAGCAAATCAACTTTCGACTTCGTTGCACCTGAAGAGAAGAGTACCGATTTTTTCGGAATCTTATAACCGGTTGCAATCAAGGCATTCAACAATGCCTCGCTAAAGTCATCACCCAAACAGCCTACTTCACCGGTTGACGACATGTCAACGCCCAATACCGGGTCGGCATTCTGCAGACGGGCAAACGAGAACTGAGAAGCTTTCACACCGATACGGTCAATATCGAATGCCGATTTATCGGGCTGTGAATAAGGAGCATCGAGCATGATGCGTGTAGCTGTTTCAATGAAATTGCGTTTCAATACTTTTGAAACGAACGGGAAGCTACGTGACGCACGAAGGTTACATTCAATTACTTTCACCTCGTTCTTGCGTGCAAGGAACTGGATGTTAAACGGACCGGAAATGTTCAGTTCTTTAGCAATCTGACGGCTTATCTTCTTAATCTGACGAGCGGTAGAGAAGTAAATCTGCTGCGCCGGGAATACCAGAGTTGCATCGCCCGAGTGAACACCGGCAAACTCTACGTGTTCTGAAATGGCATATTCTACCACCTCACCGTTTTGTGCCACCGCATCAAACTCGATTTCTTTGGTTTCCTGCATAAACTGAGAAACGACTACCGGATATTCTTTCGATACTTCGCTTGCCATCTGCAAGAAGCGTTCCAGCTCTTCCTGATCGTAGCACACGTTCATAGCGGCACCACTGAGCACGTACGACGGACGTACCAATACCGGATAACCCACCTTCTGAACGAATGCTTTCACATCGTCCAGGCTGGTAAGTTCCTGCCAAGCCGGCTGGTCGATGCCCAACTGGTCAAGCATAGCCGAGAACTTGTTACGGTTTTCTGCACGGTCGATTGAAAGCGGTGAGGTTCCCAGTACCGGAACCGACTGGCGATACAGCTTCATAGCCAAGTTATTCGGAATCTGTCCACCCACTGAAACAATCACGCCGTTAGGCTGTTCCAAATCAATCACATCGAGTACGCGTTCAAACGAAAGTTCATCAAAATACAGACGGTCACACATGTCATAATCCGTAGAAACGGTTTCCGGATTATAGTTAATCATGATGGCCTTATATCCCAACTTACGGGCTGTCTGAATAGCATTCACCGAACACCAGTCGAACTCAACCGATGAACCGATGCGATAAGCACCTGAGCCGAGTACAACAACCGAACGGTCGTTTTTATAATAGTTCACATCATAACCTTCTACGGCGTAAGTCATATAAAGGTAGTTGGTCAGTTCCGGATGTTCAGAAGCTACTGTATTGATGCGTTTCACAGCCGGAAGGATACCCAGTTTCTTACGGTATGCACGTACTTCCAGATTTTCCTTCTCCATGTTACCGTCGGCTGGCTTCAATACAAAGCGGGCAATCTGGAAATCAGAGAAACCTAAAACTTTCGCTTCGCGGAGCACCTCGACAGGAAGTTCTTCCAGAGAATTATACCCCTGTAATTTCGCCTTATAATCAACAATGTTTTTCAACTTGCCGATAAACCAAGGATCAATCTTAGTCAAGTCAACGATACGTTCAATGCTGTAACCTTCTTCCAATGCCTGGGCAATGGCAAAGATACGAAGGTCGGTCGGGTTTGCCAGTTCGTCATCCAAGTTCTCGAACTTCGTATGGTCATTTCCCACAAAACCGTGCATACCTTGTCCAATCATACGCAAGCCCTTCTGGATGATTTCTTCAAACGAGCGTCCGATAGACATGATTTCACCTACCGATTTCATGCTTGAACCGATGCGGCGAGATACACCTGCAAACTTGGTCAAGTCCCAACGGGGAATCTTGCAAATCAAATAATCAAGCGATGGAGCTACATAAGCTGAATTAGGTGTACCCATTTCACCGATTTCATCCAAGGTATATCCCAATCCGATTTTAGCTGCAACAAAAGCCAACGGATATCCAGTCGCCTTAGAAGCCAAAGCGGATGAACGACTCAAACGGGCATTCACCTCAATTACACGATAATCGTTTGTATCGGCATTGAACGCATACTGGATATTACATTCACCCACAATGCCTAAGTGACGGATGCACTTGGTTGAAAGTTCCTGCAACATAGTAACCTGTGCCTCTGTCAACGAACAAGTAGGAGCTACAACGATTGACTCACCGGTATGGATGCCCAGCGGGTCAAAGTTTTCCATGCTTGCCACTGTGAAGCAATGGTCGTTTGCATCGCGGATAACCTCAAACTCGATTTCCTTCCAACCTTTCAGTGACTCTTCCACCAAGATTTGCGGAGAGAAAGTGAAAGCACTTTCAGCCAGTTCAACAAACTTTTCTTCATTCGGACAAATACCGCTGCCCAAACCTCCCAAAGCATAAGCGGAACGAATCATCACCGGATAACCGATACGGCGAGCTGCAGCCAGTGCAGCCTCCATCGTTTCTACTGCCTCGCTGACGGGAGTCTTCATTTCGATTTCATCCAGTTTTTTAACAAAGAGGTCACGGTCTTCGGTGTACATAATCGCCTCAACCGAAGTTCCCAGAACTGCTACATTATATTCTTTCAACACACCGCTCTGGTAAAGTTCAGTACCGCAGTTCAGCGCAGTCTGTCCGCCGAAAGCCAACAAGATTCCGTCCGGACGTTCTTTCTTGATGATTTCAGTAACAAAATAAGAAGTTACAGGCAGAAAATAAACCTGATCGGCAATGCCATCCGAGGTCTGGATAGTCGCAATGTTCGGATTAATCAGAACAGAACGAATGCCTTCTTCACGCAAAGCCTTCAATGCCTGCGAACCTGAATAGTCGAACTCGCCTGCCTGACCGATTTTCAGTGCGCCTGATCCCAGAACCAGGACTTTTTTTAATTCTTTTTTCATCGTGGTAGATATTTGATTTGTAGTTTTTTCTGACAAAAGCCTTCTCTGAACATGGTTTCACAACACAACATATGCTTCACTTCAGAGGCACTTTACTGCAAAGAAACAACTTATTTTGAAGAAAACAAAGTATTTACCAAACGAATGTTTTCAAAGTTTTTACCAAGGTTGTCTTACTTCATCTATATGCTTTTATGACAAAACTGGCTTCCATTTTCTTCAGTTCCCTGCAAGCCTTACCAAATGAAACTTTCTGATTTTATCAATCAGCTGTTTTTCAGCCATCTATATCAAAACAAACTTCCCTTTCTTTCCTCATAAAACAGAGCATATTAAAGATAAATAACAATAGGATGTACAATCAACGACATAAAAGTAGTATATTTGTAACCATACGCTCAAACAGAGCAGTGGGAATCCGCTTATCTGTTGTTTATACCCAACCACTATCATAACCACCAACGTATTACATTCATATTAGCTGTTGCGTATTTATAAAAACAAGAAAGGAATCAATTATGAAAACATCTTTTGTATGGACCATCGCCTTATTCATGATGGCAAGCTGCAACTCGGCTCAGAAAAATAATACTCAAGCTGAAAATGAAGAAATAAAGACTGAAGAAACTGTTGCACCTGCTATTGCTTATGGCACCTATACTGGCACTCTGCCAGCTGCCGACTGCGAAGGTATCAAAACAATATTAACCATCAATGAGGATAAAACTTATAAACTCATCAGTGAGTATATCGGAGTAAAAGATGGGACTTTTGAGACTTCAGGAGTTTATAATCTAATCAATAATACACTCATCGAATTGGTCACTCCTTCTTCCGGAGAAAAAAACTATTACAAAGTATTAGACGAAAACCAAGTGATGCTATCGGATAAAGAAGGAACCGTCAACGACGGTACACTGGCCGAACATTATATCTTGAAAAGAAACTAAAGAAAAACTTTTTAAAGCCAGAAAATCAGGCAAAAGCTTGCTTTGGGCTTGGTACAGTTCTCACCTTTCCCTATCTTTGCCCCAGTTTTCACAAACAAATTATTCCAACATCATGAAAAAAGAAAAAATTATACTGACCGGTGACCGCCCTACCGGCAAACTGCATATCGGACATTATGTGGGTTCACTGCGCCGCCGCGTGGAACTTCAGAACTCAGGGCTTTACGACAAAATCTTTGTTTTTGAAGCAGACGGACAAGCTTTAACAGACAACATTGATAATCCTGAAAAGGTACGTCAGAATGTTATTGAAGTTGCACTCGATTACTTAGCCGTAGGGTTGGATCCTGCTAAGTCAACCATCTTTATCCAGTCGCAGATTCCTGAACTGTGCGAATTAAGCTTTTACTTCATGGACTTGGTAAGTGTTTCACGCTTGCAGCGTAATCCTACAGTAAAATCGGAAATCCAGATGCGTAACTTTGAAACCAGTATTCCTGTAGGTTTCTTTACTTACCCTATCAGTCAAGCTGCAGATATTACTGCTTTCAAGGCAACCACCGTTCCTGTGGGCGAAGACCAGGAGCCTATGATTGAGCAGACTCGTGAAATTGTCCGCCGCTTCAATCACATCTATGGTGAGACTTTGGTAGAACCCGAAATCCTGCTGCCAGACAATGCCGCCTGCTTGCGTTTGCCGGGAACCGACGGAAAAGCAAAAATGAGTAAATCACTGGGAAACTGTATCTACTTGTCCGATTCAGCCGATGAAGTTGAAAAGAAAGTAAAGAGCATGTACACTGACCCTACTCACATCAAAGTAAGCGATCCGGGCAAGCTGGAGGGAAATACCGTATTTACTTACCTTGATGCATTCTGCCGCCCCGAACATTTTGAGCGCTATTTACCTGACTATCCAAACCTGGACGAACTGAAAGGGCATTATACACGCGGAGGATTAGGTGACATGAAGGTGAAAAAATTCCTCGGAGCTATCATGCAGGAAGAGTTGTCGCCCATCAGAGAACGTCGTAAAGAATTTGAAAAAGACATTCCGGCTGTCTATGATATGCTGAAAAAAGGATGCGAGGTAGCTCGTGAAGCTGCAGCACAAACCATGGATGAGGTACGCCGTGCCATGAAGATTAATTATTTTGATGACAATCTCCTTATCACCGAGCAAGCTAAACGTTTCGCTGAATAATATAATTGACAGAAAATTTACCCTTGATGAATAAAAGCACGGAGGTGTTATCTGAAGCAGTATCTGTATTATATAGGAGAACTCGCTCATAAAACACCTCCGTGCTTATTTCTTGCATTTGCTACTACATCCCGCTTGTGAATGAAATACTTACTCCCAGCAACCCTATGCTTAAACGGAATTTTATTACTCGACGGTAATTGCCGAAGACAAGAAACAACCACTTCTTTCCCATTCTCTCTGGAAAACAACACCTCTATGGTTACAGACCACTCCGTTATGCCCTCACTTGGGTAAAACAGACAAGAAAGACAGGAATTTTCCTTCATCCGAAAAAGAAAATGCACTTTTTTCAAAGAAAAACTTCACAAATATTTGCAGGTTTAAAATAAATACGTACCTTTGCAACCGCAAATGAGAACAAGACCTCGGGCGTTTAGCTCAGCTGGTTCAGAGCATCTGCCTTACAAGCAGAGGGTCGGC